>Ga0105046_10001751_pt1 | contig 33697 bp, 30 predicted proteins | sample MAT03_FD_78385 | JGI IMG/M metagenome (GOLD analysis project Ga0105046, IMG submission 78385) | Freshwater microbial communities from Lake Fryxell liftoff mats and glacier meltwater in Antarctica - MAT-03 (megahit assembly) | ecosystem: Environmental > Aquatic > Freshwater > Ice > Liftoff... | reverse complement strand
TCCAGAGTTGTGCGAACTCGATGAGCTAGGTTCTCAGATAAATTTGCAATATCCCCTAAAGCTTCGAAGATGCGTTGCCATAAATGAAATGTGCCAAAAGTAATTTGATTATCCATTTGAAACAAACCTTTTAAAAGTTTGCGTTGAATTAAGTCCGCTTCATGCTCCTTAAAAGAAACATCATCTACCATTCCACGAACCTTTTCAGCTTCAATCCCCCCAAAAGAGGATTCAAGCAACTCGTGCATCTCTTTGATAATACGGCGGGCGCCTTCAAAAGTTTCAAGATTTTTGTGTAAAAACTCTTTGAACGTACTTTCTAGCGGGGTTAAGAATTCCAATTCTTTTAAAGTGGCTAAGACGGCGATGTCTTCTGCTTTATCTGCAATACTGTCTTGAATTGTTAAGATATGCAGTAAATTTCCGCGGTCGATGGGAAGAAAAAGGCTTTTGGGAAGATGGTTTCGAATATCATTTTTGGCAATATCAGCCTGATGCTCAAAATCGCAAATTTTTTCTGCAATGAGTGCAACACTTTGAAAATCTTGCTTTTGAATGCTTTCGAATAATTCCGGAAGCAAATAAACGCAAGCGGCCACCTTATCCATGTGGGATTGAAGCGGCGCAAAAGGAGAGCGCCCAAAAAGATTTAAGATCGTAAGCATGTCAATTCCTTGCCAAAAAGCTGTTTATTGAATAACCCATCACTGAGTTTATGTAAAGCAAACTTCAAAAATTTTAATTATAGATGATCAAAAAGGAATTGCTTTACTTTATCAATGGCAATTCTTTCTTGCTGCAAGGTATCTCTATAACGAATAGTGACTGTTTGGTCTTGTAAAGTCTGCGTATCGATGGTAAAGCAATAGGGGGTGCCTACTTCGTCCATGCGGGCATAACGTTTGCCAATGTTTTGCTTCACATCGAGTTGAACAGCCCATTTTTTGCGCAAATCAGCATGGAGCTGACGCGCTATTTCGGGCATTCCTTCTTTATCGACAAGTGGAAAGATAGCCGCTTTAATTGGTGCCATACGCGGATGAAATTTCATTACCACCCCGCTTGGACGATTTGGATCATCACAATAAGCCTCGCACAACAAGGCTAAAGCTCCACGATCTGCTCCCGCTGAAGGTTCGATCACATGGGGGAAAAAGCGTTCCCCTGTTTCTTGTTCAAAATATTTTAAGCGATCCCCTTGACCTGAATGCTCAGCATGTTGCCTTAGGTCATAGTCGGAGCGATGGGCAACACCTTCTAGTTCGCCAAATTCAGGATCGGTAAAAGGGAAACGATACTCGACGTCGCTGCTACCAGCGCCCTCTTTGGCATAGTGAGCAAGTTCCTCTTGTGTTTGAGGACGTAAACGGAGGTTTTCAGCTGAAATACCAATGGATTGCCACCATTCAAAACGTTTTTGGGTCCAATATCTATACCAGTCGTGGGCTTGATTAGGGTGCACAAAAAATTCGATTTCCATTTGTTCAAATTCGCGCGAACGGAAAGTGAAGTTTCGCGGAGTCACTTCATTTCTAAAGGCTTTACCAATCTGTGCAATTCCGAAAGGAATTTTAACCCGGCTCGTGTCCATGACATTGCGGAAGTTTACAAAAATGCCCTGGGCTGTCTCTGGACGCAAGTAAGCCACAGCTGAAGCATCTTCAACAGCTCCGATCATTGTTTTAAACATTAAATTAAAAAGTCTAGGTTCTGTCAAAGTGCCTGGTTTATCGGTATCAGGGCCGATCATACTTTTTTGGATCGCAGCAGGCAATTCAGTGAATGAGGAAAGATGTGCGGGAGGAATCCATTCTCTTTTTTCTTTTTTGAGCAGTTTCTCAGCCCTTTTCTTCCAGACGCTCTCAACATCTTCGGCATCAACAACTGCTAACCAACCAAGCGAATGGCTCTCTGTCGCATTCATCACAACTAATTCAGCACATTTTAGATGGTCAGCCCGATAGCGATTTTTTGTCTCGCGGCAGTCGACCATTGGATCGCTAAATCCTCCCACGTGACCTGAAGCAATCCAAGCCTTTGGATTCATAATAATCGAGGAGTCCAGGCCCACCATATCGACGAGTTTGTTATCAAGGCCTAAATCGGGGCAGAGAACATTATCATACCACCAAGCTTCCTTTAGATTGCGTTTAAGCTCTACACCAAGCGGTCCGTAGTCCCAAAATCCATTGATCCCTCCATAGATTTCAGAAGATTGAAAAATAAATCCTCTTCTTTTACATAGAGCAACCAATTTATCCATTTTACTAGAAACTTTAACCTCTGACATATGCGACTCTTCTCTTTCAGAATTAGGGATTTGATCAAATGGGCTCAGTATAAATATCTGCGAGATCTTTGAAAAGAATTATTCATTCAATTTTTTTATTACACATTTTTTAACAGGAGCCCGCTTATATCTTATTGATTTTTAGTGAGATAAAATTTCACGCACAAGTTGACAAAAAAGAGTATTTGAATTAAGTCTGAAAATTCATAAGGCATTTCCATCAATTTCTTCTGTGGAGAAAACCATGACCCCTCAACAAAATGTTTCATTAATTAGAATTCTTTTTGACGAAATTTATTCGAAGGGGAACCTGAGTCTGTGCGATCAAATTTTAGCGACTGACATCCGTGTTGTCGATCCCTCTGCCCCCAATTTTAAAGGAGGCATTGCTGCTTTTAAAGAGCGCGAGGCCACTATACGACATGCCTTTCCCGATAAAGTAGTGCGCATTGATGAAGTTTTCTCAACTGAAGAGCGTGTCATTGTCAGATGGACAACTCAAGGAAACCATACAGGTGCTTTGCTTGATATTCCACCTTCAGGCCGAAACATCAAAATTTCTGGGATCACTATTTTTCATCTGATGGATGGAAAAATCTTAGAAGTGGCGCAGGCTTGGGATCGCTTAGGATTGCTCGAGCAAATTGGGGCAGTAGAACCTTCTGCTGCCCTTCATCAATAATTGAATATGCAAGATGCCAATCTTGCATCTAGTGACAGGATGGGCAGGATAGTAAGCAACAGACCTATCATGCATATCCTAAATATCATGCATATCCTGTTATTCGTTAAATACCCTACGACTTGAACGCATGACATGGATAGGCATGATCGCAAGCGGCAGGATGGGCAGGATGGCATCATGCTACTTATCCTGCTAGGGAACGTTCTTTTTGAAAGTAGTCGAATCCTCCATGGGAATCACACCTTCTTCCAACCATTTATACTCGTTCTCTACGACTCTCTTAGCGATTTGATTTGTCGAGCTATCATCATTGTCTGTCAAAGCCGCAAAGCTCTCTTTAATACGTCTCTCCGCCACTACACAGAAGTAGTCAGCAAGATCGATCGCCGATTCATGCTGATGCTTCTTAGCCTGATAAACGGCAAATGAACAGGTCGCAGCCATCACAAAAAGGTCTGTTCCAATATCAATCAAACGTCCTAAAAGCATTTGCTTATGTTCTAATTTTTTTTGATACTTGGTCATATAGTTAAAAATTGTGCGTGCTAAACGCGGGGATGTACTTTGGATAAACTGAAAGTGCTTTTCAAGCTTACCTAATTCTGGATAACGCTCTGACTTTAAAGGGCTAAATAAATTCTTTAAATACCACCCAGAATAATGTCCTATGAGCTTCGGCACTTTTGCAATGATATCGGAAAAAGAAGCTTGGCCCTTCACCAGAAAATCTAAACGTTTGAGATGAGGATCCATGGCTTCTCGCGCAAGAAAAAGCTTCATGATCTCGGTCGAGCCTTCTAAAATAGTATTAATGCGGCAATCACGCATCACTCGCTCGATCGGGTAAGGAAGCTCTCCTCGGGCTTTTAAGGAACTGGCTTTTTCATATCCTCGCCCGCCTCTTAGCTGCATGGTGAGATCGACAATTTTCCACAATGCCTCAGAACAAAATAATTTGGCCATCGCAGCTTCAATCCGAATGTCTACTTTGCCTTGATCAGCCCAGTGGCTTGTCAACCAGCTGACGGCCTCCATAGCAAAAGTTGTAGAAGCAATATAGGCGATTTTTTGCCTGCCAGCTTCATGCAGGGCGATCGGCATCCCCCATTGGACGCGATTCGATCCCCAATCTCGCGCCACATGCAAGCATTGCTTAGCGGCTCCCGTGCAGGCTGCGGGCAAAGTCAAACGTCCAACATTAATGGTGGCTAGCGCCATAGCTAAACCGCGCCCTTCTTCACCTAAACGATTTTCTACGGGGATCTTTACATTCGTAAAACGAAGCAGACCATTGTAGATCCCTCCTAACCCCATGAATTCACAGCGATGCACAATTTCAATGCCAGGCGAATTCATTTCCACAATAAACGCACTGATTTGTTGCTTCTCTTTGCCTTTAACCATTTTAGGGGCTGTCTTAGCGATAACAATAATGATATCTGCTATGGTGCCGTTGGTACACCATAACTTATCGCCATTCAGTGTATAATAAGTTCCATCTGCTGAAAGTATAGCTTCGGCTGTCATGCGAGCCGGATCTGATCCTACATCAGGCTCTGTCAGGGCAAAGGCGGAAATTGATCCTTGGCGAAAACGGGGAAAAAATTTGCTTTTTTGAGCTTCGGTGCCATACAAGCGCAGCGGCTGCGGCACTCCAATGGATTGATGAGCAGAAATCAAAACTGCCGTGGACCCGCAATATGAGGCTACTTTCATCACTGCGCGATTATAATTGGCTTGGGAAAAGCCTAAGCCATCATATTGCTTAGGAACTTTCATGGCGAATACACCCATTTTTGCCATTTCGTCTATCACGGCTCGTGGAATTTCGCGTGTTTAATCTACTTCTTCAGGGTCAAGTTGAGAGGTCAAAAGCTGAGTTAATTTTTCAGTAAAGGCATCGCCAATTTTCTTATCTTCAGGATCTTGCTCCGGGAAAGGAAAGAGCATCTGCCAATCAAAGTGTCCCAAAAATAGCTGTGCACCAAAACTTGGATTTTGATATTCCTCATTGCGCGCTTCTTCAGCGACTTCCATCGCCTGCTCATGAGTTGTTTTTTTTTCAGGAGGTTTTTCCAAATCTATACCCATTCTTATCCCCTAGCCTTTGTAAGAGCAGCTTAGTAAAAAGCGCTTCCTTTCTGTTACAGTCCTTCTTTCTTTTATAGAGAGATTACTTTGTTTGTAAAATAAAATTTTAGGAAATCTCAACTCTGAATTCAAATGGACATAAACTCTTCTTTCAACTATTTTCCCAAAAACAAGGATTGATATGAAAATACCTGAAGATTTTAATGAATTGACTCAAGCTGCCTTTCATGTAGCCAAAGAAGCTGGCGAGCTATTACGCTCGGGCTATCAAACTGATTTTGAAATTATCCCCAAAGAGATGAAGAATGATGTGGTCACGAGTTTTGATTTTGCTTCAGAACAACTCATTCTTACGCGTTTAAAAGCACTTTTTCCCAAACATTCTTTCCTTTGTGAAGAAAGTGGAGCAGCTTACCATCCTGAAGGTTCGATTTGCTGGATGATTGATCCACTGGATGGGACAGTCAATTTTGCCCATCATATGCCTTTGTTCTGCGTAAGCATTGCTGCTTGCCAGGGAGATCAAGTTTTGTGCGGCGTCATTTATGCTCCCATTTTACAAGAGCTTTTTATTGCTGAAAAAGGAAGGGGCGCTTTTCTGAACAAGAAACGATTGCATGTGAGCCAAACCTCGTCAGCGGAAGCGGCTTATATCTCGACTAGCCTTTCTTTTAATCTCCACCTTCATCCGGATCATTCCCTCGATATTTTTACCAAGATGGCTCACTTAGGATCGCCACTTCGTGCGTTAGGATCGACTGCTTTGAATTTAGCCTATGTGGCCGCAGGGAGACTGGATGCCTATTGGAGTGTAGGCGGTTCGATTAGCCCATGGGATGTAGCAGCAGGTAAAATATTGGTGGAAGAAGCCGGTGGAATGCTTAGTCAATGTAATGGAGAAACTTACTTAATGGAAGAATCTCCATCACTATTAGCTTCTAACGGGAAACTACACCCCACTCTCATTCCCTACACGAGCCTGTGACTCATTTTCAACAAAAGCCACCTTATGCGGTTCCAATGTAAAAACGATTTGGTGCCTGAGAATAAAAATTCCAATTAAATTCGTAATCAGCAACAGAGCTCCTGCGACAGACATGACAAGCAAAGCTTGGGTCTGTTCGAAAAAGGAAAAGAAAACTAACGCTGCAATGGCGTATGCCACATAAAATCGCAACCCATAGGTTGGGCTTAGATAGCGCGCGCATTTAATTCCGACACAAAAATAAGCGATCATGGTTGTGTAACCAACTACGAGTAGGAAAAGTGGAATAAATATGTGCATGAAAGGGAAATAATTACTAAGAGCGCGCTGAACTAAAGAAGAGCCTTCGATGGCTTCAGTTGAGGTCCAAACGCCAGATAAAAGCACGACTAAAATGCTGATCGTGCAGACAAGATTGTCAATGCAGACTCCCAAGACAGCTAGCTGAGCTTGTCGTTCAGGATACACCGTACTAGATTCACTTTGAATGATTGAATCATACCCAATCCCAATATCGGCTGAATAAGCGGCACGGGACATTCCATGTTGAATAGCTAACAAAGCTGTACTTCCTGCGAATCCCCCAACAGCGGCATGACCTGTAAAGGCTGAAACAAACACGTTCTTAAGGACTGCAGGCAGCAGCGTAATCTCTTGGCCAACAATCCATAATCCCATGCCTAAATAGACCACCATAAAGAAAGGCATCACCCAGCTACAAATTTTGCTGACACGTGGAATACCGCCAATTCCCGCATAAAGAATAACTGACAGCAAAGCTCCGATCACCATGTAGCGGTTTAATCCTAGGTTAGTAGACAAGCTATTGGTAACGACCGAAAACTGATAAATCTCTACGCCATAAATGCATAACAAAATGGCAATAAAAATCGAAATCCACTGATTTTTAAAAGCTGATTTAAGGAAATATTTGGGCCCTCCATCATATCCGCCTTGATCATTTGCGACACGGTGCTTAATCCCTAAAAAAATCTCAGAGTACTTAATAATTCCGCCAACCAAGGCAGCAATCCATACCCAAAAAAGTGCTCCAGGGCCGCCCATTTGAACTGCTGTCACAATACCAACAATATTTCCAATCCCGATCATTCCACCTACAGATGCGAAAAATGTTCTTAACGGGTGAATGCCGCGGGTTTTAGCTACCGAAGACTTACCTAAAAAACTAAAAAATGTTTTTAAAATCGTTGGCAAAGCGCGGATTTGATAAAAGCGAGTTTGAAAAGAGAGGTAGCAGCCAAGCAGCATGATAATTACAAATGCGATATAGCTCCAAAAAAAGCTGTCTACATGGGAAAGATAATAAAAAAATGCATCCGACATTGGATCTCCAAAAGCCTCAAAAAAATTAAGCGTTATTACTAGTCGACAATATAAAGGATAGTACAAGAAAATAAAGCTCTTATAAAGATAATATTATTTCTTTAATTAAGAGATTGAAAAAAAATGAATTATTTTCGTTTAGAAGGAGCGAAGGGAGGCTTACTTTTCAAAAAAAGGAGTAATTGAATTTTGTAATAGATATTAAATAACCTTTCACTGTCTGTATGACACATAATATTGTTTCCTGAAATTTGAATAGTTCGTTCAATCTTACGCTTTTACAGCTTTAGAGTCAATGTTTGTTTTAAACAAAAGATAATGTGGTTTCTCACTTGGCGTGTTATTATCTCGTCTGTATAGTGAAGAGAATATGGACGCTGAACTTTTCAGACTTAAAATCGTATTGGTCTTGACTGTCGGATTTGCCTTAGCAAGCTTGCTCGGTTATCTTTCGATAAAAATAAGACTTTCCCCAATTCTGGGATACCTCTTGGCAGGATATGTCATCGGTCCCTTTTCTCCAGGTTTTGTCACTGAAATCGACATCTCGGAACAACTAGCGGAAATTGGCGTTATCATGATGATGTTCGGGGTGGGATTGCACTTTAAAATCATGGATTTGTATTCAGTCAAATGGATCGCCATTCCAGGTGCGCTTGGCCAAACATTATGTGCAGCTTTAGCTGGTGAATTCTTGATTTATATGTTGGGCTGGAGTCTCCAAACCGGCTTAATCATTGGATTATCTATCGGTGTTACCAGTACTGTTGTCTTAGTCAGGGTTTTATCTGATCAAAATTTATTGCATACTTTACAAGGCAAAATTGCAGTTGGCTGGTTGATAGTAGAAGATATTCTCACTGTCATTATGCTAATTATCCTGCCCTCTTTTGCTTCAATCGCAAGTACAGACAAATTTTCATGGATGGCTACATTCTACGCCATTGGAATGGCTTTACTCAAATTTGCCGCTCTTACGATTTTTATGTTTACCATTGGGAAGCAGATAGTCATTAAGATTTTAGATGCCATCGATCGCACTAAATCCCATGAACTATTTACAGTGACTCTACTGGCACTCACATTCGTAGTAGCTACAACTTCAGCGCTCCTTTTTGGGGCTTCAATAGCTATGGGAGCCTTTATTGCGGGCATGATTATCGGTCAAACAGATGTAAAGCACCAAGCATTCACCCATTCAGAACCTTTAAAAAATGCCTTTACCGTGACTTTTTTTCTTTCGGTAGGTACGCTGTTCAACCCGCATGCGATTGTCGAATTCTTCCCTCTATTTCTAGTGGTGCTGTCAATCGTACTTATTATCAAACCGCTAGTCGCTTTTCTCATTACCATCGCCCTCAAACAAACAGCCTTCACGGCGTTGGTGGTAGGGATGGCTTTAGCACAAATTGGCGAGTTTTCATTTATAATGGCCGAAGAAGCCTTACGACTCAAGTTGATCCCAGATGAGGGGTATGATGTCATAGTCGCAGTGGCTTTGGTGACCATCACATTAAATTCCATCATCTTCCAATGGATTTCCAAGCCCCCTGCGCATCAGAAGAGTTAACCTGGTGTAAAAATGGTTCATTGAGATTAAGCAATTCAAGCATAAATTTAACCTAAAAGCAGATATGAATTTCTTGGTAAACATTCCTTATATTTTTAGTCACCTCTTCGTTGCTTGCACCCTTTCCAGTCCTACTTGCAGAAGGTGAGTTCACAGATTCCATCAAAAAAGCGAACGCAAATGTATTGCGCGGGCTACCTTTCAGAATAAGCAAGATTTTGAAAACGCTCTCAGAGGCTCCCGCTTCCCAATGATGAGGTCATAAAAAATAACATAAACGAAGTGGTTATGTTGTTACTACATTTAAATCTCTTTTGGACTCCTTTGGCTTTTGGTGTAATATTGTGGACCTAAACCATCCAATCATTGACATTGGGTTACACAACTTCATATGCTTAGAATAACATATGAGGTTTTTTATGCTTCGAGTCTTAAGTCTTATTTTACACTTCAGTTTTTTGACTACCCCGCTGTTTGCCGAAGTCATCTCAATTGATTCTCTAAATCAAGTTAACCTGCCTGCGACCACGAACACTTTGATTTTTTTTGACATTGACGATACTTTAATTGATTCCCCTACCATGCTGGGTTCAAAAATGTGGCGTAAACACATTTTAGAAGCCTTACCTCACAATGCTTTGAATAATTGGCATGACCGCCTATCGCTTTACCTCGCCGAACATTATCCAATTACAACAGTAGAAGCTTCTACTTCTCTTTTTATAAAAGAACTACAGCAGGAAGGTTATGCAGTCTATGGATTAACAGCTCGCGAACGCAATAAATGGTATGATACACCTAGATCAGGGATTGATCAGCTTACCGTAACACAATTAGATGCGGTCGATATCAATTTTCATCAAACACTCATCTTCCCCTCCTCTATCGCAGTCCATCAAAATTCAGAATATTTTCAAGGGGTGCTCTTTGCAAATACAGACCTTAAAGGGGATTTCTTAAAACAGGTCTTTGCAAAGGCTACAGCTCTGCCTGAAAACGTCGTATTTATTGACGATAAACTAAGCCAGGTTGAATCGGTTTCAGAAACTCTAGAAGCCCTAGGTATTAAAGCAGATTGTTACTGGTATCGCGCGATCGAGGAAAAATCGAGCTGCTTTAATCCTTTATTGGCAGATATTCAACTCTATTACTTCATGCATTTGGACCTTCTTATTCCTGATGATGAAGCCTCTCATATTGCGAAAAATAAGCCTGATTTTCCTTGGTTAGCTTCTCTTTTCAAGATTTTGCAAAATGAATATTAAATAAAATCTAAATTTTCATTTTTAAAACTTTTCCCCCACCTCATGTTTTTTAATTAAAGCCAAATCCACGTGATAGAAAATTAATAAATGACATTGTTTATTAAATAAAATCAAAATTTTCAAAAAAATTGTTCTGTACTTTTACAGACCCTTGGTTTATAAACTAAAGTGTATATAAATTTTTTAGACCTTCGAAAATGAAAAAGAATTATTGTATGTAAGATAAGTAGTTTACTGTCTTAATGCCCGACGCATTTACTTTACAAAAGAGAATAAGAGATGAATGAATTACCCAAAAATTTGGTACCATCACAATCTATTTATTACTCACATATTGCGGAATTCCCCCCTGAACTTTGGACTAAAATCTTTTTAAATTTAATGGATGACGGTAAATTTATAAAGTCCGTCGCGACTCTCTCTCATGTTTGTCGACAGTGGAATGAGCTTGTTAAAAACAGAAAATTTGTTTTTATTCGGCCCCTCAAGAAAATCCCTCGTCATTTAAATTTTTTTCCGATCCCGCCTCTTTCCACTAAAACTTCCCGGCAAGTTTTAGTCTCTGAAAAAGCCTTTATTATCTTCGAGAAGGGAGCGAGTTTGCCCTCTGATTCTATTACTCCGGTTTCTTTCTCTCAGGATTGCCTACAGAAATTAGAACCATTTAAACGAGTAAATAAAGTCGTTTTATTTGCAGGTCATTTATTAGCAGTAATAGGAAAGGACACCCTCAAAATTTTTGATCTTGACCAAGGCTTAAAAAGAGTTACCAAACAAAAATTAGAACAAATTATCAATCCTCTAGCTTCAATTATCTGCGGGAATGATGCACAAAGTGACAAATTTGCCTTTACCCAAACGACTTCTGAAAACATATGGGTATTCGAAGAGAATGTGGATACACATTTTCAAGTGCAAAAACCCATTGACTCTTTCGTAAAAGGAATTTCCATTAGTCAAAAATTTGTTTCATTGCTTGTTACTCAAACCGTACCGAAACCTAATCTATTTGAAAAATTAACTGGCGTTAAAAAGTCGAGACGGAATAAACATCAAACCATGGAAATCGATAAGGTATTCACCTACTCCTTGGAGAATAGAAGCCAACAACCCACTCAGTTTTGTTTGGAAGAAAAGGGAGCCAAAAGCATTAAAACGGACGGCTCTTGCATTGTTGTTCAGACAAGGACTGGATTTTGGGTGAATAATAATCAAAAAAATTTGAGAATTCCCTTTCTTACTAGTGAAGAGATGAACCTGAGCAAATCTGGCAACATTATTCAGTTTGAGCTTAAGGATCATCTATTAGTTGCCGCTAGAGGGGAAAAAGGGAAGGAAGTTGATTTAGTCACATGGGATATATGTACCGGCCTTAGGTTATCTACTATCTCTCTGGATTCTTTCGTTCAGATGGATATCAAATGGAATATTGCAGCAGTAATAAGAAGCGATCGTTTGATACAATTTTGGAAAATTACTAACCAAAAAAATCCATTAAAAGAAACAGCTCCGATTGGGAAGCATTCTTTCGGTGAAGAATCGTCTCCAGATCCACTTCTATTTGATAAGCTTTCCCTAAAAAACTTGCAACTCGCGAGTGCTGCTTTAAAAACACCTGTTTTAGAAGAAAAAACCGAAACTATATTATCAATTAACTTCGTAAAAAACGATCAGCTTATTATTCAGACTTCTTCTGGAGTCTATACTTGGAATTGGACACATAAAACCTTAGTGCTTTAAGTCACCTCGAAATTACAGTTCTTTATACACTACTAATTTAACTACAATAATTTAAGTTTTTTGTCCATTTTATTTTATCTTATAATCTGATAAAATAAATAATGGAACAAGTTCAATTATATGAATAAATTAGGAGTCTTTATGTTTAATAATGACACTCCTCCTATTACATCTCCTTCCAATTCATTACCCATTGAACCAAAGGGCATTGAAGGGGGCAAAAAAGGCAAGAAAACTAAAGTAAAAACTGGTCAAACTGAACCAATCGGCGAAAAAGATCAAAAAGTTGTTCAAGTTAAAAAGAATATCCAGAAAGATAACGACCCCTCTGGGCGAAGAGCAACCCTCCGCAAAATTCAGACTTCACCCTCACTTTTAAGTTCAGAAAATGTCAAAGGAGTAAACCCTGAAAATCTCCAAAAAAAATCTTCTACCTTAAATTTTGCTGGGGTAAAAAAATTCACTTCTTTTCTGCGTCATGAAAAAGAAGAGCGAAGCCACAGTCTTCTTTCACCTAGAAGCAAAAAAACCGAAAAAGAAACTGAAAAAGAATTGGAAAAAACCCCAGAAAACTTATTTTCTGCGAAAACCTCAGAATGGAGCAATACCACCCGAAAAAGTAAGAACGCCTCTTTTGGAAAAGCTGAGGCAAAAGAATTGCATAAAGACATCGCTGAGTTTTTAAAGCATGGATCCGACTTTAAAATTGCTGAAGTGATCCAATTTAGGGCAGCTCTTCAAACTCAATGTCAAAAACCAAATGTAGCAAAGTTTTATCTTAATAACTCTAATAAGATGAATAGTTTAATTGAACTTCAAAAAAACTTGTTTGAGCTTCAAGAAAGTAAATTAACTGAAACTAAAGGAGATAAGGCTGACAGTAATTCTCTCGAGGTCTTAGAGCAGTTTTGCGATGTCAAAAGACAGTCTTTAGTCACTGCCGTTACATCAAAGAAACATTATCAGGCCCTTGTAGACAATGTGGCCACGGAAGTGAATGAAAGAACGCTTTCGGCGTTCAAATCTGTAGATTTGGAAAAATCTATTGCAGAAGGTAAGACTGATTTTCCTGAAATCGAAAGGAATAGTGATAGCATCTCCTATTTCGTGTTAAATACCGTACTCTCTGTTGATGATCCCAAAAAGAGAGCCATGATGTTTACCTTCTTTGTCGATGTCGCAGAGAATTTATTAGAAGAAAAAGGTGACCACAGTAGTTTCAAGGCCATTATTGGAATGTTATTTAATTCTAACGTCGAACGCACAGTAATCATCAAAGGAGTTCCCTTACTCACAGAGGAAGTACTTCAAAAATATACACAATTAAATGATTTGTTTGTCGGGAACTTTGGGGCAAGAAAATTAGCTGAAAAGGCAACGAAACAACAAGATCTACCAACTTTTATGTTGGATTTTTCCCAACTTGGGAAATCCTTGATTATGCTCAAAGAAGCCAAAAGACTTGCTGAAGCAGATAATAGCAAGGAGCAACGCGCTGAGGAACAAATAGCCGAGGAACAAATAGCCGAGGAACAAAGAGCCGAGGAACAAATAGCCGAGGAACAAAGAGCCGAGGAACAAAGAGCTAAGGTTAATAAATTGATGGAAATGCCCCTCTTAATCTCTGAGCGTCTCAATGATAGAAATTCTGCTGCCCCCGGTGCTTTCACAGATTTAATCAGCTTAGAAACATTCAACGAAGAAAAAAGTGAGAAACGCTCTCGAAATCTTATGAGTAAAGCTCAAAAAAAACTGGGTTAACAGAACTTAACTACTATTTGGTTTGCCTTTCTTCTGCTAATGACTTCATATCAATCACAAAGCGGTATTTCACGTCGCTCTCAAGCATTCTTTCATAAGCTTCATTGACTTTTTGAATAGGCACAATTTCAATATCAGAGAGCAAGTGGTGCTTGGCACAAAAATCCAACATTTCTTGAGTTTCTTTTATACCTCCAATCAGTGAGCCCGCTAAATTTCGACGTCTAAAAATGAAATTCCCCACATTAGGGCTAGGATGAGGGCTGCCTGGTAGTCCAACTAAGCACAAGGTACCATCTCTTTTTAATAATTCAATAAAATTGTCTAAATTATGTGGCACTGCAACCGTATTGAGGATAAAGTCGAAGCTATTTAGATGTTTTTTCATGGCCGCAGCATCTTTTGAGATGACCACCTCACCTGCTCCTAGCCGCTTAGCATCTTCAGTTTTGCCTGGCGAGGTCGTAAATAGCACCACATGGGCACCCATGGCATGCGCAATTTTAAGTCCCATATGTCCTAATCCACCGAGCCCGACAATGCCTACTTTCGATCCTTTTTTTATTTTCCAATGATTTAGAGGAGAATAGGTTGTGATGCCAGCGCAAAGGAGTGGGGCTATCCCTGCTAAATCTTCTGCTTTAAAGCTTTTAGGAATATGCAACACAAATTTTTCATCGACAACAATTTGGGTTGAGTAGCCTCCATGTGTGGTTGTGCCATCTTTTTCTTTGCTATTGTAAGTTGCCACAGAGCCGTTATCGCAGAATTGCTCTAATCCCTCTTTACAATTTGGGCAAGTACGGCAAGAATTTACTAAGCACCCAACTGCCGCTAAATCCCCTTCTTTAAACGATTTAACATCTTTTCCGATCTTAGTGACTCGTCCTACAATTTCATGTCCTGGAACTACGGGGTAAATTGTATCTTTCCATTCGTTACGTGCGATATGGATATCTGTATGGCAAATTCCACAATAGAGAATTTCAATTTGCACATCATGCGGTCCTGGATCTCGACGCTCAAATTTAAAGGGTTTAAGAGGGGTGTCCGCTGCTTGAGCTGCATATCCGATCACTGTCTTAACCATTTCATACCCACTAGTTGAATTTTTTATTTAACGCTTTTATTCCTGTGGTATATAAAAGAAAGTTATTCTCTACAAGCTTAAAAAATGATGAAAATATTTTATGGACCTTCATTCACCTCTTTTTAGAAGATTAATTTTAGGCGTTGTCTGGAATACTTTTTTACTTGGATGTTTACTTTTTGTGTTTGCCTGGAGATTAGATTGGAGTCGTGCATGGTTTTTGCTTGTGGTTATTTTTGTCGGTTCTCTTCTCAGCATCTATGGCTTACGTAAGCATGATGAACTCCTTGAAGAACGACTCAAACTCCCCATTCAACCCGGACAACCATTTATCGATAAGGTGATTGTAACTTTACTGCTGATAAGCTTCATTGGATTTTTTATTTTTATTCCGTTGGATGTTTTTTATTTACATCTCTTTGCCAAACCCCATTTCATGATGTCGTCATTAGGTTTAGGGCTTTTTGGCTTAGGCTGGGGGATTATTTACTTAACGTTTAGAGAAAATGCGTTTGCTGCACCTGTGGTTAAACTACAAAAGGAGAGAAATCAAAAAGTCATTGATACTGGTGTTTACCGCTTTGTCAGACATCCCATGTATGCGGGAGTTAGCCTTTATTTAATTGGAACGGCACTTTGGCTAGAATCTTACGCAGCTGTCTTATTAGTCATGCTTCCCATTGCGATTCTTGCGCTTCGTATCGTTTATGAAGAGCGCTTTTTAAAAAACAATCTTCCGGGTTATGATGCCTACACGCAAAAGGTCAAGTACAGGCTCATTCCTTTTATTTGGTGATTTTAGCTTTAATCACTTCGAGTAGCTCAGGGAAAGTGTCTTTGACATAATCCCCTCCAAAATGTCCTTGATCTTCATATTCATAGTATTCGGCATTGAGTTGATCTCGCACAAAACGGGGCTCAGCAATTTGGATCCACGGATCATCTTCCGAAGCAAAAATGACCACCCACTCTTGATTTTTCTTAATTTCAGCCCAATTCCAGGGACGGTCAAAATAACCGCTTAGCCTCTCGTTTTCATTATCTAAATCCGTATGATAGACTCCAATCAAGATTGATCCCAGAATTTTATGATTCTCAGCATAGCGCAGCGCTGCAATGGCACCAGAAGAATGCCCAATGAGAATGGTATTTTGATCGACCTGTAAGTCTTGCTCAAGAAATGGAATCCAAAAACTTTCGCGCGCCAAAAAGCTATCGGGAAATTCGCAGGCGATGACGGGCACGCCTATTTTTTCCAATTCACTTTTGATATAAGGAAACCAGTTGTCAGTGGGTTTGGCTCCCCCATTTCCTGGAGCAATCACGACTTTCACTTGATTTAGATCCATAAATTCCTCTAAGTAGTCTCGAACGGTTGCGGTTGCTCAACACTCGACATCTTTTTCAAAGCCTCCTCGTCGCTTAACCAGATGCCAGTTTTGGCAAGATGCATGAGCTGAAACTTGGCTAAGCTTTCATTGATTGCACAAGGATTATCCTCAACTGCCGTGTAGTGAAATCCTATAAAATTGATGCCTGAACCCTGCAAAGACTCTTCAACAGAGTTAAGATAATCTGCACGATTATCGATCATCAATACCTTCACAGGTGTCCATGCGATTTGGGCCAAAAAGGCACGCAGCACAGGTCCTTTATCTTGCTTGTTTGCACAAAGCAATCCTTGCTTATACGAAGATGAATTTTCGCACCCTTCGAAAACGTTAAGTTTTAGATTGGGAAATTGAGGAAAAGCTGAGCTAAAATCCAACTGATGTTTTTTTAGATGCGCCAATCGCCAATCTTCCAGGGAAGGAATCATTCCCAAAGATCCTGTAAGCATTTTTGTAAAAGCAATGGTTGGAATTTGCTGTTTTTGCAAAGCCTGTACAATGGAAACAATTTTAGGGTCAACCACCTCAAAACCTATGCTAGCAAGCATTTGGCCAAGAAAATATTCTTCGTTGAATTCCTCAGGATGAACCACTTCAGGGTTGTGGAGCGTCTCTTGCGCATATTGATCCCAGCTCTCTCTGGCTCCGAGGCGTAAAATCAGATCTTTGGGCTGAACCAAAGTTTCATCCACATCAAATAAAACAAGGCTAGTTTGATCCACATCTTTTAAGGCTATCTCAAAGGCATCTAGATTAGGCGCGTCGATAATCTGAGCATCCACTTTGAAAAATAAAGCAGACAAGGTGATTAAAATCAGAAAACATTTATGCATAAATTTCCAGCTTAATAGAGTTGTTTGGCTTCAGCAGCAAGCTCGAGCCAGCGCGCTTCAAATGCGTCCGCAGAAATCATTTGAGTTGGCATCTGTTGGGCCCCTGTAAAGTGGATCCCCTGATATTCTATGGGACTGACAAAATTTTGCAAAGCTTCGGCCACACTTTGCACATTCTCTTCCCGATCATCCACAAAAATAACTTTGTTAAAGGACAAATTTGTTTTGGCCAGAAACGCCAGTAAAGCCTCTCCTTTGGAGACAACGATGCCGTTAACAAACAAGATACCATTGAGATAAGTCGAATAATTTCCTCGATAAAGAGCTAAGTCTTGGAATACTAATGCTTCTTGATAAGGGGCTGTGGAAGTAAAATCAATCCCTAATTGACGTAAAGTATCGATGCGCCATTTTTCCATGCTTTGAATCTTTGCGAATTCCCCCGTTAGATTAGCCGTCAAGGCCATAACTGGAACACCTTTTTGCTTTAGTTTTTCCAGAAATTGCGGAATGCTGGGATCGAGCAAGACCAGTTCTGAGGAGGTCGTCATCAAACTAAAAAAGAGCATGTGTTTGTCTTCTGGAAGTTCATGCATAATTCTTTTGCAAATCGATCCAAATCGTTTCATATTTGACATTTGGAATGCAGGATCGCTTGGCTGCACTAAAACCATATCGACATCAAAAATCACTAATGTCTGTGCACAGGTTTCGTTGAAAAATGGAAAAACTTCTTGCATTTCATTAACTTGGGTAATTTGTGCATCACATACAGAAAGACAAAAGGCCACAGAAAGTGTCAGCCAAAATATTTTCATTAGTTATCCTCGATATTGGCATTAAAATACCATTAAGAGTGAATTAATCGAAATTTATTTTATCTACAATTTACTATAAGCATTGCTTATATTTCCATAAAAGAGCTGAGCACTGAGACTCTGAAAGTGACTTTAAATCTATCCAAAACGCTTGTAATTCACTTGTCTGCACATTTTCCAAAACATGTAAACCTCGGATGCGATAAATCAGCCCTATTTGGTAAAAAGTATAAGATTCTTTTGGAACTTCAGTAGTCGCTGTTAAATTGCTTAGGAGTGTCATTTCTTCAAAACCCATCGAAACCTCTTCCACAAATTCACGACGTAAAGCTTGCTCAGGTGACTCCTCAAATTCCATTCCCCCACCTGGAAAATCATACCTATCCATAAAAGGCCCTTGCTTTTGCTGGATCAGCAGCATTTTTCCATTTTTTTCAGCTACACCATACACACCAATCCGCATTATTTTTTGGGAGGACTCTTTAGCCATATTCAAAGATTTTTTCAAGTAATGGAAGGTTGTTTTTTTTGCATAGCCACTTCTTGAAAATTCGATGACAAATCCAAATTTTTTGTAAAATGCTGGGGCTTGAAAATTCATTGTTTCGACAAAAGCAAAATGATGCCCACGTTCTCTACCATATTCCAAGGCATGCTGCATTAATTTTCTTGCAAAACCTTGGCCACGGAACTTTTCCTCTACGAAAAGATATTTGATGTGAAGTTGCTCCCAAAATGGCTGCACCACAATCGCCCCAACAAAATCAGAAGATGTGTAGATTTCAAAGGAAATCGGTTCTTCGCTAAGTCCATTTATCCCAGTTTCTTGAATAGCTTGCTTACCAAATCCTTGGTAAATCTTGGCTTTTATTTCCTCTGAGAGCTTATTTTGCGTAATCTTTTCATGCATTTTTTAATAATCCATTTAAAATTTTTTTGGCATCGGCATCAGAATGGAGCTCATAAAAAAGCACACCAGGATATTCCCTACGCAGCCTTTCAACGTTTTCCTGCACTCTTTTTTCAAATCCCCACAAATAGGTAATAAGCTGCCAACGCACTTTCTTTGAACATCCAGCTGGCGTAGCTTGGATCTGCTGACCTGAAGAAAACATTCTCTTGAAGACTCTCCAAAGACAAAGCAGTCGATTGAAGCGAAAGTAAATAGCCATGTCGGCGTGGGCAAACCGAACCTCCAAAGATTTCGTCGCATTTCCGTCAATCACCCACGCTGGATCATCCACAAGCGTTTGATGTAACTGCAAAAATTCTTGATAGTTACGTTCTTGCCAATTTTCTGTAAAAAAATAGCAATCCAAGTGATGCACAGGCAAATTCAATAATTGCCCCAAGAGCACAGCGAATGTCGACTTTCCACTACCAGGCAAGCCAAAAATCAGGATGCGTTTAAAGGCTTTTAGAGGCTTCATAGCTTTCCATTACTTGATGCACCATGTATTCTATTGAATCTCGGTGTGTTTCGAATTCAAAATCGTATTGCATATGACGATGCACTTGAAAATATTGAGCACGAGCCGAACCTTGCATACGATCACCGCGACTTTGCTCTCGTTCCTCTAAAACATTTAAAGGGGCATTAATCCCAATCCAAAGCACATTAAAATCTTTTAAACACTCACGCCAACTATCCATCTGGCATTTATCAATAGAAACATCATCAATAATGATATAATGCTCTAACTTTGCCATCGTCAACACAATCTCCATCAAAGTTTGGACCATTTTTCTGGCAAAAGGACCGGCTTGAATCTCTTGTACAGTTTGACCTGTTTCATCTTCAGAAGCTTTCCAGCTAAAGCCTAATGGAGCTGGCTCCCCTTCCCAGTTATTTAACTTTTCAGGCATCATGCCTATGATTCGATCAATTCCAATATGCAGGAAAGGTTGGTCTAACGCTTGCTGCAAAGCTTTTGCAAGCGTTGTTTTGCCAGAACTGGAAGGACCATTGATGTAAATAATTTGCAAATTTTCTTTAATCATTTTAATTCTGTTGACTTAGTTTAATGATGAGGTCCCAATTATCAGCCTGAGGGCAGCCTTCAGCTATTTTGTTAATTTTCACATCGCCGCATTTTTGACATTTATGAACAAGTTGCCACCCTTTATTTCGATGATAGACAAGCTTTGAGGGAGTCATAATCCCCTTACAAAGATTTTTTCTATCCCCTGGCCTATGATCAACGTGAATTGACGTCAAACAAAAGGGACAATGGTTTCGGTAGCTTCCATTCTGCAATGGGAGCACATATTTTTTACAAGCGACACAAGAAAAATGGACATTTTCTTCCTTCTTACTCATTTCCGACCTTCTTGAAGATGTTTTTTTACAAAGCATCAAGAAAGTAGGGTTCCGTTTGGTTCTTGCTCTTACACAGCCATCGGGCTTATTCAAAATAGGGACAAATTCACCGCTGTTCCTCTAGAGTTGGCGGTTACTTTCAGCTCCAGCTTCATTAAGGCTTTCATTTCATCCTTAAATCCGAACCTCTGCCAATTTTCTACAGTTTTGTATTGGCCACTGTAAGGCAGCCTTTAAGCCACCTTCCGCTGATAAGTGTGATTTTTGAATTCACCGATCTAAGGCTTCGTCCCCTAGAAATGAGTTACAAGACTCCATTCAATAAAAATTATTTGCATTAATCCTCTTTTTAAAATTTATCCACTAAAATGTAAAATCTTATCATCAATCTCTTTTATACTTCTCACACCAAGCTGAGCCATAATCCCTGTGAGTTCTGTTTGAAAAACATTTAGCACTTCACTCACTCCAGCTTCACCACGCGCTGCAAGCGCAAAAGCCCATGCACGTCCTATCATGCATGCTTTTGCACCTAAAGCCAAAGCTTTGACAACATCGAGACTGCTAGTGATCCCTCCGTCGATTAATATGTCTAAGCGATCTCCTACAGCATTGACAATCCCAGGAAGCACAGAAATAGTAGAGGAGGGCGTACAATCTAAATGTCTGGCACCATGGTTAGAAACAACAAGATCCATGCCTGTTTCTGCAGCTAAACAAGCATCTGCAGTATCCATGATTCCTTTTAGCACAATCTTGCCCGGCCAGTTGGCACGGACCCATTCCAAGTCTTTCCAAGTCATTGTAGAGCTTAATTGATTACTCATCCATTTTCGCATGCTCGCCAAATCATGCATATGTGGTACTAAAGGGGCTACCCCCCTAAAACTAACGGCTTCCCTCGAAGCTTAACATCGATATACCACCTAAGGTGGGAAAGATCGTCGTAGTATCCAGAAAGGGTGCGCCCTAAAAAGTTCACACTGCGATTATAGCGATGCCGAGCTCCGACAATTGGAAGATCTATCGTGAGCATGCGGATCGGACACCCTGCATCCTTGGCGCGATTTAATAAATCAAGCGAAAGGTTTATATCTTTCAACATGTAAAACTAATACCAAAATGGAACTGAAGTTGATTTTTTAACCTCATCCATTGAGCAAACGCTCACAGAAGAAAGACAAAAGGGCACCCTCGCTTTTTCAGCCGCACGCGCCGCTTGCACTTCTCCTCGTTTGGCATAAACCCCAGCAAAGCCCACAGGAGCTAGAATTACAGGTTGACTGAGTTTTTGCCCAAGAATTTCTATGCTCGTATCAATGTTAGAAACATCCTTGAGGACGCGCTTACGAAATGCAATGCGCTGATAATCTTCACCATTCAACTTCATCGTGAATTCATTAAAAGCGCCCCCGTCAATGAAATCGAATAAGTACTTTGGCAAACGTTTTTGGGCAAGTAAGGGATAATCTGCCACAGCAGGAAGAGCAGAGGACTTTGTGTGGCTATCAAAAAAACTTATGCTTCGGATCCTCAATAGATTTTCAAGATTAATTTACTGAGAATATACGAAAAACAAAATAGAGTATCAACGCTTTTGGGGGCTAGCAGTCTGCATGGAAAAATCTAAGGACGGAAAATAACGTCTAATAGCTCTTGGCAAGATGTCACGATAGGTTTTCCAAAGTGAGCGATGCTACTTTTATACCATTCATAACTGGTATGGCTGCCTCCAAGAAAGATCACAACATCCATGCCTGCAGCGATTGCAGCTTTGGTCCCAGCTGAGCTATCTTCTACCACAACACAGTCCTCGGGTTCGAAACCCATCTCTTTGGCTGCAAATAGGAATAGATCAGGAGCTGGTTTTGGTCTCTTAACTTGTTGTGAAGTAAAAATCGATTGTTCGGCGAAATAAGGAGATTGTTGAGAAAGTTTTAGACAATTCGATACATGTGTGCGAGAGCTATTTGAGGCTACGCATCTGGCAAGTTTTAAAGCTTCAAGTGTTTCTAAAACTGGCAGCATGAGAGAATTTAACCCCTCTTCATAAGCTTTGTGGAGTTTTGGCTGCTGCAAAGCCCAATAGTTCTCGGGAAGATTGATAGAGGATTCTTTTAGGATCATTTGACGTGCGTCATTTTCATTCACGCCAGTAAATTTTTTGATACTTTCCTCTGTTGAAATTTCATATCCGTAAGAAACTAAAGCTTCAGCGAAGATGCGACATGCAATGTACTCGGAATCCACTAAAACGCCATCGCAATCAAAGATAATAAGCTTTTTTTTCATCATTAAACTCTAAAAAATATAGTTATGCTTGCTTCAACAAATATATTACCGTATTCATCTTTTTATTTTCAATAAACAACCTCAACTAAAGCAAAAAGTTAATGGTTCACAAATCGCAGATATCATAAGCTTGGCAAGATCCCTGCTGGGTTGCAGCCATTCTGTTTTTTATTTTTTTAAAATGTTAACTACAATCCTTTAATAAGTAGGGATAATTTATCATTTTTTTGCTCGTTTATATTGATGTTTAATTGCTAGAATCGGGCTTTAATCAGAACAATTCTTTTTACAGAACACACACCACGACTTAAAATTAATAGGAAATTTAAATGGACATTAGATCAACCAGTATTTTTGCTAATATATGTGACCTTGCAAGAAAGCAAGGTTATATAGAACCCCAAAACGATCTTGAAGCCTTCGAGGGCCTTATCGAATACGTAGAAATAGATGAGGAAATCTTACCAGTAGCCTTGCGCATTTTAGCCAAATGCTATACGCAAGGTTACTGTTCTGTACAGGGGGGTATAGCAAAGGACGAAGAAAAGGCCTTTTACTTATTTCGTAAATCTGCTGAGTTAGGTGATGTTTTTGCCAAGCAAAGATTAGCCCGTTGCTATCAACTTGGAATTGGCACAGAGCAAAATACACCACAGGCATTTTTTGTATTACATGATTTAATCACAAGTAATACTCAAACAGCTAAATCTTTATGTCGATTCGCGATGCTTAGGCCAGAAGGTCCTGAAGGCCGTACGAAATCTAGTGCTATTACCCATAACCTTTTTAAAGTGGCTTCTGAAAGCGGTTCTCTCACAGCAGAATCCTATCGTGGATTTTGCCATCTAAATGGGCATGGTGTAAAAAAAAATAGAGAAATGGCCCTTCAAATATTGGAAAAAACTGCCGAGCAAGATTCATTTTACGGAATCTACCATTTGATAAAATGTTATTCCAAAGTGGTTAATAAGGATATGAAAGGTCCATCTGGTGATCCTACAGGTCAAAAATACTATAAAACCTATATTAAGATGGCCTCACTTATGCAAAGGCTCATTAATAAAAGGGACTTTGTAGACAAACGTGATGAAAAAAGGATTGGAATGATTGCTGAAGCCATAGAGGCCCTTATTGTTTTCTATCAATCAGGATTGGGAGTCCCTCAAGATTTGGCCAGAATCGTAAGTTTACGCAATCAAAAAGAAGAGTTGCTTAACACTGGTTTAAAATATGTGGTAGCTTCTAGTAACTAGAGGACCTTCCCTTAAAAAGAATAATCTAAAGGTTTTTTGACAAACCTTTAGATTATTAAGTGATTACAAAGTAGCAGAATTTGCCCAACAACATTTCCATTGGATCTTTAAAACAATCAGTTAATTTAATCCTGATTGCAGGCGTAATAATTTTTCTTCAAGCCTTGCTTTCAACCCTTCCGGTGCCACAGCGAGCTTTTTCTTGATTTCTTCTATTCGTGCTTTGCGTTTTTTCCTTGACTTTACTTTCGCAAACTGTCTTGAAGATTTTTCATGCGCTTTTTTTCTTTGGGATTGAAAAAAGAGATCTGGCCCAATCTGAAAACTAGAAAGTAATCTTGATTCTGATTCTGCATTGAAAGCAGCTGGCAGTTCTGTCGAACTTGTAATTGTAGGAAGAATATCATTTTCTGCCAAAGCATTAAACTGATGATTCGTTGCTTCAAACGTCGATTCTGGAGCATTCTCATTGTTTGATTCAGACATCCAGTCCGGGGAAGGGCTCAACCATTCAGCAGCCTTTTTGTTCCTTTCTTTCAGGTATTCTAATTGTTCTTTAGTGAGTCCATAAGTGAATTTAAAAATACATTTCGGTTTATTCATTTTATTTTCGAGAAAATATGCTAAATCAAACAATTCATTTATGTTTTCGTAAGTTACTTCAACGCTTAAAATATGCTTTAAAATTTGTTTTCTAAATTTGTTTTCTTTTTCTGGGCTAGGTTTAATGTTTTCTACATAATATTCTTGCACCTCTTCAGCAGTAACATCTTCTTTTAATAAACGCCTCCAATCATCTGATATAACTGGTGCTGATATCTCAGAAATAGGAACTGGTAAAGAGGGTTCAGTCGGCTTTTCAGCCTCAAACTCAACTGGTAGAGGGAAAGTTCTTTTTGGCGGAAATTGAATTAGAAAATTCAATGGGTCCGTTTTAAAATTTGAGTTGGAATCTATTTTGTACAAATTTGCTTTTGGAGTTATTATCAAATTTGAATTAGGAACTGGAGGTTTCGCTGGCGAAGTTGAATTGGGGACGGGAGGTTCAGGAGGTAAATTAGAAGCAGCACTTATGGCAGTTGTTTCAGCTTGTTTTAGGTGTGTATGGAAATTTTTGTTGTCAGTGCTCCCCAGAACTCTATATCGGGTTTGGCCGTATTTGACAACTAAAACTTCATACCCTTGGTCTATTGCTTTGATTATTTGATTAAATTTAGCATCGCCACTAACTTTCTTAAAGCCAATTACCGGATGGTCAATATAAATTCTACAACCGCCATTTAGCCATCTCTGTACCTTTGGTCCATGTACCAGTGTAGTAATTTCATAATGAATTTGTTCCACATTTGATCGATATGCATCAAACATTTTGCGCAATTCAGATGTAAAGCCTAATTTAGTCACCATTACATTCACAAAAGCCCTAAGAGTATGGGTTGCTATAGAAAGATGCGATTCAAGCAATGCGGTTCTTAAGACAGCCATGTCGCTATGAAATTTTCGGTTAGCGACACCTCCATCAACGCTCCATTTGACAGTTTCTTTTCCTCTATAAAAAATAATCTCACCTCTATCTGCTGCTAGGATTGCTTCTTCATAAGTCAAATGATGCTTTGATCCAGGCACACGAGCTTTGAATCCGTGAGCAAAAATTTCTTTTATCCATTCCCTGTAGGTTAACTCGGTTTCTAAAAGATGGGCTGCAGCCATTTCTTGTAGTTCTTTAAACTGTCGATCTAATTCAATATGCTGTTGACTATGCTCTGAAGATGATGACTCGGAAGTTTTTTTTGGTTCTTCAATTTCTGAAGATGATGACTCGGAAGATTTTTTTTGTTCTTCAAGTTCTGACACAAGCTGTGCTAAAGCCTTATCATCTAATTTTCTTATTTCATCTAAAACTAATGCTTTACGGTTTTCATACGACTCACTACTTTCCCCCTCTATTTTAGGACAAAGTTTTGCTAAAGCTTTATCTTGCAAATTTTTTCTTTCTGCAGATATTGCAGCCTTCTCTTGCTGTTGCCTAACAAATGCACTAAGCCCTCCATGTATAGCCCCAAAAGCCACACCCATTAACACACTTTCCAGAACACTGTTTTTTTCGGACTCCTCCCCATCAAGATGATTTCTTAAAGCGGTTGTACACCCAGCCTGGAATCCACCAACAACTCCTCCGCGAGCTATATTTTTCCCGATAGCGTTGCCAACTTCTTTGCCAAAGCCTGCGTACGCAACTGCACCCGCTCCCGCTCCCAAAAAGCCTGATAAAGCCGCATTTCTCACATCTTTAGGCTCGATTGCTTTACCTGCAAACCACCTCTCAGTTAATTCACTAGCTACGCCGGCTGTCGCTTGAGTGGCGATAGAAACGAATACACCAGCACCAGGAATAAGAGCAGCACTTGCCGCAGCTACACCTCCTCCAACGCCCCCTCCGGCGCCTCCATTGACACACTCTTTAATACAGTCTTCAACATTATAGTCTTCTTCGTTGGTTTTAAGTGTATATCCTAAGCCTTTAGTTCCGAAACCAGCTGCCATGCCTCCAAGCACTCCAATGACTGCTGTTGTTAAAACAGGCGCGCCCCAGATCGGTGCTGTCGCTGCGACTCCAACTCCCACGACTGCAGCTGTTCCGCACACAAATGCACTTCTTAATGTGTTAGGTCCCCATCTGTTGAATTGCTCAAAAGTAATTACAGTTATGTTATCTTTTACTGCGACTTTAAATCCGTTAGTAATATTTTCAGCTTTAATCCTTTTGAATTCTTTTTTTAAGAATTCGGGTGATTGTTGATTCTTACCAAATGTAAATGTAAACTTTCCTTTGCCTTTAAAGGGTGTTTTAGATTTATCTTTTAAAGTGAACCTTGTAGGTTTATATCCTTCGAATGTGCATTTGAGTTCATATCCTTCATTATTTGTTATTAAATATACTTTCTGAGAAATTGGGGATGTCATAAAAATTCTCCGCTTAAGCTATTTTTTTGTTTGGGGAAATAATATAGAAACGACACTAAAGATTCAAATAAATTAACAGAATTCATAGTTAATAATTAGATCGTTTAATTTACTTACTAATTCATTAATACAAACACAAACGAATTCCTCTTTGTAATTTTCTAAGTAACATATTTTTCCTTCCATCTACTATGAACCTATCTCACTAATTTATCAATCCAAAAAGTTATCATGTAAGAATTAAATATAGGTTACTCATAGATTAAAGCTTTTAATTGTAAATCTAATTAACTCTATACTCGCTATTTAAAATAATTTTACGCACACATAAAGCACTAATACTTAAAGCGCTTTTTATTTACATTATTCCCATCATTAAATACGATTAACTTTAAAAAATTTTACTAAGGTTAATAGTATGTTCTCTCCATCAATTCAAAGAAGCAACACAATCATTCAACATTCGGGGCAACAACCAAATCAAGCTGCCATCATTCAACAACCCCCGCCACCTGCTTCTTCGGCTAATGAAAAGGAAATGCAGGAAATAGATCCTCTTATTCCCTTAGTTTTCGACAGTGACAGTGATACTCCCGACATTCAACCACTTCTCCTACCCTTAAGCAAAATACGGCTGTGGGGAGAGCTTGTGACGCATCACACTTCTTATGGGGATGAAATAAGGAAGCAGTTTAATTCCACAACTAGCATACACGTCCCCTGTAGTCGAGAACTTTTTGAGAAGCTGTGGAACAATTTTAAATTTTCTAATGAAGCTGTTACATTTCCTGCAGAAGAAATATTTTCCGACTTAGATGAGTTGATTGCAATGATCCACTTGAGTGATTATTATAACATTTCTTTCTTAAGAATATTCGTAGCCACAAGAATAAAAAAACATGATTTTTCAGACTTAATGGATGAGTCATGCCTCGAAATGATTTTAACACGACTTAATGAACATCAAGATACCCCAACCTTGATCATATTGCTTGACCTTTTATTTTCTAAAACCCTTGCGACAGAAGACCACATATTTTTCTTAAAAGGATTAGATACTTTAATTAAAAAGCATAGTGATGAAGATAAAGATAAAAATGCTGCTGTATTAATTGCTTGGGCAGATCAGCTAATGATTAATTGTAATCTTTTGCCTCGCATTTTCAACTGCCTCTTTGCTATTAACTCCGAATCCTCTCTTTTTAATGCTTTCGACTGCGCTTATGAAATTCTAATTCTCAAAACTACAAAATTTTTTGGAGAAAAAAAGCAAACAGGCTTCTCTATATCAATCCCTAAAACTTATGTGGAGAGATTGCGAAAAAGTCATGGATTAGAAATAAAAAAGTTAAGAGTGACGCCACCATTATCTCCAGAACTCGTAGCCTCTTCGAAATCTCTCTATGTAGAAAAATCTAACGCGTATCTCTCCTATTTTTGCGCGCTTAAAAATTTGTGCGATAGGGTCGATTCTCCCGATCAAATTTTTAAACTCATGAACTTAGTAAAACTCACTTCTTTTGCTCAACCATACATTTCTCAAATAGAGCTAATATTAGTAGCAACTCCTCTTTTAAACCATAAAAAATCTGCATTATTATGCAATATTGTAACACTCGCCTTGGGGAGTGATTTCCTAAAAAAAGAAACCCTTGGAGCATGTCTTTATGATCTAATTAGATTTTGGAGAGAATTCTTGGTTTCTCTACAACCCTTTGAAAACAAAGAATCGCAAAGGAAAGTAGTCAATGATGTAGGTTTATCTACCGTAAGTCTTTTTGAAGCTGTTCTAAAAACTTGTAAAACTCAAGAAGAGTATTTACGTTTTTTTTCTATATTTCTTGCAGTTAATCGAAACCACATGGAGTGGGCAGCAGCTTTACCCTTTCATGAAAGCTCAGATCTTGTGAATAAATTGCCTTGCCCCAGCACTCTCTTTGGCATCTTTGACGCTGATGCTAATACTTACACCCCTAGAATTTGGATTGATACAGAAAAACTTGATCAATATTTGAAAACTCTAATTCTTAGGGATTTGGATTATGATTATTATAATCATTTACATGATCTTTTTATGGAGGGAATGCTTAAGCAAAATAGGGTTTCAACAATTGAATTTAAGGATTCGTTTAATGAAGCATTAGAAAAAATCGTTCAATTTATTACCCTCGACAAAGTAGCAGAGGCTGCTATTGTTTTCCGCGAATTCGAAGACAAATTCCATGTACCAAAGGACTTTATCGAGTTAATAAAGCGAGTTGCAAATAATATTTCAGTGGAAAAGTTTGATTATTTTATTAGGCTTTTTGGAAAAAAAAGACAAAAACAATGGAACCAACTTTTGGCTCGACCTGGCGTTTTAAAAGAAGCTCAGGAAATAGAATTAGGTCTCCCCCGTCTGAATTTTATTACAGCCCTGCTGTTAAAGGGAGTAGAAAATCAAAATTTACGCCAAGAGTTAGTGTTAATGAGCCTAAAGTGCATTGATGAATTGAAATTGGATCAACCTGAAGCTAATTGGGACGTTCCTGCAATAAGCAATGTTAGAAAGGTCTTACGTCAAGTTGAAGGAACGGATCAGTTAACCACCTCTATGGCAACGCTTTTATGTAAAATACCTCCCAGTAGAAAAGCTTCTATTAAAAAAGCTATAGAACGACTCTTTGTTGGAGTAATATTAAGGCACATCAAAGAAGGTCAACCAATTGGATCCTTATTGGACAAACAATCGCCTGCCTCGGTCATTAAAATCCTCTCTAAAGTATTTCATGTAAAAGGTACTATTTATTTTTCCTCCTTGTCACAACCATTAAGAAACTCTTTAATAGAACTTAAGGACATTTTTGAAAATAAGTTAAATGTTAAAGGCAAAAAAAAAGAACAACTAGAATCTGTCAATGCGGCAAAAATAAGTTTTATTAGAAATTGGTTCCATCAACTGATTATAACCGAGGAGGACTTTCAACTTACAGCCCGTAGGGCTAAGGAAATATCTATGTTTCCACAAATGCCTCAAAATAACTTCCCCGCAAAATTTGACTTAAGAGTTAGCCTTTTCAGCTACCGTTTAACTGAATGTGAAAAACTTACCACTCCTATTTTACGAAATAAGTTTTATTTTCAAATGATTAAAGAATTAGGCTCCCTACCAAAATCTTTTTTTGAAAAATCTAACTATCTTTTCCGGCTTTTGGGCTCAGCGGCATTTATTAACACTTTTTCTTCCTATGCGGATCGAAAAAAGTTATTTGTGGAATGTGTGCAAAAATCCGTATTTATGGTGCCTAATTATCATTGTGGATTTTATGAAGCATTACTTGTTGGAAACCTCTTCCCTTTCAAGCCTATTGAAGGACTCGCTTTTCACGAAAAACAAGGGACAGGCGATATAGAAAGCAATAAAGAAAAGGGAAAGGAAAAAGAAAAGGAAAAGGAATTCAGCTAATTTTAGACTGTCGATTTTGTATAAACTGATTCGTTGTAAGCAAAAGCAGGAATGAGTGTTTCTTCTGGGTAATCATAGCCATTATTTGGTCACATCATTGACTAGGAAAAGCTTTACAGCTTCTGCTCAGTACGCTTTAAGCATTCTGGATTTAGATAAGTTTGATTCAATCGACCAACTTGCTACATTTAGCTGAAGCAATGATTGTCTTTACTCCTGAGATATAGAAATCAGTAATAATGGCGTTTTCCAACCCTTAGAAGTCGCTACTTATCTTGCAAAAGGCACAATACTTGCATGCGAGGGAGAATCACATATCCACAGGACAAAACAATCTTAAGTATGGCTTATAATACGAGAAGAATTTCTTCATTCGAGAATTCATTGTATCTCTCCTTTTCCAGAGGTATATGCTTGATTAGGAGAATCCTCATCCTCTGGAAATAAGTATTTTAGCGTCTCTTCTTTAATCATTGGCGTAAGATGACTTCTGACGAAGTGCTTTTTATCTTTTCTTTTCAAAAGATCTACTAATTGCTGAGCTGTTAGTGGTTGCCATGCACAAAGTTTTTGAATTAATAAACGTAATCCTTTGATATTAGAACGTTTATTAAATTTATTAATCAATATCTGCAACTCTTGTGGCAAGGCTTCTAATGGAAACACACCGGTATACCGGTGTGTTTTATCGCCAGACACACCCATATACCGGTGTGTTTCATCACCAGACAAACCGGTATTAAGTTGTATTTGCTCCTCTATTGGTGCGTTTTGATTGGCAGCTGTTGTTTTTCTTGTTGCTTCAGGATGGATAGGTAAGACTGTGAGGAAGTACTGGCATCCTTGGTCAGTTTCAAAAATTGCAGGAGGCGAGCCGTTTGCTTCCATAGCTTTATGAATTTTTGGCACTCCTGTACAGCGTCCTTCCGTTAAATGAAGCTCTTTGAGAAAGTCCCCTATTCTCCGATTTCTATATGTTCGAACCCGAGCAGCCCCCTTGTTTAAATCCTCTATTTTTAAAGGAGGTAATGGACCAGGGAATGACAAAATTTCCATCCGATCTGGTTTAATACTGATTTCGATTGGTTCTCTTTGCGCATAGTCTTTGTGGTAGACTGCATTAGCTAAAGCTTCCTCTAACGCATCATATGGATAGTTGTAAAAACGATCAGCTTCGGCGCGATCAGGTCTTTTGCGAATCTCTTCCTTTGATAAACATCGATTGAAGGTATCTTAAAGCCTCTTTAAGTTGAATATGGATAGGGCCTTTAAAAATCTTTTCAGAAAAACTATCACCTACATCATCGTGAAAATCAACGATTTCAATTCGAGCGTAAGGAAAAAATTGTTCGGGATTACTATTGAACATCATTAAGCCAATGTTCAATGGCTTCAGGTACTCTTCAGGGCCTTGAATAATTTGCATTTGGCGACAGAGTTGTTCGAAAGGAATTTTGTCAACTTCTGTAACGAGATCACTTTTAACATCTCTTAAAAAGTCTTTAATAATACCAAACTGGAGATCTTTCAGGGTAGCTTGATGACGGATTCTTGATTTGCCATCTCATGAAGCCTTTGAATATCCTTTGTCTGAGCCTTTACAGTTGTAGAATTGCGCCTTATGAAATATGAATAAGCTGCATTTTTGCCTAAACTATCAGGTGCTTGATAAGGTCTCGTTTGACCACCAGGACACCAGATCAACAAAATCATTTTCTCTTGAAAAATGACAGGTGCAACTATGGGATGATAATTGGGACGTAGCCTGTAACTTAAGTTGACTAGTTCTTTTTGAATTTCGTCGATTTTATTGGCCGATAAGCCGACTGGAGGAAAAATTGGTTGACCTTTGTCATCTTCTATACCTACTATTAGATAACCTCCACCCCAATTGTTGATGTCATTTGCAAAAGCGCAAATGGTATGAATGATTTCTTCAGGATTCCATCCTTTCTTAAACTCAAGACGCTCCCATTCAACAATCTGTCCTCTCAATAGCTCATCAACATTAATGGGTAGCGCCGTCATACTGTAGCCTTATTTACAATTTTTTTGTGTTGTGGCGCATCATTCGCCTCAATTTCTTCCATACTCTCCTGGGAAGTACTTTTCTTTTTCTTCAGAGCGGATAAAAGTTTTTGTAGCTTCTGAATAGCAAGAGGAGAGGGTTTTGTTTTTTTGTTTTCCCAACGATTGACGGTTGGAAAAGAAACACCAAGCTTTGCTGCGAACTGTTCTTGTGTCAAGCCCATCTCAAGTCGAATTTCAAGCACATGTTGAGCTATCTGCTCTTCTGTGTTGGACATATCTGTAAATTGGAACATCAGCTTGCCTTTCATCAGAATTTTTGATATATCATATGTTATAAATTATGTGGGCATTGGGAACAAGTAAAACGTTGGAATTTGACGCGATTCTAATCAGAAATCAAAAGGAAAGCATACGACACAAGCAGGTGTTAATGGGAATAGAAGGAAAAAATCTTGACACCTTGGTTCTTGCCGAATCAAAGCTCTCTGCATTTTTAGCTGCGATACTCATTTCAAAATGGGGATTGCTTAAACTGTTATTTTTCAAAAACCCTCTTAAAAAATGCCACAACACGGCATCATAATCATTCAATCCAGTACCCCAAAAAATAAATGACTTTGCATTTTTTAAACATCTTTCCAAAAAAGGCCCTGGAAAAAAGCCACTACCAAATTTTGTAAGATCTTCTGATGTCTTTGGCATCAGAGACGATATGTTTTGAAGAGGTAAAATCGCTTCATCGGGATAGTCACATCTACCATGAAGCTGAACAACGCTTTTGTATTCTTGAAAAAGTCCTAAATCCCAATTTGTTGTAAGAATAAGTACCTTATCCGAATTTGGAATTCTTAGCTTTTTATCACAACAAATACAATAAACTTCACGCGATTTAGTCCCACACTTGCTAAGAGGACCAATTATCTGACGCTTATAGTCTGTGATTTGATCCAATGGGGCACTGGAATTGACTGTACGACCGAACATATCATTATGTGCAACTATCCAAGTCAAGGCATCCAACCCATTCCCATATCCATTCGGGCCAACAAGCCCCAATTTTTTCATTCCATCATTCAAAATTTCCCAGCAATCCTTTCCCTCAGGCATTTCAACCGAGCCATTGCCTGCCAACACTATTGTGTCGGGCACATAATTTGCAACCGTTTCGCAAATGATCTTTTTGTCAAAAGCGAAGTGAAGGCAATCATTAATCTTTGTAAATGATCTTTTTAGATGAGAGGGGTCGGGATTTTTCGTTTTCTTAATGAATTCCGTACACGATTTGCAAGTCTCTATCATAAGTTATTGTATGCTTAGTGGTTTCCATTGAACTTGGCTTTTTCTACATTTTCTAGGACATAACCTATCATCTCTACACCAATTTACTCAATTGACACTGTAGCAGAAAAGTTGAACAAGGTTGGAAAAACCGGCCTCAACAAAAAAGGGCTTAAGCTAGTGAAAGCTTAAACCCTTGTAATTATAGATGCTCGGAACTGGACTCGAACCAGCACGGGATTGCTCCCAAG
>Ga0105046_10001750_pt1 | contig 33700 bp, 20 predicted proteins | sample MAT03_FD_78385 | JGI IMG/M metagenome (GOLD analysis project Ga0105046, IMG submission 78385) | Freshwater microbial communities from Lake Fryxell liftoff mats and glacier meltwater in Antarctica - MAT-03 (megahit assembly) | ecosystem: Environmental > Aquatic > Freshwater > Ice > Liftoff... | reverse complement strand
TGCCGCGAGTGTCTGGTAATTGTTCGTTCCGGTCGCAGGCGACGTGTCAGGAGCGTCGCCAAAGTCAAAGGTCAGCAACAGTCTGGATTCAAGAACATCGACCAGGGCCGTTTCGGGACACGAAGTTGCTCCCGATCGTCGGCGTTTGCGTCCACCTGACAGGATTGCCAGCAAAAATTTCGTGCCGATCCTTCGGCCCCGGTTTTTCATCCCTGATTCCCTTTATTCCGCAAGCCCGTACAACGTTTCTTCGACGGTCCCGGATTGGAGTCGAAAATCGATTCAATGATGGTCTCGAAAATCGCAGCCATCCTGAACGCGAGCGACAGGCTGGGTTCATACTTTTCTGTCTCGACTGCGTTGATCGTCTGACGACTCACGCCGAGTCGCTGGGCGAGTTCCGCTTGGGTCCAGCGCCGTTTCGCACGTAACACATGCAGTCGATTCTTCATTTGTATCGCCTCCAGGCGATCGCGAGGCCCACAATGTACAACAATGGCAGAAATGCCGCAATGTGGCGAAAACTCCGAAGCATGAAGATCTGCGAGCCGAGCCTCATCATTTCTTAACATATGTGCGTTAGCGTGGGGGACGTTTGTAATTCGAGAGACTCACGAAACCACGGCCGGGGCGAGAATCGTTCGGTGTCGATGCGTTAAGGATGATTTTGATGCCGAAACGAAGTCCGTCTGCCGATCGCGATTTCTGGCCACTGGCATGCCGCGCCGGACTGCAGATTATCATTTTTGTGCCGATGATTTCGCTGCTGATCGGTTGCAGCGGCGGTGAAGATTTCAGCAAGCCGCCTGAGCAGATTCAGAATCAACTTACAAAAACAGCCCAGGATCCCGCGGCACGACCAGGCGATGGAACAGAGACAGCGATGGCTGAAAACGCCACAGCGCCCTCGCAAATTGGCGCAGCGACTGAAGGCGTTGCTGAGTCAGCAACGACGCCTGCACCCGACGCAGTTGCCACGAACGGCGGGAGTCCAGCCTTGACAGCCACTCCTGCGGAATCTCCAGCACCAGCAACGATGCCTGCACCCGTGAATACGAATCCCGTTGAAGCAGCGCCCGGCGATGGTGCAGCGGTGATGACGGCCAGCGGCAAGTCGGCGGACGCGATTGCTGCGAAGAAAGAAGCCAACAGTGCCAATTCTGTCGTGGGCAATGCGGGCGGACTGCTGGGAAGCCTGAAATCCAGCGGTGCGAAGAAAGCGGCAGCAGCGGCCAATCCTTCATCAGACCCCGATGCAGCCCAGATGACGACTCGATTTGGGCGCATGGCCCTGTCTCGAATTCAGTGGCTGCAACTGGTCTCACAACTGACTCGCCAATTCTTCGTGGCCGCAACGCCGAATGGAAACAGCCTCGCTGGATCTACGGGTGAGCGAAGTCTCGAAGCCCTTGATACACAACTGGATGTTCGCAGTCAGACACTGACGGCAACCGGTAACCGCCAGTTGCAGGCGACCGTCAATCCAATCCACATTCCGGTGACCGGCCTTCCAGGAATCATCAATTCCCTGGAACTTACCAATGACGGGCAACAGGTACTGATTGGCACAACTGACGGTCGGCTGCTGGTGCGGAGCGCGGCCAGCACTTCCGACTGGGATTTGTTTGCCCGAGACCTGTTTCTCTTTCAGGACGAGCATCGCAGGACGGCGCGACTGAGCGACAAAGCGATTGTCGCAATCCGCTGCCTGCCAGACAGTCGGCTTCTGACAATCGACGCGAACGGTGTGTGTGCGTTCTGGAAGCTTAACGAAGCTGTTCTTCCCGTCACTCCGATTCTGGAAATGACTGTCGAACAAGCGAAAGCGGCCGAAGCTGAAACCGTCACGGCAACACCGATTTCGTCCTTTCCGGTGTCAGGGTTTGAGATACTGAGCATCACCATCGCTGAAGAATTTCAACTGGGGGCTGTTGTCACGTCGTCCGAAGAAATCTACGTATTTCGCACGACCACGGGTGAACTTATCGAAACGCTGAAAGCGGATCTGTTTGCCGACACGCAGCCGGTCTGCGTTGATTTTATCGCCGACGGAACCGAGATCCTTGCCGGTCTCGCCGACGGGAGAATTCTGCGCCGCGCTCTGACCGGAGCGACCGCAGTGAGTGGTCTCAATGATCAGGGAGAAACCGTTGACTACGATCCGGTGTTCATTCCTGACGTGCAGGATCAGGTAAGTTCCATTACCAGCATTCGATCGATCCCGCACAGCCGGACGATTTACTTTGGCACGATCGACGGAAATGTCGTGCGTTTTGATGCTGCTCAAAAGCGCATCGAGCAGATCAGGAAACGGCACGCAGCACCGGTGATCGAGCTCTGCGTGACGCCACACGGAATGCTGTCGATTGGTGGAGATCGTCAGGCGCAATTGTTCGATGTTCCCGTCACGCCGCATTCCACCGGTCAGGATTCTGATGTTACGTTTCAACTGCCACGCGATGAAACTCTGGAGGAAACGGTTGCAGATGATTCGCAGCCGGAGAATGCCGCAACTGCTGCCACCAGCAAATCGACAAGACCGACTCGCACCCGAATTGCCGAAAAGCCTGTTGAGGTCGATCTCAGTCTGGCAGGTATTCGACCAGCAGATACCACATTGGCACTCTACGGCCATCAACTGCGTTCAGCGACTGAACCTGCAATGCAAATGGAATTTCGAAAGCAGATCCTGCGGCATCGGGGAGCAAACTCGCTTGCGGACAGCCTTGGAAAGGACCCGGTCGAAGTTCCGGACGGACCACCACTTCGTGCGGGAGAAGTAATGACGCAAATGCAGTTTTCACCTGACAACTGGTCACGTGTATTGCTGGCGATTTCTGACGATGGATTAACGACCGCAGCCGTACACCGCGCCAGCGCAGATCAGGCGGTTTCGCAGACGGGCCAACTCCTGGTCGCAGGCGCGTTGAGTCTGTTTGACATGGCAACCGGGACAGCACTGCGGTCCTGGCCGCAGCCCAGCGCTGCTCGCAGTCGACAATTGATTCTTACAAAGAAAATGCTGATTGGTAACCCGGCAATGACACGATACTGGAATTCGTCGGGATTCGCTGAGACGGATTCACAGCACCCCGTTTCATCCACCATTGTTTCCCCGGATTTGGAGCACTTGTTTCTTGGACGTGCCACCGCGCTTGGTGTGGCGGGGCCAGCTTTGACCCGATTTACCCCGAGCGACCGCACCGAAACGCCTGGCTTCAAACTCTTCGAATTCATGATTACAGCGATGGCATGGTCCGGCACCGGAGATCGTTTGTACATCGGAACGCGTGAGCGAGATCAGGTTCGCGTATTTGAAGTGGATCCGAAGTCGCTGTCGATCGAACATGAAGTTGCGCGTCATCCGTTCAACGGACGAATTCCAGAGGACTCGAAGGGTCATTCACCTCTCGCAAAATCGGGAACAATTCTCATCCAGCCCTCACCGAGCGACAAACTTCTGTTGACATGGGGATTTTATGATGGAGGAGAAAAATTGCTCCTCTGGAGACGCGGCAGTTCCGGATGGCCGCTGGAGAATGTGAGCGTGATCACTATTCCAGACTCCAGTCCGGACATTGAAGCGATCGATCATCCCGTTGCATTCATCAATCAACAGGATGGACGTCTTGCGATTGTGACAGAGAAGGGGTTGCTGATTCTAAGCACGAAGAAAATTGAAGTGGAACATGTGATTCCCATTCCGATTGTAACGGGCCATCGTCCGCCGTGTGTCATTTCGCAGGATTCCAAATGGTTGCTCACAGGTGATGGCGATGGTACGATCTGGGCGATGTCACTCATTAGTCTCAACTCAAAGCCACTCACGTTCAGCGCCCACACTGGCCCAATTGCGGGACTCGCGATGTCTCCCAATGGTCGATTCCTTGCGACGGTCGGCGAAGACAATTTTCTGCGATCATGGCGCGTGGACGGTTTTCTGAAGCGGTAAGCGGCGAGCGGCAGATTAGGAACTACCAAGCCGAACAACCGGACGCTGACGCGTGGCGGCTGATTCCATTAGTCGTCGTGGACTTTGCCAGAAGTCCTGCAAATGCATGGAATTCTGGCGAATCCCACTACAAGTAAAGGCAGTTGTTCTACGCTCGATGCTGACGCCGCTGGCCGATCTGATCGGTCATCCACCTTCACGATTCTGATATCGCTGAAGCTGTTCCTGCTTTTGCTTATCAAGGTCAGGTCTCATCAACTGAATCGCAAAAATTACAGCCGAAGTCACCACAATGGCGAGAAGGGCGATGCCCAGGCCCATCATTGCCTTTCGGCTGAGTTTCAGCCCGAAGACCTTTTCGCCAATAATCAGATCGTCTGCCGAATTGCCGGCGGATGAATTTGAACTGCCCGACGGTCCGACACCTGGTTCCGGAAGCACAGTGAGTGTCATCAGGTTTGCCGCGATCCGCAGGCGTGTCCCGCACTGAATGCAGCGGCCGCTGCGTCCGGCATGCTCAGCACGCAGTCGCAGCTCTTTGCGACACTGTGGACAGTCGATGATGCCTGCCGACTTCGCTTGCGAAACTCGCCCCGTGTTAATCAGAGTGCCTGATGAGCTCGGTATTCGCTCGGACTGCACTGGCCTTTTCCGTTTGACGCTGGTGGAGTCCGCCTGTGACTTCGCGCTGGAATCTGCCGGCTTCTTTGGACGCGGTATTGTTTTCTGCGGAGGAGGCACTGCGGCCTGAGAACCTGACAATCCGGCGATTGCCACTTCGGCAAATTCTACACATGTCGCAAATCGTTCTTCTGGCTTCTTGCTGATCGCTCTTGCCAATGCCTGCGCTGTTGCAACCGGTACGGCTTTTCGCACATCGCTGATCAGCGGCAGCACGCGCCGCGTCTGATTGACCATTGTGGCCGATGGCGTTTTTCCGAGCATCGGAGGAGCACCGATCAGCGTATTGTAAACTGTGATGCCCAGTGAATACTGATCGGCTCGGCCATCGTAATCCGCCCCCAGCACAATTTCCGGTGCTACAAAATTCGGCGTACCGATGACAAATCCGGCAGCTGTTTCGTTTGCTGCGTTTTCGACCGGTTCGCCATGCATGATTTTCGTCAGACCAAAATCGCTCAGGAACGCATTACCCGCTTCGTCGAACAGAATATTGGCAGGCTTGACGTCGCGATGCACGACCTGTCGCTGATGCGCGAAATCCAGAGCCTTCGCGATTTCCAGCAGCCAGCTGCGGATTGAATCCACGGCAAGCGCTGTCGGTTGTCCGTTGCGTGCCTGCATCCTGTCCAGCAAGCAACCGCCAGACAGGTACTGCATCACGACAAACGGAACATTGCTGTGCAGACCCACATCCAGAATACTGACGATATGTGGGTGCTGCAGTTGCACAAGCAGGCGGCTTTCCCGACGAAACCGTTCCCGCAGGCCGACGTCCTGCAGCTTGTACTTCTTGGGAACTTTAATGACGACTTCGGTCTCCAGCCGGTGATCAAAGGCCCGATACACGATCGCCATACTTCCCGCGCCGACGCGAGCCACGATTTTGAACCGATCGTCGGCCAGTGAAACACCGATCAGAAATTCCGGATCGAGCAGCCCCGCGCCCATTTTGGAAACTCTCTCATAAAACTCGTGTGAAGTCAGCGAATCGGGAACCCTGACATGCAGGAAATTCTGTCATGTTTGCACAGGGTATGGCAGCTGACCCATTCGCGACACGCCGTGATGTTAATTCTGTGTTAATCACCCGGAAGTCGGCAGTTTGCGGAAACGGGTGCGCCAGTCCGGGAAATGTATTCACTGAACAAAGGCTGTGGTTCTTTTCTACCCGGAAAACTCGCGGAATATTCACTCAATCTTAAGATGGTTCCACGAAGCTGGGAAATTTGTCCGCAAGCGCGAAAGGGCGAATCCTGAATCCTGCGGGCAATCGGAACTTTCACTGTGGCAAACTCGTCTGGTTCCTCCATCATTCAGCCTCCAGTGTCGGCGGGACATGAGCTGATCAAGACCGTAGTGGTCGTGGATTCTCCTCAGATCACCGGACCAGTCGGGGAATTTCTGCGACAAACGGGCTGGACAGTCTACGAAGCGTCCAACTGCGGCCAGGCACGTGGCCTGATCGCCCGTTTCAAACCGGAATTTGTCATCATGGAATTGCTGCTGCCGCTCGAAACCGGCTTCGAATTCTGCGCGTACCTGAAGAAGTCTGATTGCCGAATCGCAGTGATGATCTTTACCGAAGTTCAGTTGGAAGAAGCCCGAAACATGGCGATGTGGGCAGGAGCCGATGCGTTCCTTGCAAAGCCCACCGATCCCAATCGACTCTATCGCCAGATTCTGACCACTGCACAGCGAGTCAGTTTTCGCATTAAGGAGGCAGAAAAAGGCTACGGTGGGAGCATTTCATTTCGGTGTAAATGCGGAAAGTTGCTGCGAGCCGGATCGCAACATGCAGGCCGAGCGGTCGTTTGTCCCGGATGTCAGCATCTTGCAAAATGTCCTGACTCGCTTCTGGATTCCGGAACGCTGTTCCGATCGCTGATGGAGGAGCGTCGAGGTCTGCGTTCCGCTCACACCGGTGTCGCCTGTTCACACTGTCATAAGACAGTCGATCCCCGAAAATGCCGCGTCCGCGATCACTATGAATGTCTGTACTGCCGAATGCCGCTCAATCTGTCGGCGGACTTCCTTGAACAATGGCTGTTGTTTTTTGGCGATCAGGCTCATGAAACGCCCGTCGGCGATTTTAGTCCCTTGCGATACGTCTACGTGCATTGCGAGAATTGTCGCAATCTGCACGCGTATTTCCGCGATGCCGATTCGCCGCAGCCATGTTCGTCCTGCGGACACCAGCAGTCACTGCCGTCGATTCGCGGCGTCCCGATTTCTCGCGCGGCTCTTGCGAGTACCGGGCGGCTGTTCGAATTTCGACTGGTCGATGGACCGAACAAACTGTTCCTGCTGCCATCGAAAAGAAAATGGATGGTCGGAAGTGCTCCCTCCTGTCCGATCACGCTGCAGAATCAGCCGTTGAAACCGCAGCACTGTGTCTTGAAGAACACGTTTGAAGGACCGTACATTTTTCGTGCAGATCCCGCTGCGAAAATCAGCGTGAATGGCAACGACGTCTCAGTTCCGACTCTGCTCAGACCCGGCGACGAAATTCAACTGGGCACAGTGTGTCTGTCGCTGCACGGAACACCGGAACGGCAACTGCGAAAACATCTGTCCGGGCTGCTGAACGACATTGCAGAAAAACAGAAACTGGCCGGCGAACTGGAATTCGCAGAACCGGCGGCGAAGATCCTTCAATACTACTGGGAACTTCAGCGACTGCGCTGGATTGAACACCAGCGTGCTCAGCAGACGACGCTCTCCAGTGAGTCCAGCCTGTTTCAACAAATTCAACCTGAGGATCTGATGTAATCTGAATTCATTGACGCTTGATCAAACCGCCATCACCAACGCCGGTCTGCTTCACCTTTGCGGCACCAGGCAACTTCGTTCTCTCAGTCTGAACCGAGCGACGATTACCAACGAGGGAATCAGAATCCTGTCCCATCTGCAGACGGAAAATCATGCATGTCGCATTCAGCGGACTTCCCAGATGCGAATGCTTCCACGGGGACTGTCCCAACATGGCTGCAACATCGCGGAAGGATGTATCCGCAGCGGTTGTGCCGCCATCTCGATGATGTGTGTCGCGCGCGTCTCTCCAAGGATGGCTGCCAGTTCGTCCTCGCTCGTCGTTGACTGAAGTCGCTGAATGACGCGAACGCGAAAGTCAACCTGTCCGTTTGGCGGCAGCGCTGGATCGAGCGCTTTGCCGGCTGGAATATAGTCGAGGTATGTCCGCCGGCCTCCGATACCAGACCAGAGTGCGTAGTTGGGTTGCAGCAGGGCTGTCAGGACGACAGCATCCTTCGGAGTCCTGGTTCGGACAAACGCCAGGGCTGCAATGTCATCCGGAGAAACCACCAGCGACTCATTGAAGTTCTTCCGCTCAATCGGGCCTGGACCGCGAACAATCTGCCAGACGACAAAACTGCATGCAATCACAACACCCGGACTGAGTTGCCAACGATGAAGTATATTCAGCCGTTTCGACAGCCATGACAGCGCAGTCGACAATCCCGCCGCTGACCATGGAAAAAGATACCAGCCCAGGTGAAAGGGGATCTGACCGCCGACCGAGTAGCTGTCATATCCTGAACGAACCAGCAGAGCAGAGGAGACCGTCCCGCAGAAGATGGCCAGAGGAATGAATCCGCAATGTTTCCTGCCGGAAGTCTTGAAGCATGTCTGGATTGTCGCTGCGGCGGCCAACACCATGGGAATGCCGACTATGTTCAAAATGCAGAAACAACACAGACAGCCAACGCTCCAGACGATCTCTCCGCTCGGCGAAGGCCCAAAAACTTTCAGAACGACGTCTTTGAAGATCTGGCTCCCGGGCCATTCCGAATAGAAGGAAGCAGCCGCAAGAATATCATTCCAGCCCAGGGACACAGATTGACTTTGCGGTAAATAGGAAGGAAGGCGCATCTCGGCCAACTGCAGTACGATCAGAATCACGCCGAATCCCATCGGAGCAATCAGCAGCCATCGCTTGCGCCACCAGGCATTCAAAACAAGGAATCCAAAAACCGCAGGACCCAGTACCAGAAAGCAGTGAACTCGAAACTTGATCGTCAACGCGACAAGAATAATCGTCAGCGCCGATGCTCGAACGGATCCCGATGTGTCAGTTGTCTCGCGAAGAGCAATCAAGAGACCCAGAATCGCAGCCATTCCGGGAACAAGTCCATAAAAGGCCTGCGGACTTGTCAGCAACGTTGGCTCAATCGTGCTGGTTGCGTGCGGGAATATCGTGAAGTAAAAGAATTGCTGCGTCGAGATCCATGGCTCCGTTGGAACAGCGGCGATGAAGATCATGCCACCGGCAAGGACCCCTGCATTCGCTCCACCGAGAATACGAGCGATGCAGTAGGCAAGAAGAACGTGCATCGCAACGAGCATCGGATAGATCACAACCAGAGACAGCCGAAGCAAGTCGCCCTGACCACTCACAACACCGGCAATCGCCAGTGTCAGATGCGGAAAATGATGGTAAGCTCGCTCCGGAACTCCCGCTCGGGTTGGATGTTGTTCGGGAGGATTGCTTCGCTGCAATTCGTGGGCAACGGCGGCAAAATACGTTTGATCGCCATTCAGGACGAATCGAAGAGACTTTCCATCTTCCTCAGTGGACCAGGCACGTTCATACCGGGCCGTGACAGCCAGCGAACCAAGGATCAGAAAGATCAATAGCCATGGCAGCTTTCGCTGGCGGCTGGTGGTTTCAGTATTGCTCCAAACCCGCCAGGCCGAACGCACAGCAATCGCGGCGGCGGGAAACGCACAACCGGCGATTGTCCCCGGCCAGAGCAATCTTGCAGGCGGCCACCAGACAGCAAGGGTGTTAAAAAGACTGTTGACAGCGGTCATTACGGAAAAACTGCCTGCCGCCGCCAGTGCCAAAGCCTCGATGGAATCCACGCAGCTGCTTCGAATCCATCTGTGAATCAGAAATGCTGGCGGAAGCCAGAGAATGGCAGCCAGCCTGAACGCAGCGATCACATCGTCGCCCTGCCAGGTGCCAGAGACTCTGACATACGCGAGGATTAAGAAGACTCCAAGCAGCACACTGATCGGGGTTTTCAAGCGCGAACGGATCAGCGCTCGCAGAGACCCCTCGTCGTCTGGCTGGACCATACGTTGCACTCCACAAAGCAAATTCACCCGCGTGCGCGAAACGCCGGAAGCGAACGACGACACGACCAGACCAGCATTGCCCCGAGGATGACTGCCGCCGCAAGAAACAAGCGTACTCCCAGCACAAATGCAGCAGGGACGTAGCGCAATTCAATCGTATGGCTTCCTTTGGAGAGTGCAACACCGCGCAACACATGATTCACACAAAGCAGCACAGCGGGCTCATCATCGACAGTCACCTGCCAGCCAGAGTCATGGCGGTCACCGATCACCACAAGGCCCGGTGTTTCCATTGAGGCTGTCAGTGACATGAACTGTGGATTGTCACTGATTAGCTGCACACTGCCGCGGCCGTCATCCACGTTTTCTGCTGTGGATTCTGTCAGGAATGCCCGCTGTGCCGGATCAAAACCCCAGTCCCGCACGGATTGCAATATGACATCCGTCGATGGTAACCGCTCAAGGTGTTGTGGAATCCAGGCTCTCGGCAGTGCGTTGTTGTTGAGATAGACCTTGTAGCCGCCGCCCTGAAAGACGGGATCCGGAATAGCCACTGATTCATGACAAACGATGTAGCGCAAGCCCAGCATATTCAGCACTGGGTGCAGCCGAAACGATTCTGCCGAAGAACCTGGCTCCCTAAACTCAGGGAAGTACCACATCGTTCGGGCATACTCAACGGTGGAAGTCCTTTGCCGGTCGAACGAGAGCGACAGCAGCTGGATATAGGGCAAGGGGTCGACACCGTCATAACCGCGAAGGTCCTGAAGCTGGTGCGATTCAAGCAGCTTTGGTGGAAGGCATTCGACTCCCAAAACTCTCCCCGGCGAAGAGTTCTGAATGAACTCCAGCGCTGGCAATCGTGGGTAGTACAGCCGGGGATCAGGTTGTGGATGCAGATTCCAGACATGCGACAACGATTCCAGGACCATCAGCACAGCGAGAGTCAGTTGAAGTCTTGATTGCTGGCCAGAACGAAACAGGACACGCGCACAGAGACTCAAGGCTGCCGTCAACCAGCCAAGCTGATACCAGTACGGAGCAAGAAACGCAGATTGGATCTCTGCGAGCGACAGTCCGGGAAGGCCTTCAGGAATTAGTCTCCTGAGCTCGCCCGGCCAATACAGCGCTCCAGCGATGCACAGACCCAGGCAGCCAAGCGACATGCAAACGCCAACGTGGAACGGCCAGCGTCTGCTGGACGACGATACCTGAAATTGCTCGAGACCAATGACGGCGAGCATAAGAATCGACCAGGCTGTCGCAAAGACCAGCCGACTGGCTGACAGCAGTTTTAGTCCGGGGAGTCGCCAAATACTTACGAATCCCGGGATGTTAAGTTGCCAGCTCAGGCCAAATACTGAGATTGCGAAGAGGCAGAGCACCCAGGATCGGCGAGACCGGTCCAGCAAAGCCCAGGGAATTGCAAAGATCACGGCGATGCAACCCGCATAGGCACCGGCTGAACTCTCAAGACGAACGCCGCTTTCGTGCAGAAAGACGGTATCGTCCTTTTCCGTTCCGAACGCCTCAGGAAAAACAACGAGTGGGATCGCCGACCAGCCAATGGGCGGTCGTGCTTCCTTTCCTTCGGCGCGAGACGCCACGCGCACTCCCGACTTCACGTAATCGATCGTTGGCAACCAGCTGGGGGCCGCCAGCAGGAAGCCAAGAGCCCAACCGAATCCTGTTGCAGCTGTGACACCCACCACCCATCGAAAGTTTCGGTCTGACAACCGCGTGGTAAAAACACGCATGGCCCAGATCAGGCCGGTGCTGAGCAAAACCAGCGCTGCCATATCCACCGGTCCACTAATGAGCGTCAGTGCCGTGCAGATCGCTAAGCCAACGACCCGACCCGCACTGACTTTCTCCAGCATGGCGAGCGCTGCGAGAATCTGCCAGGGAAAGAAGACGACGGGATAACTTAAATCGTAGCCTTGCCACAAGGTCAGGAAACCGGTCATTGGGTATACCACGCCGGCTGTGATTGCCGCAGTCGAGCCAAGTCGAAGTAGTCGTGACGCACATCTCCACGATCCGATCGCAGCGACCAGCGCCGTGGCTAACTGAATCCATGGCAAAACACGCGGACTCGGCCAGAGAACATAGAGCAGCTCAAATGGGGAAAAAATTGGAGCCCTTGCAAGTGGTGTCCCCGCAAAGCCATAAGGAGTCCAAAGTGGTATACGTCCCGCACGATACTCGCCGGCCATGAACCATCGGTGTGGCTCGCTCACCAGGACCAGGTCAGACCGACCAAAGTTCGGAAGTGGACGATCTTTGAGATCAAGGGGAAGATAAATTCCCGGTCGCGTGAGTATATGCACCGGCAGCAGGACTCCGCTTCCCACAAATGATGACCAATAGAGCGAGAGCTGAATACAAATCGTTAACCCAGCAACAATCGAACAGTCTCGACGCCAGCGGTTGGGAACCGCGGCAGGAGCCGCTGCAGGCTGAGAACTACGAAGGTTGGTCGATTGGTTCACGGGAACAGTCTTTCATCAACTCCAAAGATGGACCACCGGAGACACGTCAGCGAACACCCCACGCGACCAGGTTGCCAGCGGGTAATGTCAGAGGAATATTGCCGAGGCGAACGGTCTTTAGAGTCCACAGTAGTGCGTTCTTCACCAGGGAAGGAAATGGGAACAATCGTGTCCAATACGAAATCGGGTAGCGGTTATAGAGAGTGCTGACTTCGACAGAATGTAAGCCCGCTTCCTCCAGCAAACGCCGAATGCTTTGCGGTGTAAACAACTGCAGATGCTCAATGTCAAAAATTGGTGACCTGCGTCCCAGCAGACGGCACGAAAGAGCTCGGCGATTGTGTCCCACAAGGCAGAGTACGCCGCCCGGCTTCAGCAACCGAACGGCCTCTCGACACAACTCCAGCGGCTCTGAAACATGTTCAATGGTCTGGAAGCACGTGACGGCAGAAAACTGCCCGCAAGAGAACAACCCGGGGCGGAACATATCCTGCCTCAGGCACGACCGAATATCAGAGTTAGCAGCCGCAATCGGAGCAGACGAAGGCTCAAGGCCAACGATATCTGTGAACCCAAGGGACCTGAGTTCCCGGCAGAACGCTCCATCGCCAGTTCCAATATCCAATGCTCCTGTTCGATCGGGCAATCGATCAAAAACGGGACGAAGCGCCGCAGCGTAGGTGAGTGCCGCATAGTGTGCTTCCACCTGGCTGTCGAATGCCGCAGCTTCATAAGCCGATGCCAAATCGGAAGCGTCTGGCACTGGGCTGGCAAAGACAACATCGCAGCGCGAACATTGGAGGAGACGGTGATGCTGATACTCCGGTGGTTTACGGGAAGCATAAGCGAACTGGTCGAGGCGCGCAGGATCCAGTTTCGCCTCAGCAAACAAAGAGGATGACTGTTGAACGCTGCACAATGGGCAGGAGCGATCGACCATCGTCATGGACAATCTCCGGAAGGCTCAGGGAGTACGGCAATTGCTGTGTATCCCAGGCAATCGTTTCCACCACGCGATTTCAGCGAAAGCTGGCCAAGTACAGAAGTCACTAGAAACAGTGGAACGAGCAAACATCCAAGGAAACGCGCGAGCATACGGACGCTGCCGGAATCCCAGGTTCCCAGGAGGAGCATGAGAATCAAAGCCATGACTTTGTAACAGGCTACAGTCAACTCGTTTCCACGCGCGTAGACGACAGGTGGTGCGAAACCGGCATCCGTCAGCAATGATTTCAGACCACTGGGTGTAAATCGCCAGTAGTCGTGAGGGATGTAATGCCACCGAGCTGCGAACGGTACGGTCAGAATCAGTGTTCCGCCTGGCTGCAGGACACGCCTCGCTTCTGCAAGGAACTGTTCAGGATGCTCGACGTGCTCGAGTGTTTCTGTTGCCAATACGGTGTTAATACTTCGAGATTCGACGGGCCATGTTTTGCCCGCGAAATACGTGGTGTTCGGCACCGTGTACCCAAAGTTGGCCAGGGCGTCAGCCGTGTCGATTCCAAGATACCTCACGGTCTTCGGAAGCAGCATTCGATATGGCTGCGCTCCGCAACCCACATCGAGCAACGAACCGCAGCAATGGGATAGAATCAACCGCAAGTCATTCCAAATCGATGCCGCTTGCAGGTCAAAAAATCGTCTCAGGGCAGCACGCGCATGATCCAGGAAATTTGATTGCTTTCGAAACACTGGTGGACGCCATGGTTCACTTGAGCGAAGGACCAGATTGTCGCGGTTTGGCAGCGTGGGGAGCGTCATCGGACGGCTCCAGAATCGGCTTCAGCGTCAGCATCGCGAATTTCACCGTGTCGAACCACGCTCCGCCGAATATACAGAGGACGTCGTTTGACCTCCTCGAAGATTTTTGCCAGATACTCGCCAAGGATTGCGGTTGCGAAGATCGACAGAGAGCCAAAAAACATGATTGCCAAAAGGACTGTTGTGATCCCTTGAGGCACCCATTCCGGTCGAAAGACTCGAAGCAAAACCTGCACCAGGGCCAATCCAAGTGTGATCAGCAATAACCCGCCGCCGAGGAAACTCAGCATATTCAAAGGAGTATTGCTGAAGCTCAGAATGCCCTTCTTGGCCCAGCCGAGGTTCCGCATCAGATTGTTGGTGCTGCGGCCGAACATTCGCTCAGGGCGGTGGTAATCAACACCGACTTGCCGAAAGCCCGCAAACGCGCGCAAACCTCGAAGGAAAAGATCGCGCTCCGGAAATTGAATCAGCGACTGCACAACCTTGCGGTCCATCAGCGAGAAGTCGCCCGCATCGTGAGGCACGGTGACATAGGAAAAGAAGTCAAAAATGCGATAGAACGCTTTGTAGGCGAACTGCATGAACAGCGTGGCCTCGCGCTTGACGCGACGTCCGTATACAACATCAAACCCTTCTCGCCATTTAGAGACGAATAGCTCAATCAACTCCGGTGGGTCCTGCAGGTCTCCATCCAGCAGAATACACGCGTTCTTGCTGGCAATCTTTAGACCGCTCATGAACGCCGCCTGAGAGCCAAAATTTCGCGAATGAGATATTCCGATGACGCGCGGATCGTCCTGTGAAAGTCGGCGGATAGTCTCTTCCGAATCGTCTGGACTGCAGTCGTTTACGAAAATGATCTCGTGATCTACATTCAGCTTGCGGAAGGTGTCCTTCAGCCTCGCGTACATGATGGGAATCGCCTGACCGTCCTTGTAGCAGGCAATGATCGCACTCACACTTCGACGAGTATCGAGCTGGAATTTTTTTGATGACTGTTCATACGCGGTCAGATCCGAAAGAGTCTTCATCCAGGCGGCTGTTCGCTGCAGCCCGTCCTCCAGTGATACTGATGCCGTCCAGTTCAGCGACTCACGCGCTCGATCCGGGCAAGCATACCAATCGGCGACATCCCACTGACGACTGGCCATCGTGAAGTGAGGCTCGATCGGCACGACAAACATCTGTCGGGCAATTTCGGCGATGTCCGCCATTGTGACCTTACGACCTGTGCCAATGTTGAAAGATCGTCCGAAATCGTTTTCGTTCAGTTGCAGGGCGGTCTGAATAAAGGCTCGAGTGACATCGTCGATGTAGATGAAGTCGCGCGAAATGTCGGGCCGGACAAATTCTGGCAAAGCGTGCTGCAGCCCATGCCGGACGACGTTTGGAATCAGGCGTGAAGAATCTTCCAGCGGACCGTACACCGAATACAAACGCAGATTCGCACACGGCAACTTCAGATGCCGACCGTAATAGTATATCAAATTTGCAGCGGCGATTTTGGAGACCGCGTAGTGAGAATTAGGCTCACAATGCGACAACTCGTCTGGTGCAGTACAGTTGTCGCCATATTCGGATGAACTTCCGGCATGGACGTACCTGGACACTGACCGCCGACGAAGTCGGTCCAAAAGCCGCGTCAGGAAGCTGAAGTTGGTGCGATAGATTAATTCCCCGTCAGTTTCAAAAGAATAGGCTCCAAACGCAACGCAGTTGAAAACCGTGCGAGGATTGACGCGCTGCAGCAAACCGTCGAGATTCGAATCGATCAGCAGATCAACGACATGCAAATTCTCCGCCGGGACGGAATCCAGACGCCACGCGGGAAGACGACTTGCCGTTCCATGCACATCGTTCCGAACGCTCAGCAGCCTGAGCATCAGATTCGCGCCTACAAAACCGCTGGCGCCAAGAACCAGAATCGGTCCGTCAAGCCGCCGAATTGCCGCCGCCAGTTCTTCGGATGCGGCGGCGTCATTTTGCGACTTTAAGGAATCGCTCATACGGCGACCCCACTTCGGAACGTGGCAATCAGGCTGGATGCATCCAGGCCGCATTCTTTTCGATGAAACTTCTGTGATCCGTAACGGCCGGAGGGATAGCCAAGGGCCGTGACGTGTCGGAAAGATCCTGGAATGTTCTGTGTCTGAAGAAGTTCCATTGCAAGGGCTTGGCCTGCAGACCCCTGAACGACATGCTCTTCTGCAATGACCAGTTGCGGCGAATTTGCGATGTCATGTCGAAGTTCCTCGGGGAAAGCTGGCAGCGGAAGCTGGCTGAGGCACCACAGGTTGGGTCGCTGAAATTCGGGCAGTTCCAGACACAATCCCCAAAGAGATCCCACCAATGGGCCAACCGCGATCAGAGTTCCGGCGGTCCCTGAAACGAACTTACGCCAGGGTGAAAATGCTGGTGGCAAACAGGATGCAGGCTGCTCCCCCAATCCCAATCGCAGATAACTGGGTCGACTGGATTCGAACAACTGGGGGATGAGATTGACCAAATCATTGTCGAACGCCGGAATGAAAACTTTCATGTCGGACAATGTCAGCAGGACACCGTAATCCTCGAGTGCGTGGTGTGTGCTTCCCATCACGCCGTACCCATACCCGCCGCCATTTCCGACCAGCACAACCGGCAGACCGTGCATGCAAACGTCGTTTCGAATCTGCTCGAAAGGTCGCGCAAAAACAAACGGAGCGATGCTGTAAACCCACGGACGCAATCCCTGGCGAGCCAAACCAGCCGCAACGGAGATCATGTTCTGTTCAGCAACTCCCGCATTGATAAACCGAGCCCCCATTGCCTCCTGCAGCGGTTCGAGCGCGCGATAGCCAAGATCGCCGGTCAGGAAAACAAAATCCTCGCGCGAATGCTGGCGCATAAGGCCATCGCAAAATGCCTGCCTCACAGATCACCTGATTCCTCGAGAGCCATTGTGTATTGTTCGGCATTCATGGGAAGGTAGTGCCATTCGAGCCGGTTCTCCATGAACGAAACGCCGGATCCCTTGATCGTCCTCGCAACAATCATCAGGGGCCCATGGACGGGACGTGTCTGCATTGCCCCCACCAATGATTCGTTATCGTGTCCGTTGACTTCCAGCGTCGTCAGACCAAAAGCGCGAAACCGTTGATGCAACGGCGACAAATCAGCCACTTCTTTCGTTGTCCCAAATCCCTGCAGACCATTTTCGTCGATGATAATGGTCAGATTGTTGAGGTCCCTGTGTCGGGCGAAAATTAACGATTCCCACGACGATCCTTCGTTCCATTCGCCATCGGACGTCAAACACAGAACCCGTCCACTTTCATGCTTCAGTTGTCGTCCCAGAGCCAGCCCTGCTGCAAGTCCAACACCGTGCCCCAGACTGCCCGTGGCGAACGGGATGTCATCAATTCCTCTGGCAGGCGGGTGTCCGCTAAGCAAAGTTCCGTCCCGATGAAACTGCGTCAGTTCCTCGTCTGAAAGCCGCCCCACCGACCACAAAGTCACGTAGAGCGCTCCTGCGGCATGGCCCTTCGACAATACGAACTGATCGGTTCCGGTCATAACGTCATGGTAAGCTGCCAGTAAGATGTCCAGGCAAGAGAGATTGCCACCAATATGTCCCACCCCGCTTTCGAAATGCATCTGCAGCAATCGTCTTCGGGCCGCAATCGTGCGACGACTGCTGATCGAACGACGCTCCTCAGTCAAAGACGAGCCCACGGCAAAACACCTTATAGTCATTTGTAAAGATCAAAGTAAGCCGTCGATTGAGTTACCGTATCACCACAACTTCGTCCTCAGGGCCTTCAGGACGATGCTCTTGTTGTTAAAGTCCAGAAACGTGGAAACTTCATTGCTTGTCACAGAATGGTTACCCTGCGTAACGCGTTGTGCGGACTTGAGAAGTCTGGCGATGTGCGCGACGGGGTAGAGCATCGCGATTTCGCTGATGGGAATTGCTGTCAACGGGATCGTGCGTTCCCTCTTCTCCGAGTCTTCTGCCGCGCTCCCGGATTCCGCCTGGACATGCTGTGCGACAACGTCCTGCAGGAAATCATTAAAATCCGCGACACGCCCGCGTCGAGAATGCCCTTCTTCTGCACGAAGATCGACGAGCCGCATATTCAGCAGCACGATTGCAGCCGAGAGACTGTCGTTCACTGATCTGTTGAAATAGCCCACACAGCCGTAGCCGCTTTTCAGCAGACAGGCCACCGGCATATAGTCATCGTCCGGAGATGTTCCACTACCAACGAGGCTGAGTATGTCGTCGCGATTCATCCGATTCACTCCCCACGATTACTGATCCTTCTCGACATTGATCGACTGACGGAAGGATCCAGAAGAATTGTGAAGAATTCCTTAACGAATGAAGGCTACTGCTAAAAATTCCGAGAGTTCAAAAACAGCCTGCCGCAAATTGCGACACCAAGTCTCTCACCCGAGCTCGGCATCAAGCGGCTTGTTGATTTAATGGGTTTTCAGAACCCGAAACGTCGTGAGGGATGGTATTGCCTGCGTTTTTCGTCACACATCCCTCGCTGACGCGTCGGGTTGCTATTAAATCAACAACCCGCAAGTTTAGGGCGAGTTTTGATGGTCAATCGGAAAGTTCAATGCTCGACTCGGTCATGATTGACGGCAAATTGCCCATTCCTCACCGTGCGAGAGACATGATTACAATGTCTTTCGAAACAATGGGGACCGACAGATCCGCAATCGGTTGAGCCAGAATTGCAGCACGACCCACAACGTCAGCAATCCATACCGCGTACTTCGCCGAAAATTAATGCTTGAAGCTTCTGCGAAGTACCGCACAGGAACAGGGATGTCACCCAGTCGAAAACCGAAGTACACGGCCTGAGCCAGGAATTGGGTATCGAAAACGAAATCGTCTGAGTTCTCCCGCCACGGTACTGTTTCAAGCACTTCCCGACGATACGCCCGAAAGCCACTGTGGAAATCGCCAAGATTCTGACCGAGCGCCACATTTTCAAAGATCGTCAGGCAACGATTGGCGACGTACTTCCACGCAGGCATCCCCCCCTCCAAAGCTTCTGTCCGGGTTCGAATGCGGGAACCCAAAATGACGTCACAGTTACCCAGTCGTATCAATTCTGCGGCAATCGGAATCACGCGGCTGTCATACTGATAATCCGGATGGATCATGACCACAATGTCGGCTCCCCGCTCCAATGCAGCCGTATAGCATGTCTTCTGGTTGCCTCCGTAACCGGTGTTGCGTTCATGTGTGATGACAGTCAACCCCAGGGATCGAGCCACTTCCACAGTTCGATCACGACTACAATCATCCACCAGAATGATTTCATCGACGGTGCCAGGCGGGATATCTTTGAGAGTACGCTCAAGAGTTGACTCCGCATTGTAAGCGGGCATCACGGCAATAATTCGTGGTTTTTCCATGGACAAACTTGAATCCGATCGCACGTTGGGAAGTTTTTTAAAAACAGGCACTCGGGGATTCATGTGAGTCAGGCCAGCCACCACTGCTGAGCGGAGCATGGCGAACAATTGTGAAGTTTCGCTTAATCGACTCGGACGATTCATTTGCCGCGCGGATTTCTTTGAATCGTGAAATGTCCGCGGAGTCTGTTTGCAGTGAAACTTTCCCACGGCATAGAACAGGCTCGAAGACGAGCAGATTCGCATGAAGCAAGTGATCACTGAGGCGACAGGAATCCAGAATTCCGCACGCCGCAGCGATTGTCTTCACGAATTCTTAAAGAGTCTGGTGACACTGGAGGACTGTAAATTTGTTTGCTCGTCGTCCGGCGACAGAGAATTATCGGTGTTGGTTTTCTGAAACCGTGGGGTCTCGTTAGTGTCAGACTAGTGCTCCGTCAACAATGAAACGAGGAGTGGTGGTTGGAAAAGGGGTCAGGAACCAATAGTGCGGAGCACCCTTCGGGCCGTTTGGCTATTGGTTCCTGACCCCTTTTCTGAGCCTTGACAGAGCACTAGTCAGGGACTGAAAACTTTGAATTACCCGGCCACGGTTTGATCCAGACGGTGGTCATTGTCTATTCGCCACAGGTCACTCAGCCTGTCGCGCAGTTTCTTCGTCAAGTTGGCTGGATTGACTACGAAGCCTCCAAATGCGGATAGGACTGATCAGCCGTTACGCACAGCATGGGATAGAGAATCAGTGTTGATACGACGGATTTTCCTGAGGCGACTTGCTCATGTGGCACTGTTCCTGATCGCTGGTCCAAGTGCTCATTCGGACGACTACGACAGATACCCAGGAAAACCGACGATTCAGCAGCAAGAAAGCTTAACCAAATCATTGATTGAATGCGGATTCCGTCCATCGAAAGAGAACATCGTTCTCTTTGTGTCATCCGTGGAGACTGACGATTCTGCGCTAAAGACGTTACCTGACCTCCCTTTCTCTTTTGGTCTCCATCTCAGCGGCAAAAAAATCTCCAACAAAGGCCTGCAGGAACTCGGACGTCTGTCCAACCTCACAGTTCTTCACCTCGTGAATACCGGCGTTGACGCGGAGATCGCAGACGGCTTCGAACAATTGAAGGCTCTTTCTGATTTAACCGTGTTGAATTCTCCTGTGACAGACGCTGGACTGCAGCATCTGTCATCTTTGCAGAATCTCCGAACGCTGGAATTGCGGCAGACGAATGTCAAAGGGCCCGGCCTGGAATCTCTGAAGAACCTGCAGCAGCTCACGACGATCGACATCGATCTCAATCCGGACTATTTGCATTCTTTGCGCGTCGCCGAGTTGCTCCATACTCTGTCATACGCTGAAGCGGCTGATGGCCTGAGCGTTGAAGCAGATGATGAGATCATTGTTATGAATCTCAACGGCTTCTATGGTATCGAAGTGACAGATGCTGCCATCAGAGAAGTCTCGCAATTGCCAAACCTTAAAACGCTGAATCTTATTGGCTCAAACATCACCGATGCAGGACTCGCAGACCTTGCGGAACTCAGAAATCTCAGCACGCTCAGTCTGGAACAAACTCACATCACGGACGCAGGGCTCCTCAAACTGGCCAATGTCAGGGGGCTGGTTTCTTTGTCACTGGACGCAACGATGATTACCGATGAGGGGCTTCAGCATCTTGCCGCATGTTCGAATCTTGAACGGCTGGACCTGAACCGAACGGCGGTCACCGATGCAGGAATCGCAACGCTGTCGAACTTCCGTCAACTGAAATCGCTGAATCTGGCATCGACGAAAGTGTCGCTGGAAGACGTCGGCGAATTGGCACAATTGCAACGACTGACCACTCTGGGCCTCAACGGCAGCAAGGTCACCGATCGTGGCGTGACGAAAATCGCCCGTCTCAAGAACCTGACATCGCTGGATTTGATCCTTTGCCCGATCACTGACTCGTGTATGAAAGACCTCTGTAAACTCACCAGGCTTGAGACTTTGCATCTTAACCGCACGTTGATCACGGATGCGGGCTTAAAGGGCATCATCGCACTCAAGAATCTGACGACACTCAGTTTGAGCGCGACTCAGGTTACCGATGCCGGACTTCAAAGCCTTCACCCCATGACGAATCTAAAGACGCTTGTGTTGTTTGGTTCCCCAGTTACCGACAACGCCGTTCAGCAACTGCAAGCGGCCTTGCCTGGATGCAAAATTCTGCATTGAACGCATTGGCGTTCTGATGCTTCGTAACCCGCTATCCCACACACACTTTTCTTTGCGCTCCTGCGACTATGAGTAGATCAAGAACGAAGACCAATTCAGTCGCTGGCTTGAGGATGCCGGCCGCTGTCGACTCTTCCGTTCAACCACAGGTTCGTGCTGTCTGGAGAATTGATGCGGCGATTTGTGCGGCGATCGTCCTGATTACGCTTATCCCATACGCTCAGGCGTTCAAGTTTGACTTTGTCAATTTCGACGACCCGGCCTATGTCAGCGAACATTCGCTTGTCAAAAATGGAATGAGTTGGAAATCCGTCCGGGATGCAACCATTGGCTTCCATCAGGCAAATTGGCATCCGCTTGTCTGGTACTCCTACATGCTGGAGGTTGAGGCCTTTGGGATGGATCCGGGAGTGATGCATACAACCAACGTTGTGTTGCACATCATGAATAGTTTGATGCTGTACTGGTGGCTTCGACTGGCCACGCGTGATTTCTTTCGCAGCTTTTTGGCGGCACTCGTGTTTGCAATTCACCCGGCTCACGTGGAATCTGTCGCCTGGATTACCGAGCGTAAAGATGTCCTGAGCACGCTCTTTCTGTTCCTGACTCTTGTCTGCTACACGAAGTACGCTCAGAGCAGTCGCAAAATCTGGTACGCCGCTTCTCTCGTAGCATTTTCCGTCGGGCTCACGGCAAAGGCGATGCTGGTCACGCTGCCTGTCTTGCTGCTTCTGATCGAAATCTGGCCGCTTCAGAGATTTAAATGGGATGGTTCCATTGCCTCCGCCCTTTCCATACTGAAGCAAAGAGCTCTTGCGATCATTCCGTTCGTTTTGCTTTCGGCCGCTGTGTGCGTCATCACAGTGGCGGCTCAGAAAAGCGGTGGTGCGATCAGTGGACTTAAAGTCGTTTCGATTGACCAGCGATTTGCCAACTCGGCGGTTTCATATGCCCGGTACTGCCTGATGACCGTCTGGCCGTCCGATCTTTCGATCTTCTATGCGATGCCGTCGGGCGGATGGCATGGTGGCATTGTTGGCCTTGCCCTGGTGTTCCTTGTCGGAGTAACGATCTGGTGCCTGATGATTCGACAGACGCGACCTTCGGTCATCGTTGGCTGGCTTTGGTTCGTCGTGACGCTGCTGCCGGTGATTGGCCTGGTTCAGGTGGGTATCCAGTCAATGGCGGATCGATACACCTATGTTCCGATGGTTGGACTCTCACTGCTTTTGTTATGGAGTCTTCCCGACTACTTTTTTCGATTTGAGATGGCTCGCCTGGCAGCGATCGCACTGCCCGTGGTGATCCTCACGGGGCTAACAGTACGTCAGGTGAGCTACTGGGAAAACAGCATTGCACTGCTCTCTCATTCCCTTCAGGTTGCTCCCGATCAGAATTTCATTGCTTATCACAATCTGCCCCTCGCCTACATCAAGGCTGGGCAGTACGACAAATCGGTCGTGGTTTTGCAACAGGCGTTACGAACTTTCAAAACCGACGCTGGGCTGTGGTTCAAGCTTGGCAACGCCATGCGAGGCTTGAATCAGGATGTAGACGCCATTGAGTGCTACCGTCGTGCCATAAAGTATGGCCCGAGCAACGACGAAGCCCACAATAACCTCGGCCTGTTGCTATGCAGAACTGACAATGCCGAGGGAATGAAGTATATCCGCAAAGCGATTGAGCTGAATCCTGTGAACGCCCAAGCCCATAACAGCCTCGGGAATGCACTTGTTCGCGCCGGAGAGCTGAATGCGGCCCAGGCGAGTTACGCTGAAGCGATCAAACTTGAAGATCTCAAGGAGGCTAAGGACAACCTGCAATATGTTCAGGAGTTGTTGGAAGGAGCTTCAGGACGATAAGCGTCTTTGAGGTTCAATGCGAAATGAAGTACGTGGGGTCGATTGCTGGTCGAACCAAGTCAATGGTACTCAAATTCGGAGCCGCATGGCGCTAGCTGCGGGTTGTTGATTTAATCGTAACCCGATGCGTCAGCGAGGGATGTGTGGCGAAGAACGCAGCCAATTCCATCCCTCACTGACGTTTCGGGTTCTGAAAATCCATTAAATCAACAGCTCGCGTATGCACGGACGTTGCAAAACGGTTTCATCCGGGATGACAGCGACTACGTGACGAGCATTCAATCACTGCGCACAACTCAAGATTGTTTCTCTATCTGGACCGACCGAATTGTGACGCCAGAGTATTGCCCGGTTGGTCATACCTCATTTGGCTTGAGTATCGGATCAGGGGCTTCTGGCCAGTTCCCAATCATCCGACAAATGCTGTTCAGCGTGCGATTACGGCTGTTAGACTTGGCTTTGTTTTTCAAAAGCGATCCATCCCGGGTTCCTGGTTTTTCGCCGCCGTGTTTGCATTCTGGCTGGAGTTCGGAATCTGGGGAGTTGAACCGGCCGGATACCACGCCGTAAATGCGGGATGACACCTTGGCACATCCCTCTTGCTGGCTGTACTACTTTCCAGACTTGGGTTTCGATCCTGCTGGCCCGCAGCGTTCCTGTTCGCACTGCAACCCATCCAGGTTGAGTCAGCGGCGTGGGTAACAGAACGAAAGAATGTGCTTTCCGGTTTGTTTTTTGTCGTGAGTGCGTTGTTCCTGTTTCAATGGCGGTTTCCGGAATCAGATCCGTCTCGACTCGGACGTACACAGCCCGAAACTCGCGATTGGGGAAAATATTGGCTGGGTTCCGCAATGTTTCTTCTGGCTCTGTAAGTCAACGACTTGCGTGTTGCCCGCTGCCGCTTTAGTTGTCTTTTGGTGGAAAACTGGACGAATTTCCCGGCACGATTTGCGAGCATCGGCCCCCTTCTTCCTTGCTGGAATCACATCCGGCTTCATGACGATCTGGATGGAAAAATGGCGAGTGGGAGCGGTCGGGGGAAGAGTTCTCTCTGCCTTGCATCCAGCGAATTCTTGTGGCCTCTCACGCGCTTGGGTTCTATGCCGTCAAAGCCTTGTATCCGAGAAATCTGACGTTCATCTATCCGCGCTGGGACTTTGATCCGTGTAAATAGCCCCGAATTGTTGGAACACTGCACGAGGCATTGACTAGGGTTTTGGGGCGTTCCGGAGAGCTTCTTGACACAGTCGATAGTTTTCCCTGAGCCGAGGTTCGTCTGGTGCCATGACCATGGCCTCTTTCAGAAGTTCCATTGCTCGCTGATAGTTCCCGACAGAAGCTTCGCAGTTTGCGAGGTTCGCGGTTGCCTCAAGGTTTCCAGGCGCGTGTTTCAGGGCCTCGGTGAACAATTGATGAGCCTCGGCCATATCGGTCTCGCGCACCGCGTAACCAAGGTTGGTCAGTGCTCTAAAATCGTGGGGCGTCAGCCGAATGGCTTCTCGAAGGTTTGTAATCGCCCCCGGAAGGTCCCCCATGAAAAGTAAACTGCATCCGATTGTCGTGTAAACGGAGCCATTCTGCTGGTTTTCAGGACTTAGGAGAGCGATCTTTGCCTCGCGCAAGGCATCCTCGTGGCGTTCCGCCACAAGCAGCGAAAGCGCCAGCATATCGTGTCCTCGATAGCTGACGGGGTCACATTCAATGCATCGAGTCCAGAGTGCAATACTGTCCTTCCAGAACAGCGTTTGTCGATACGCGATCATCGTGAAAGCAAGGGCGATTACCAACAGACCAGCAGCAATTCGTCGCCCTGAGATCTGAGATCGGAGCGGTAACAGTGAACCAATGACAAGAAGCAAGCCTATGTGTGGGAAGTACATATAGCGGTCGGCTCTTGAAGCGGAGCCTAGTTGCACTAGCCCCAAAACCGGCACGAGCGTTCCCAGAAACCAAAGACTTCCTGCCAGCACACAGGGTCGACCACGGTTCGCTATCACCCAGACACAGCCTGCCAGGAGGATCGCTCCACAGCAGGCGGTCAAAGGCAATGAAATATTTGCCAGCGGATGTCGGTAAAACGGTTGAAGTCCAATAGGAACGAAAGTCTGCGCAACATACCAAACGATGCTTTGGATGGCGTTGGTCAATCTCATCCACATTGGCACGTGATCTGTGGTACTGATTGCTCCACCATCTTCCTGCGCCTGAAACACGCGCACAAGAAAATAGATCATCATCAGGAAAAACGGAACGGTCCACTTCCACGCCGTGAATAGCTTCCGGAATGAGATCGCGTTGTCTCCATCGCGGAGCGGGCAAACCTCGAGGACCAGCAGCAGGAATGGCAGAGTCATCAGCATTTGCTTTGCCAGGAGACTCAAAGCAAAGCACAGTAGGGAACACACGAGCCAGGCGATTTTGCCGGTCAGTCGGAATCGAGCCCATGTCAAAAGTGTCAACAACCCGAATGTGCAACACAAAAGTTCCTTGCGTTCCGAAAGCCACGCAACAACTTCGACATGCTGCGGATGGATACCAAAGAAACAGGCGGTAAAGATCGCAACATCTGACCGTCTGGTGAAAGCCCGGACAACGAGAGCGACCAGCAACGTATTCAGGCCATGCAGAACAATGTTGGTGACATGCATCACAAACGTGCTGAAGCCAAAGAAGTGAGCTTCGGCGATGTAAGAAAGCCAGGTGAGAGGATGCCAATTTGAACAGGCAGATGTCTGAAACGCCCAGGTCACAGATTGTGCACTGAATCCATTTCGAATCTCAGGTCGGTTAAAGAGATACTCCGGGTCGTCCCAGTTCAGCAGGCCATTCGCGGGCGTTGCGAAATAGGGAATCATCGACAAAATCGTGGATGAAAGAACGAGGCACCAAAAAACGCCAACGGACATGCGTCCCTGCCGATCATTTGGAGGCTTGGATAAGCGTTTTTCATCGCTGAATCGACGTTGAAATCCGGGACTCCCACTAAGCAGGGTCTGCTCTTTGGTCATGCGTGACCACTTACTCGTTGGGAGGAATTTGAACAGATGTTTTCTCCTGCATATCAAATACCTGCACTTCCTTTTGCTCGTCTGCTGCGGAAATGATCATTTTTCCTTCCGGATCCATATAATTGAAGGTCGCCAGCGTCGGGACAGGCACCGTAGACATCGTCTTGAATTCATCCTTGAATTCAAGCACCGAGCCTTCCGCCAGCGCCAAAACATTCGAGCTGCCTGGTAGTGCCTGGATAAAGACGCATCCGCCAGCATCCTGGACATGTTTTACCAGCGACATTTCGTCGATTTGAATTGCAAAAAATCCCTTTGTTCCTCCGAAGCAGAAGTACTTCATATCGGATGAAAACTGAATTGCAAACACCATGTCCAGCGAGTCGATCTTTGCCATGTTTGCGACATTGGCTTCGACAACATCGAGTGACACCGTATCGACAAGGGTCAGTGAGCCGTTCGTCTGCAACATCGCCGCGTATTTCATATCGGGGCTGACGATGCAATTCCCTTTGAATTGCACTGGCAGTGAAATCTTGCTCTTTTCCTGCAGCGTAGCAGCGTCGAGTATTCGCAACTGCGTACCAGCGGCGGCATTTTCAAAGAGACACAGGGAATTGGATTGAGTCTCCATGAATACTGCCCCCACAGGGCCATCAAACGCAACAAGTTTCGCACCTTCCGGAGAAAAATTGACCTTAGGATCCAGTTGCCGAATGCCTTCGGCAGGATGCAAAAGCAACAAACTTCCATTTGCCTCCGGAATGATTTGCGTCGTGCCTGCAGGAATTTTGAACCGACCGGTTAGAGTCGTGTCGGCAAGCGACCATACATCGAGAATATCCAGATTTCGGAGAATAAACGCCTGTTGTGTTTTTGGGGACACAGCCACGCCGACGACAGTTGTCATTGGAAGTTTTTCGCCACCTCCCGCAAGCAGGACAATGCTCCAGATTCCCCAGAATGCTCCAGTCGAGACCATTAGAAGCAGGATCGCCAACAGACTTTTTGAGCCTCCCGGAACGACTCCCGCAATCGCCGATGGAGCAAGCCGTGAGGCGACCGACGCGACCTGGCGGAACATCTTTTTCCTTCGGATTTGCCCTGGGGTCATCCCAAGATCCTGCAACGACTGCTCGGCTCCGCGGCGGACCATTTCGTCCCGGTCATTCATCAATTCTTGAATTGATTCTTCACAACCTTCGAGCTTTAGCTGCGCGACGGCCCGCACGGCCTGATAGCGGACCTCCGGCAACTGGTCACGCATCAATGAAAGTAATATCGGCCCCGCCGATGCCTGTCCCAGACGGCCTAACGCAATCACGGCCTGCAACCGTATCAGCGGATGATCTTCCAGAGCCTCTTCCAGCAAATTGACCGAAGATTCATCTCCAAAGTCGCCGAGTGCTCTGGCACAGGCACTGCGGACCGTCTCGTCCGGATCCTGCTTCAACATCTCTCGCAGACGGGGCAGGACCGCTTCGCACTTCAGGACTGCCAGTTGCTCAATCGCCTGGCGTCGCAGAGCCGGAGTGTGGTCGTCCAGCAGTCGGCGAAAAACCGGAACGCTCGCGGGAATCTTCAGCTTGCGAAGTGCCTTGACCGCCAGCTCGCGAAATTGCGGAGAATCTCCTTCAATATAGCGCTGCAGAACCGACAAAGAACTGTTCGCACCGTTTCGCTGCAATGCGGCCAGCAGATATTCGACAGTTGTCGCATCTGTTTCCAGATCCAACGCCCTGGTGATTACGTCGGCGAGGTCCGATTCATCAATTCGCGACATCGACTGCGCAGCATTACGGCGCACGGTAAGGTTGCTGTCGAAAACCAGCTTCTGCAGCAATTCCACACTCCGCGGACTGTACATCGTCGCCACAGACATCGCTGCCTGCGCCCGTACCGTTGGATCGACGTCTTCCAATGCAGCGTTGATCTGAGAGATAGCCCGTTTCGCCTGCGTGCGTGCCAGTGCTTCGACAGCGGCGGCTCGCAGAATCGGTGTCTCGTGCGTTGCCAGTTTCTGGAAGATCTCCAAATGTGTGTCTCCGGCGATCCGCGAGAGAAGTGAGACGGCGAATGCGGCCAGGTTCGTGTCGTTCCTCCGCAGGACTTCCAGCAGGAATTTTTCCCACTCTGATTTCTTATCGTCAGACGTTGCTTCGATGCCGACCGTTACCACGGTTTTCAGGCTGGTTCCACAAAGACCAGCTGCAAGCAGGACTGGCCGAGCGGGTTCCAGATCGATTTTTGCAAGTGCCTTCAGCGCGGCCTCCGCAACCGTCCCGGACTTGTCAGCCAGCAGTTTCAGCAGCAGCACAGCAGAGCCCGGATGCGCGATGCAGCCGATTGCCTCGGCACAGGCCTCGCGAACCTGCTTTGCTGGTTTATGACAGAATGACGCCAGAGTAGAAAGCGCGGCAGGCGAATTCGTGGCACCTAACTTATGCAGTTGTTCGATGATCCGATCCATCTCTGTCGATGGTGTCGCCATCAATGCTGACACCCGTTTCCTCAGGAGTCGTGGCAGGGTCTTAGGGATCTCTTCAGCGTCTTCCAGAAGCTTGCGAAACGCCTCCTCACGCGCGGCACTCAGACGGGCCAATGCTTTTTCGTGTGCGGCTGTGGCGAGAGCCCTTGCGGCTTCGATTTCATCAATTGACTCTTCATCGTCACCTGACAATTCAAGATGGGTCACTCCAGAAGTGGTGCTGGACTGGTGAACCGTGGAAGACACATCAGAGCCTGCTTGCCCGGCGGCGCTGGTTGTCGCTGTGAAAGCAACAGATTGAGTTGCAGAGCTGTGGAATGCAGGAATCAGCGGGGAAGAGGCCGTCATATCGAATGCGGAAGCTGCAGACATTTTGCCTGAATGGGTGGCGGGCGGGAACATTCCGTCTGCCGACGTCGCTGCCGGATGCATCATGGGCGTGAACGGCATATTCAAACCGGGCGTGTTGCCCATCGTTGTCGCTGTGTCATATGCGGAAAAAGGACCAGCAGGCGGGGCAGGCTCCGGTGAGCCGTGTTCCGGATAGCCACGGAATGTGGACGGACGATTTCCGTTATGGGAACTCCGGGCCGCAGGTCGACTCATTTGATCGCTCGATTGCGCTGGGATTTCGGGCGCTGCCAGCATGCTGCTCAGCGACATCGAAGCCTGTGACCCATGCGAGGCGAATTCGAGTTCGCTGCGATCATCGTCATCAACATCGTCGTCACTAATACGGTCTTCAGTGTCCGGGATGTATTCAGAGATTGAATTGAAGAACTTCAGGTCTGCCGCACTGCCGTTGCCGTCATCAATCAGTCGGACGTCACTTTCATAGTCGTCATCTTCATCAAAATCTAAAGTCATTTCGTATCGATCTGCCGTCCGGGACTCATTGGCGACTGCAGCATTTGTGCGTGTACTGTACCGGTGGGTTGACGCAGCACCGCTCGCCGGGGTTGACTGAGCTTCTTCGGCGTTTCCCCAACCGAAGACATTGGACTCCGAAGATTGCGAATCCGCTCCGACCGCGACCGGTTGTGGCACGGGTTTTTCCTTTTGCGGTCGCATTTTCTGCGGGAGTGGTGCAGGAGTTGGCTGAGTCGCGACTGCCGCATTGTTTGTGGCTTGCAGAGGACTTGACTCAGCGATGGCATTGCGGACTTCAAATCGTAGCCAGTCTGCCACAATTTTCAAATCCGGCTGTTGGTTCGCATTTGATTCGCTGAGCAATTGAAAGAAACTGCTGCGTTTGCTGTTCGTGATCAGTCGCAGTGTTTCCAGAATCACGCTGCGAAGAGATCTGCTGCCGAGACAGGCTGCTAGAATCGCTTCGGCCGTGTGAGGCTGATTGAGCTGAACCAATGCCTGAAACGCAGTTTGCCTGACACGCGACGAACCGTCGTGGAGCATCGGCAATAACAAATACGCCGACAACGGATGCCGAATACAGCCAAGCGCAATCGCCGTGACCTTTCGCACGTCCCTGGACTGAGCCCCTGTGACCAGCAACAGCGGTGGCAGAACGGCTGGATCACCCATGCGGCCAAGGGCCGTCACGATCGCAATGCGCGCCGAGATTTCGTTACTCGGCAGAGCCTTGAGGCTTTCCATCAGCGAAACGAGAATCGGATTCGTTGCTTTCGGAAGCGGTACACCCAGTGTCTTCAGCCGGGCTCGGTTGCCGTCAACGGCGGACTTCAGGCGAGCCGCCGCATCTTCACTTGTCTGAGATCCCAGAAAACGATCCAGTGCGGCCAGAGGGTCCAGCCGCGCCGCTGGCGAAGCGGCGTTGGCTGTGGGTGAGATCGCATTCGAGTCGCGGGCTCTGTTCGCGGCAATAGAAGCGGCGAAACGCTCGCCGCATTCAATGCAGAATTTTGCGACGGACAGATTTGCGAAGCCACACTGACAACATTGTTTTGTCGATTGCTTTGATTCAGTTTCGGCCACGTATGGTTCCTTTTACCGGCTTCAGGAAGCGAAATATCGAGCCTGCCGATTCCATTTGCGCCGCTCAATGAACGGTTGCATATAAACACAAATATCCGACTGCAGAGATAACTCTGCAGCCGGATTCTAATCAACACCCCATTCGATGGTCGGAGTCCTTGCGGGAATCGATTATTCGAACGAGCCCTTGCCAATCTTTTTAGGATCGGTCAGGAAGACGCCACAGAAGACGTCGAATGAGCTGATCTCTGTTGGGCCTGCGGTATAACCGTCTCTTTCAGCAGTCATGCCAGTGGCATTGAACCCTGGGTTGAAGAAGCGGTCCCCGTTCAGGTCGAACAGCGTCTTGACGCTGCCGTCGGCCATCAAAAGGTTTGCACCGTTACGGTGAGTCGCATACCAGTCGCGAGTGTCCTGGAAGTAACCGTCGCCAGAAGTGTTGGCGTTGGAGTCACCAACGACTGGCCAAACAGCAGGAACGTAAGCAGAAGATGCGAAGCCATTCAGTGCTGCAGTGTTGTCCATCAACTGGATGTTTGCGGCGACCATTCTAGCAGGGCCGTCGTTCGCTGTTTCAGCCAAACGTGATCCACCAACGAGTTTACCCAGTCGGTCAAGGTTTGTAACAGTACCCAGCAAAGCCACGCCCAGTACAGCTTCGCTGGCATCACCTGGAGCGGCGTCACCCAGCAACGGAATGTTGCTGGATGGTACGTCTGAATTGCTGATCTGAACTTGAGTCAGTGGACCTGTGCACGTTGGATTCTGGTTCGCTGCAGAAAATACCAGAGACTTGCACCTCGATCCATTCACGGTGAAGCCACCGTCAGTTCCAGTGCTTCCAGTCAACAGAAGAGCTCCGCGAGACATGAACCAGCTACCTGCGTAGTTTGTGTTCATGCCTTTTTCTGTAATGAACGTCTTCAGAACATTAGCTCTGTCAGTTGGAGTAACAGCACCAACCATAGCCTGATAGAACGGACCATTGAGAGCCTGTCTTGTTGGAGCAGCCGAGCCGTTGCTGGAGTCTCCACCGAGTGCGTCAACCAACTTCTCGCTACCAAAGAATTCGCTGCTTGGGCACAGCATATCGGCTGGCAGACCACCCTTGACAGTAATTACGTTACCAACCCAGCTATAGCTCATTGGGTCGCCGTCACGCCGTACGTCGTACTGACCGGAGCAAAGTCGCTTTGCTGGGTCTGAGTCGCTCCATGCGTACAGAGCAATACCGAACTGACGGAGATTGTTTTTGCACTGAAGACTGCGAGCCGCTTCACGGGCCGACTGAATTGCTGGCAGAATCAGTGCCATCAGAATGGCGATGATCGCGATCACGACCAACAGCTCGATGAGGGTGAAACCCTTGCGTCGAGCCTCTACGATGATGGAATTCTTGTACAATGTCTTCACTAGTGTTTTCCCTTTTTGAAAAACGAAACCAAACACAAACACCAAACTTAACGTAACTTTACTGCAATCAACCTTTGATCGCAGATTCCTCGCGCTTCATACTGCTTCCTCCCTTGAACCAAACCTGCTTCCGTTTCCGCTGAATGCCTCCCATTGTGTTGCAGACTTTTTGCTCCCCCCTCGCGAACCGAATCCTCCGAAAGCTCAGCTAGACTTTTCAGTGGCTTCTGACCTTGTGTGGTAGTCACTTCCGAACAGCCATCACTTTTCATTCGCGTCTGGAGGTATTCTGCAGGTCTGCGTTAAGCAATGATGAAGTGACCATGAATTGAAGCAGTTTTCCGAAAGTTTTTTCTTAACCATTCCTTCACAATGACGTTGCGTCCTGAAGGGCCGCCACAACAGCTTTGAGCAGGCGATTTCCACGCCGAGACGTCATTGACGTCATCAGACATCGCGGTCGGAAGTGCTGACGGCGTATTAAGAAACGATGAATTCAGGAATAGGAGGTCCTTTCTGCCGGAAAGGACTTTCGCCGCGAGGCGAACCTGCCGAGATCGGCGACAGCACTCCCCTGCTGAACTCGGACAAAGGAGTTTCATTCGAGGCGTTCTCCGTGTAGAATCAACGCAAGGCTGGAAAAAGGGGTCAGGAACCAATAGTGCGGAGCACCCTTTGGGCCATTTGGCTATTGGTTCCTGACCCCTTTTTCCAAGCCTTGACAGAGCACCAGCGTCGCAGCCTGCATTGCCAGGAATCACTCATGTCCGTCACATCTCCCACAATTCCGTCCGCCAACGGCGAACCTGCCTGGGAAGCCGCCTACATGCTGCCTGTCCAGGGCAGCTGGAGTGAAGCGGACTTCCTGAAGTTTCATACCAACAGAATGGCCGAACTCGTTGACGGACGACTGGAGATTCTGCCGATGCCGACATGGCTCCACCAGCTAATCGTTGAATTTCTTTTCGACAAGATCCGGGACCACGTGCGGGAAAGAAAAATCGGCGGCAAAGTTCTAATGGCTCCCCTTCCCACGCGGCTATTTGCCCGTACGATTCGTGAACCCGATTTGTTGTATGTTCAAGCCGACCACCTTCCGAAGGATCTTCATGGCTATCCCGAAAAAATTGATCTGGCAGTGGAGATCGTGAGTAGTGGCAGCGAAGCTCGCCAGCGGGATTACGTCGCCAAGCGAGCCGACTATGCAAAAGCCGGAGTTGCTGAATACTGGATTGTTGATCCGGAAGAGTTGCTGGTCACCGTGCTGACACTGGCCGGAACCGAATACAAGGTTGTTCAGGAGTGCCATCCAGGCGACATTGCCCGCAGCCTGTTACTGACCGGGTTG
>Ga0105046_10001749_pt1 | contig 33709 bp, 15 predicted proteins | sample MAT03_FD_78385 | JGI IMG/M metagenome (GOLD analysis project Ga0105046, IMG submission 78385) | Freshwater microbial communities from Lake Fryxell liftoff mats and glacier meltwater in Antarctica - MAT-03 (megahit assembly) | ecosystem: Environmental > Aquatic > Freshwater > Ice > Liftoff... | reverse complement strand
TGGTCAAGCGTGGGTCATCCATGACCTTGACCATAACGGAATCCGTCCAACTCATGTATTTTACTTTGACCCAATAGTCACCAGCAGGCACTTTGGGTCCGCCGCCTGGCTCCTGCTGATCGGGAGAAGGCTCGTTTTTTGAAGGAAAACGCACACCTTTGGTATCCATGCCCCAATAAATATTCGAGGTAAAGGCTGAATCCAGCTCCGTTTTAAAGCTCCGCAAAGTATCGCCCTGCATGGAAAGGATGACCACTGCTGCTTTTTCTTTTTTCTTGTCAGCGCCACCCTTTCCTTTTCGGTCCTTTCCTTTTTCGTCCTTGTCATGGTTGCCCTTTTCATCTTGTTCATCTTTTGCCTCTTTATCATCCTTGTCCTTTGCCCCTTGCCCTTTGCCTTTTGCCTCTTTATCATCCTTGTCTTTTGCCTCTTGCCCTTTGTCCTTTGCATCTTGCCCTTTGCTTCTTGCCTCCTTATCACCCTTGTCCTTTGCATCTTGCCCTTTGCCTTTTGCATCTTGCCCCTTGCCCTTTGCCTCTTCCTTTTTCAACCCAGGCTTCACCCAAACCGGAATCCGCACCGCAGTCCCCTTGTTATCTCCTTGATACACAGCATCAACGGCAAAGCGAGGGCCGTCAAAAGAACGGAACTCTGCTTGAATACCTGCCTGCGCAGCAAAAAGTTTGAACGGCTGATCCAGCATGGAAGCGCCATTCCGCGCCAATTCCCGAAGGGGCGACAGGTTGTCCAAAATCCAAATCGCACGACCGAAAGTACCCAGCACCAAATCGCCGTCGCGCTGCTGAATTTTCATATCGTACACAGGCACGGAGGGGAATGTTTCTCCGGGCCATTTTACCCAGTTTTCCCCGTAATTGATGGAAACGTACAGTCCTTGATCGGTGCCGAGGAACAACAGCGACGGAACTTCTGTGTCTTGCACCATCGAAAGGCAGAAATTGCCACCGTTGGCGCCATTCGCGACGGGCATATTTTTAGGCGAAGCCAGGCGCTTCCAGCTTTTTCCGTAATCGGTGGTATGGTAGAGATAAGGCAAAAAGTCGTTTTGCCGATAATTATTGACCACCACAAAAGCCTCTCCAGCGTTTTTTATAGAGCTTTCAATCACGGGTACCCAGGCAGCTTTTGGCACATCTGGCAACTTATTGCCAACGTTTTCCCAGGTTTTACCGCCATCGCGGGTAAGCTGCACGTTTCCATCGTCGGTACCCGCCCAAATCACGCCCTTCTCCACAGAAGATGGGCTAATGGCAATAACGGTGCAATGGTTCTCGGCATTGGTCGCATCGAAAGTGAGGCCGCCAGAAATGTCCTGGTGCAGTTTTGAGGTGTCGTTGGTAGACAAATCCGGGCTGATGATCTGCCAGGTTTGACCCAAATCCGTGGAATGGTGCACAAATTGGGAGCCGAAGTAAATACCATGCGCATTGAAAGGGTCTTGGGCCAGCGGTGCGTTCCAGTTGAAACGCACATCTGTTTTACCATCCGGGTGCAGGGGTTTGATGTAGCGGCTGTCGCCCGTTTTACGGTCGATATAGCTCAACTCTCCGCCTTGGGATTCTGAAAAAACATAGCGGGAATCATCCTTGCGCGGCATGGTTTCAAAGCCATCACCGAAATTCACTTCCTGCCAATCGGAGTTGCGAATACCACCCGATTTCCAAACAGATGATGGGCCAGCCCAGGAGCCGTTGTCCTGCAAGCCGCCATAGACATTGTAAGGCCACTCGTTGTCGGTTTCTACGTGGTAAAACTGTCCGACGGGGATATTCTCTGCGTATCGCCAGGTCTTGCCGCGGTCGAGCGTAATGTTTAGGCCGCCGTCGTTGCCGTTGATGATATAATTAGGGTTTTCGGGACTGATCCAGAAAGAATGGTGGTCGGGGTGGATGGTCCAGCCGGCAAATGATTCGAAGCTCTTGCCCCCGTCTTCACTTTTGGAGATGTAGGTAAAAATGGAATACACCCGGTTTTCGTTGCTGGGGTCAACATAAATTTCACCGTAATAAAACGGGCGGTCACCCATGCCTTTTGTCGCCATTTTTTGCCAGTTCCGGCCGCCGTCAGTGCTTTTGTACAGGGCGTTTTCTTTGGCTTCCACCAGTGCATACACGATGTCGGGGTTGCTTTTGGCAACAGCCAGCCCAACGCGACCGAGGTCGCCTTCCGGCAGGCCATCTTTGTCGGTCCGTTTTTCCCAGGTTTCACCAGCATCATAGCTGACGTACAGGCCAGAGCCTTTGCCGCCTGATTTGAAAAACCAGGGCCAGCGCCGGTATTCCCACATAGCTGCAAAGAGTTTGTTGGGGTTTTGAGGGTCGGCGACCAATTCCGCGCAGCCCGTTAAATCGTTGACATACAGGGCTCTTTTCCATGTTTTGCCGCCGTCGATGGTTTTGAAAACACCGCGTTCTTCCGTTGGGCCGTTGGTTGAACCCAATGATGCGACGAAAACAATATCTGGGTTGTCGCGGTGCAAAATAATGCGGTGAATGGTGCGGGTATTGGGCAGGCCCATGAACACCCAGTCCTTGCCGCCATTGATGGTTTTAAAGATACCCACGCCAAAATTCTGGGAATTGCGGGGGTTTCCCTCGCCGGTTCCCACCCAAATTTCGTCGGGGTTGCGCGGGTTAACCGCAATAGAACCAATGCTTTGTGTGGGGGCTTTGTCAAAAATTGGTTGCCAGTTGGTGCCGCCGCTTGTGCTGCGCCAAACACCGCCAGATGCGGCGCCAGCGTAGATAACTTCCGGATGCGTTGGATCAACCGCAATGGCGGTAATACGGCCCGACATGGCGCCCGGGCCAATGCTTCGGATATTGATGGTTTTTAATACCTCGTCCGTAAACGCGGGCTTTTCTTTTTGGGCAAATAAGCTGCTGGTACAGGCAAAAAACAAGAGTAGTAGGGAGAATTGTTTCATTAAATTGAATTGTTTAGTGGTTGCAAAACTCAGAAAATGAAAGGAAAATCCAGCATAGAAGCAAATTTTTCGATGAAATGCATTGGATTAGATTCCAATGAAAAGGCTGAATCCTAATGTTCGGCTCGATTTCTCCAGAACTCGTCGTTATTTTGCGGCTATGGCATCCATATTCGGTCATGTAGCAGCTTCCACAGCCCTCGGCTATTCTTTTTTCCCAAAACAAATCCGCCGCACTACCCTACTGTTGGCGGGTTTCTGCGCCTTTGCACCAGATATCGACGTACTGGCCTTCCGTTACGGCATTCCTTATGAAAGCCAATGGGGGCATCGGGGATGGACGCACTCCATTGTTTTTGCGATTGTATTTGGAGCGCTTATGTATTTGTTGCTCAAGCTGTTAAGTCCAAAAAATACGGTGAATTACAAAGCCGGGATTTGGCTCATACTCAGCACGCTCTCCCACCCTTTGCTCGACATGATGACCAATGGCGGTCGCGGCTGCGCATTGTGGTGGCCCTTCAGTACGGAGCGTATATTCTTTCCATTTCGGCCAATATTGGTATCTCCAATGAGTATTGGCGGGTTCATAGGAGAATGGGGGATGCGTGTGCTGATGAGTGAACTGTTCTGGATTGGGGTGCCGGCGGTAGTGATGGTGTTGGTATGTAGAAGCCGATTCGACAGAACTACTTCGGAATAGGGCTTTAATTGATTGACGATTGGCGCGTACCTGATTGCCGATTGCTACAGTAACATCCTTCCTTAGTCTTTGACTCCATTATTTAAAATCAACCGCGTACTTTTGCGCCCTTAAAATCAAAAATCGACGTAAAACGAACGATGAAAGTATTCAAATTTGGAGGGGCAAGCCTCAAAGACGCGGAGAATATCAAGAATGTAGCCAGTATTCTGCAGCGCTATCAAAATGATTCTCTGGTTATTATTGTATCCGCAACGGGCAAAACGACCAATGCCCTGGAAGCCGTAATAGATGCGCACGCCAAACAAACGGGTGAAGCTCAAAACCTGTACAATGGCTTTAAGGAAACACATTACGCCATTATGCGCGACCTGTTTGATGCCGATGACAAGGTATTTGCAGAAGTAAATGACACTTTGGTCGAAGGTGAATGGGTACTAGAAGAAGCGCCGGCGGAGGATTATGATTATATGTACGATCAACTTGTGTGCATGGGCGAACTGGTTTCTTCTAAAATAGTCGGGGCGTACCTCAATAAAATTGGACTGCCAACGACCTGGCTCGATGCGCGGGATGTAATTGCCACCGACAATACCTTTCGGGAAGGTTGGGTGGTTTGGGACAAAACCAAGGCCAATGCTCAAAAAATTGTGCCGCCCATGCTTGAAAAAACAAAGTTTGCCATCACCCAGGGCTTTATCGGTAGCACCTCCGAAAATTTCACGACCACACTTGGCCGCGAGGGCTCCGACTACTCCGCTGCCATTTTCTCCCACTGTCTCGATGCGGAGAGCATGAGTATATGGAAAGATGTGCCAGGGGTTTTGAACGCCGATCCAAGGGTATTCGACAATACCATCAAATTGGACAGGCTGTCCTATAAAGAGGCTATTGAAATGACCTACTACGGGGCGCAGGTAATTCACCCGAAAACAATCAAACCGCTGCAGAATAAGAACATTCCGATGTTTGTCAAGTCTTTTCTTGACCCAACTGCACCGGGCACGGAGATCAGCAGCGACGTGGACGACTTGTATCCGCCCATCATTGTTTTGGAAAAAAACCAGGCGTTGATGCACATCAGCACTTTAGATTACTCCTTTGTTGCCGAGCACCACATGGCAAGGCTGTTTAAAAAAGCTGCCGACCTGCGGATTTTTGTCAACATGATGCAGAACACTGCCGTCAGTTTCACGATTTGTGTGCCAAATGTCCCCGATCGAATCGAAACCTTTATTGATGGCATTTCGGACGAATTCAAGGTAAAGGTTGAAACCGGGTTGGAACTCATCACCATCCGCCATTACACGGAGGAAACGATTGCAAGCTTGAAAAAGAACAAAATCGTGCTGTTTGAGGAACGTATCCGAAACATGCTCCACATGGTGGTGAAAAACATCCCGCTCATTGAAAGGAAAGCAGTAGAGGTTGCTGGTTCAAAAGCCTGACCTGAAAACTATTCCGACACACTTGCTGTTTCCCTGATCTATGCGGCGCGATTACATCCTCCTTACTGGTCTGGCTTTGCTGTTTTTTATTCCATTCCTGGGTGCCGTTCACCTGTTTGATTGGGATGAAATAAACTTTGCCGAGAGTGCCCGGGAAATGCTCCTGACAGGCGACTGGATGCGGCCGCAGATTGACTTTGAGCCGTTTTGGGAAAAACCTCCCTTGTTTTTTTGGATGCAGGCTACGAGCATGAAGGCGTTTGGCATCAATGAGTTTGCTGCAAGGCTTCCAAATGTTATTTGCGGTTGGGCTACGATGCTCATGGTGTACCATATTGGCAGGAAATTGCACGACCGCCTGTTGGGTTGGTTGTGGGCATTGGCCTGGTTGGGCAGTGTTTTACCACACTTATACTTCCAAAGTGGCATTATTGATCCTTGGTTCAATTTCTTTACTTTTCTCGGATTGTACGGTTTTATTGAGTTCCGCTGGCGCTTTTTTTCGCACAACTCAAGCATGTCCCTTTGGCTACGGTATCGGCATTTGATAATGGGTGGCACAATTTTGGGTCTGGCGATATTGACAAAAGGTCCAACGGCCTATTTAGTGGTGGCATTGGTCATTGTTCTGTATTGGGCCAAATACCGTTTTAATGGCCGTGGCTTTTTCAAGCACTTCAGCTTGTTTTCCGTCCATGCAATGCTTGCTGCATTGGTGTGGTTTGGTGTTGAAATTGCCCTGAATGGCACTTGGTTTACCCAGGAATTCCTGGCGTACCAAGTCCGGTTGTTTAGCACTCCCGACAGTGGGCATGGAGGTTTTATGGGGTATCATTTTGTGGTGCTGTTGATCGGCTGCTTCCCCATTTCAGTGTTTGCACTGGCCAATCTTTGGGGTGACCAACAAGGAGAGAACGAGATGATGGAAAGTGACACGCTGACGGCATGCAAACAAAGTGATTTCGGAACCTGGATGCAGTTGCTTTTCTGGGTGGTCCTCATATTATTTACGGTGGTGCGCACCAAAATTCTGCATTATTCCTCCTTGGCTTATTTCCCGCTCACCTATTTAGGAGCGGTTACCATTTGGCGTGCCATTCGTTGGGGCGTATTTCCCCGCATCATTGGTTATGTGCTGCCCATCATCGGCATATTGCTTGGCGGCGCTGTGGCCATATTGCCATGGTTGGGTCAAAACCTTGACATCATTAAGCCGCTGTTCCAAAAAGATGCCTTTGCCCTGGCCAATTTAGATGCCGATGTGCATTGGCAATTGTGGCAAGGGATACCAGGCCTGATTCTAATGGCTGCCAGCGTGGCAGGAACCTATTTCTGGTTTAAAAAACAAGGCTGGAAATCAGCACAGGTCATGCTGGGTGGTGGCGCTATTTTTACAGCCCTTACCCTCGTTTTCATCGTACCCAACATTGAAGGTTACAGTCAGCGAGCCGCCATTGAATACTATGAAAGCAAGTGTGGGAAAGATTGCTTTGTGCAACCTGTAGGTTTTAAAAGTTATGCCCACCTTTTTTACACCTGTAAACAAGATCCCGGAGACAACAAAACGCTTGATGATTATGCCACCATGGCTTTCGGCAAGCCCGGAAAGGATGCCTGCTTCGTCGCAAAAATCAACAATTTGGGCGACTTACCCAATCTTCCAGGTTGCCACGAGGTGTACCGGAAGAATGGATTCGTGTTTTTCGAAAAACCATTGGTGCCACAATGACGGACACAATAATACCCACCTGACAAAGAATGCCTCCAGTACTGAAAAAATGGCAGGAAATACTCCATAGCACGAAGTTTGATACACAGTACTTGGCCGTAGAATATTCTGTTTTGCGGCCTCGAAACTAGATTCACCAAAACAATAAATAAATTCAACGTATGAAACCAATCGCTGACCGTGTTATCGTAAAGCCAGCACCCGCCGATGAAAAGACCAAAGGCGGCATCATCATTCCAGATACTGCCAAGGAAAAGCCACAACGCGGCGAAGTCATCGCCGTAGGCCCGGGCAAAACTGGAAAAGACGCACATTCCATGACCGTTCAAGTAGGCGACGTCGTCCTCTATGGCAAATACTCCGGACAAGAAGTAAGCTTGGAAGGAAACGACTACCTCATTATGCGTGAGGAGGAAATACTGGTTATCTTATAGGTTTCAGGTTTCAAGGGTTTCCGGTTTCCGGTTTACGCGATCTGTGGTTGCCTTGAAACTCAATTTCAAAATTGACAACCAATCGTGTAAACCTGAAACCTTGAAACCTGAAACCCGAAACCATTTTAAAAATCACTCATTCATTAAATTCCAACCTAAAGTATATGTCTGCTAAACAGATAAATTTCAATACAGAAGCCCGCGAACGTCTCAAAGAAGGTGTTGACGCCTTGGCTGACGCCGTAAAAGTGACCCTCGGACCTAAAGGCCGCAACGTAGTCATCCAAAAATCATTTGGCGCTCCAGCCATCACCAAAGACGGTGTGTCCGTAGCCAAAGAAATCGAACTTGATGATCCTGTGGCCAATATGGGCGCGCAGATGGTGAAAGAGGTAGCCAGCAAAACCGCTGATGCTGCGGGTGACGGTACCACCACTGCTACTGTGCTCGCACAAGCAATGGTTACTGCTGGCCTCAAAAATGTGGCTGCTGGTTCCAATCCAATGGACCTGAAGCGCGGTATCGAGAAAGCCGTGAAAGTGATCGTAGCTGACCTAAAAAAGCAAACCGAGCAAATCGGCGAAGATTTCGATAAAATTGAGCAAGTAGCGGCTATTTCTGCCAACAACGACGAAGAAATCGGCAAGCTCATCGCCAATGCGATGCGGCGCGTCAGCAAAGACGGCGTTATCACCGTAGAAGAGGCAAAAGGCACCGACACTGAAATGAAAGAAGTGATCGGTATGCAATTTGATCGCGGCTACCTCAGCCCTTACTTCATTACCGATGCGGAGAAAATGGAGGCAGAGTACGAAAATCCTTACCTGCTGATCACCGACAAGAAAATTGCCAACATGCAGGATCTCGTGCCTATCCTCGAGAAATCACTGCAAACTGGCCGTCCGTTGCTTATCATCGCTGAAGATGTAGAAAGCCAGGCTTTGGGCGTATTGGTTGTAAACCGCCTTCGTGCCGGCCTCAAAGTAGTTGCTGTAAAAGCACCTGGCTTCGGCGACCGCCGCAAAGCTATGCTGGAAGACATCGCTGTCCTCACGGGCGGAACGGTTATCAGCGAAGAGCAAGGCTACAAACTGGAGAGCGCCGACCTGGAGCACCTCGGATCTTGCGAGCGCATCACGGTTGATAAAGATAATACCATCGTTGTTGGCGGAAAAGGCGATGCTGCGACCATTAAGGCCCGCATCAACCAGATCAAACAACAGATCGAATCCACAACCAGCGATTACGACCGCGAAAAATTGCAGGAGCGCCTGGCCAAAATGGCAGGTGGTGTAGCTGTGCTTTACGTTGGCGCTTCTACGGAAGTGGAAATGAAAGAGAAAAAAGACCGCGTTGATGATGCGCTGCATGCAACCCGCGCTGCCATCGAAGAAGGCATCGTACCAGGTGGTGGTGTAGCACTTGTTCGTGCCATCAGCAGCCTGAAAGATTTGAAAGGCGTCAACGAAGACGAAAACTACGGTATCGCCATCGTGCGCAAGTCGCTCGAGGCACCTATCCGCATCATTGCAGAAAACGCCGGTGTTGACGGTTCATTGGTTTTCCACAAAGTATTGGACAGCAAGGGTGCCTTCGGATACAACGCCCGCACAGATGTGTACGAAGACTTGAAAAAAGCCGGTATCATCGACCCAACCAAAGTAACCCGCGTAGCCCTCGAAATGGCGGCTTCTATCGCTGGTTTGTTGCTCACCACCGATTGTGTGATCAGCGACAAGCCAAAGAAGGGCGACGGCGGCGGCCATGGTCACCCAGACATGGGTGGCATGGGCGGCATGATGTAAGCTGTTTTTTTGCTGAGAATATATTGAAAATGAGCCTTTCCGAGATTTCGGGGAGGCTCATTTATTTTAGGGAATGGAGATAGCCGGGTTTGAAAATTGAAAAAAGGCTGCCGATGTTCCTACTTACTCGTCGGACCACGAAAAGTGGTCAGACGGGGGCCATTTGGTCTGACCACTTTTCGTAGTCCGACAAATAAGTAAAAACAAACGCCAAGCTTCACAGAAATTTTTCTTCTAGAAAAACAGCGCTGCATCCGATTAATTATTTCAGCGAAAAGCTCAACATCTTAGGCACCCGAACAGCCACCCCCCTGTCCATCCCTGGGGACCATTTTGGCATAAACCTTACAGTATCAATACATTGCACAATCACATCCTGGCTGATCCATCCCTGGTGTTTTTGTGCTTCTTCCACGTGGATAATACTACCATCAACATCAATGATATAGCGGATAAAGACCGTTTGTTGTGCTTCATCGTCCGGCCCCGCTGAATATGGCCCAAGCGATTCCCGGGCATATTGATTTAATGCTTTTTGTCCGCCTGGAAACTTAGGAGCTTGTGCAGGGACCAAATGTACCACAATGCCATCCTCGTCTAAATAGGGTGCCAACAGCGTTTTCACGATACTAAACTTGTTGCTGCCTTGCTTCTCCCCCAATTCATAGATGGTATCCATAGCATAATAATTATGATCTTGTAGCTTTTTCAGCTCGGCAATACGGGCATCGCCCTCAAAGTGGTCGAACCATTCAGCGGAGAAATAAGCGCCGGGGTTTAGGCTTGTTTGGGCAGTGGAGCCAGCGATCGAACAAAGGAAGCAAAATGCAATACAGTAGGGCCTGAGCATGGTTCAAATTTCTTTTTGATGAATAAATATTTGTTTAGGTGCAAGAATCGGTTGTGTTGTTGCAGCATAAGTCGGAATTGACCCAAAATACCGTTCCGCTGGAACCGGCACAATTTCCTTTGGCATTTGCGACGAAGGTGATGTCCCCACGGGACATGTCGGGCGGTTTTGCAACAAACTATTTACCTTGCCCGAACTTCCAATGCGATACCAAGCTATTGCGTCATTATCACATTATCGAATTGTCACATTATCACATCCGATGTTGCTTCGAAATTCAATTGACCCAGCATCGCTAGAAAACATAGGCAAGGGCCTTTATTGCTTGGCCATGGTTTTCTTGGCAGCTATCTTACTTTCCAATTGGTGGCTCAAACGACACCCTCAGCATGAGCGGTTTGGCATGATGATGGCAAAATTCCAGTTGGCCTTTGGCAGTATCGTTAATCCCATTTTTTCAAAATCACTGCAGTACCTGAGCCTCACGTTTATGACAAATATCAGTCGACGGGCCTTTTACACCGGACTTTCGCTGATAATAGTATTGATGATTGTATCAACCCTTTTTGTCACCCTCAAAAAAACATTGGAACATTTTGATCGAAAATCCATGCTGGGGCGGGAATTCTTTTCCAACGGCAGCCCAAATTACCGACTTTCAAACGATGCCTATGATGCCCAACGTAATCCAGAAGCCCCCACTCCCGAGTTGTGTATTCCTACTGACATCGTTGAAAGTGCCTACCTGCCTGTTTTTGTTAAATATCCACGCTCCATGGATGCACGGCTGACAAAATTCTGCGGAAACCTGAACATTGCTGACAATAGCCAATTGTCAAAAACGGCGCAACGCCTAATCACCGACAGTTTAAACATCAGCTGTCTATGCAATTTTTTCAGTTGCGCATTAATGACAGCATCAATCCACCTACAGACTGGCTTTTCACAGAAAAAAACGGTTCAAAAGTCATCGTCACGTATCTTGACACGAGAAGTTTTCCGGCAGGAAAGAATCTGCTTTCGGTGAAAATACCCACAGAAAGCAAGATAGACTCCCTGGAACAATTGGGTAGCTTGTTTTTCTATTTTGTGCCAAAATAGCTGCCTGTTTTGAAAGCAAGTGTTGCAGCGGCAATACAGGGAATATACATTGTCTTCGCTATGACTTTTGCAAATTTGCTTGGCGTATTTCATAACCTGTTTATTTACAGCACGTTACAAAACAAACAAATCATCGACTATGATCAAATCTATGTTTTTAAACGCAGCATTGACACTTTTCTTTTCATCAAGTCTCGTTGCCCAATTGCCCACCCAAGCGGAAGATGTTTCACCATTACTTATAGGTGAAACAATCCCGAACATCACGCTGTCTGCCTTAGATGGCAAGGCAGTCAATTTCCATGATATTGCCAAAGAAAAACCCACCGTGCTCGTATTCTACAGGGGCGGCTGGTGCCCCTATTGCAACAAACACTTGGCTGCATTGGGACAAATCGAGGCTGATGTGCTGAAAATGGGGTATCAAATCGTAGCCGTAAGCCCGGACGAAGCAAAAAAAATGCAGGGCACCATTGAAAAAGACATTATTCATTACCAGTTGTATTCAGATGCCTCCGGCGATTTTGCCAAAGCAGTAGGCATTGCCTTCGCTGCACCGGAACGCTATACAAAAATGTTATCCGATTGGTCAGGGGAGAAAAACGAGGGCTTTCTGCCAGTGCCTTCTGTATTTGTGCTGAATACAAAAGGAGAAATTCTGTATGAACATATTAGTCCAAATTACAAGCAACGATTGCCTGGTGATTTGTTGTTGGCGGTTTTAAAAGCAAACATGCCTCAAGGCCAAGTGCTTGTTTCTGAAACTTCACTATTGCTTGCTGAATCGCTTAAAAAATGGCAAAACGCATCGGCCTACACCCTGGAACTTGCTGCAGCCATGCCCCTGGACAAATTCGATTTCAAACCCGTGGCGGAAGAAAAAACTTTTGGGGAGCAACTCGACCACATTGGCGAAAACATGACTTGGTTGGCAGGCGATTACCTGAAAGACAAGAAATTTGAACATCCACTTATGGAGAAAAAGGAACGCACACCAGCAGAAACCATCGAATTGCTTACGGCTTCGCTTGCTTTTGCAGAAGCCGCCATTGCCAATACCGCGCCCGATTCCCTCAGCATCGTCAAAGACTTTTTCGCTGGCCCCATGAGCCGCCGTCAGATCATAGCCTTGATGCACGACCACCATACCCACCACCGAGGACAACTGATTGTTTACCTTAGACTGAATGAGATAAAGCCGCCCAAATATCGGGGCTGGTAGGCATTTACCCGTTACATTGCGCAACAAATAAAAAGACGAAATAACCTAGTCGCACCAAAGAAGCATCTGAAAATTACCGTTTTTAAGGCGTTTTTTTTTATTGTTGGTGATTTATCGAAATTTTTAGAAGAATAAGCACTTCGATATTATAAATATTTCCACATTTGCCCAGCAATTAATTTACCTAACCTAGTTTTCTATCACTAAACATTAATTTCTGTATGAAGCAATTTTTCACATTGGCGCTTGTCGCCACCATGTCTCTCTTGAGTGCAAGCGTTTTTGCGCAGGGCACCCTAAGAGGGACAGTCAAAGATGCCGCTGGCGAAGCCCTTATCGGTGCGTCTGTAGGCGCGAAAGGCACTGGTAAAAGCACCTCAACGGGAGTAGACGGTTCCTTTTCGCTCGCACTTCCAAGTGGCACCTATGACATTTCCGTCAGTTACACTGGTTACACTACGGCCACCCAATCCGTCACGATCACCGCTGGTGATGCACGATTGAATGTTGTGTTGGAGCCTTCAAACCTGACACTCAATGAAGTTGTCATCAGCACCGGTAGCCGTAACACACAACGTACGATCACGGACTCTCCATTGCCGATCGACATTATTTCTGCAAAAGACATCATGAGCACTGGGCAAACTTCCTTCGATCGTGCGCTGATGTACAAAGTGCCTTCGTTTAACAGCGTTCAAACGCCTGTAAATGATGCGACTTCGTTGCTCGATCCTTATGAGATTCGCAACATGGGCCCAAGCCGTACGCTCGTACTCATCAACGGTAAGCGCAAAAACACCAGCTCCTTGGTGTACATCCAGACCTCTCCCGGTCGTGGTGAAGGCGGCGCTGATTTGTCGGCCATCCCAACCGAGGCCATCAAGCGCGTAGAGATCCTGCGCGACGGTGCTTCTGCACAATACGGCTCTGATGCCATCGCAGGTGTCATGAACGTTATTTTGAAAGATCGCTACGAGTATGGCTCCGTAACCCTCAATACCGGGATTACGAGCAAAGGTGACGGTGAAATGATCGGCCTGACCTTGAACAATGGTGCCAATTTTGGCGATAAAGGCTTTTTGAATTACACGGTGGGGCTTTCCCACCAGAACCTTGCCAATCGCCCTGGTGATGTTGACGCAGCAGGTGAAGCCAGTGATTTTGGGGTGCCACTTGCTGACGTTCAAGCATATTTGGCCAAATACCCAGATGCCCGCAACGTAAACGGCGACCCGGAGAAAGCGTCTGCACGTTTCCTGATCAACGGCGGCATTCCAATCAATGACAACACCGATTTCTACGGCAACTTTGCTTATGTGTACAAAAAAGTAAACAGCTTTGCCAACTTCCGCACACCCTACTGGCGTGGTCCTGCGGACAATCCGTATGCCGTGCTTGCAGCCGCTGCTGGCCAACCGTACGAAGGATATGGCCCATCATTCGATGGCGACTTGACCGATTACAATGGAACCGTGGGCGTACACTCCATGCGGAACGGCTGGAACACTGATGTGAGCTTCACCACTGGTAACAACCAACAACTCTACTCCGTCAATAATTCACGCAACCGCGACCTTGGCCTGAACACACCATTGTCTTTCAAGCCGGGTGGTTATGCTTTCAAACACAACGTGGGCAACATTGACGTGTCTAAAATGTTGGTGGAAAAACTGAACTTCTCCTTCGGTACAGAGTTTCGGCAAGAGCGTTACACCATTATTGAAGGTGATACCGCTTCCTTTTCCGGCGGTGGTGCAGACTCTTTTCCTGGCACGCGCCCAGAGAACGCTTCCGAGAATACCCGCTATAATATTGGTGGCTATTTGGGTTTGTCTTATGACATTACCAGTGACTTCCTCGTTGACGCAACCGTGCGCAGCGAACGGTACAGCGACTTCGGCAATACTTTTGTGTATAAAGTAAGCTCGCGCTATAAGTTGATGGATGACAAGGTTACCATTCGCGCGTCCTATTCAACGGGATTCCGGGCACCACAACTGCACCAGATTTACCTGCAAATTGCACAGCAAAGCTTCGTTCCTGGACAAGGCATCCAAACAAAAGGTATTTTCAACAACAACAGCCCACAAGCCAAATTGCTGGGCGTAGACCAATTGAAAGCCGAAGAGTCTACCAACTTCACCGCTGGTATTGGTCTCAAGCCTTCCAATAATTTCAGTATTACGCTAGACTACTACAACATCGCAGTAGACAATCGTATCATCCTTGGCTCTGAAATCACGCCAACTGGTGACCCGACCAATGCGCTTGACATCCTGTTGGCCGACAACGGTATTGTTGCCGCCAGCTTCTGGACCAATGGTATCAACACCCGTACGAGTGGTATTGACTTTGTAGCCAGCTACCGCAACGTAGTGGCAGGTGCGGGCAAACTGAGCTTCAACCTGGCCGGCAACTATATGCTAAACAATAGTCTCGAAGGGGCAAAAAGCCAAAAAGACTATGAGGCAGGTGATATCACTAAGCCAAACGGCAATGTGATCAATCCGCGCATCATCGAGGCTGCTGGAAAAAGTGTGTTTGATTTCACACAAGATGCACTGTTGTTTTCTTCACGGCCACAGTACAAAGCAATCCTGGGCATCGAATATAATTTGAATAAAATTGGCATCAGCCTGAACAATACCTTGTTCGGCACGACGACTTTCCGCCAATTGGGTTTGAACGAGAACTTGAAAACAGTTTTTCAACCAGCAGTTGTTACAGACCTTGCGGTGAATTTCACCTTGTCAAAAACGCTGAATTTGTCTATCAATGTGAACAACATTTTCAACCTCGTACCACAATGGGAGTTGGTGGCGCTGAATGCTGCTGGCGAAGCTGTATTGGCTGATCCAGCACAGCTGAAAGCTAATTCAAATGCTATTACGTTCAACCAACGTTATTCTAATTTGACGTATGATGGTTCGCAGTTTAGCCAGTTGGATACGACTTTGGCGGCGAGCTTGAGCGTGCGGTTCTAAAAAGTTATTTTGATTAATTTGTAAGCCCCCTTTCTGGACATTCAGAAAGGGGGCTTTTTTGTAGGTTGATGGTATCCTGCTGTACTTGTTGGAACACGGATTTGACGGATTAAAACGGATTTAAGGTTACTTCTCCCCGCCACCAAAACGCCAACGAAATGCTGCAATAGGTGCCGTTGCTGCATCTTGCCACTCCTACCCTACTTCATCTCCTTCACCTTCACCAACTTCACCCCATTCCACTTATACAATACCACCCCATACGTCTGCTTGCTCCGCACAAAATTATCTCCTTTTTCTACAAATTCAGACATGTCGTTCGTCACCAAAATGTGATCGCCGATGCCGCCCCGCTGTGTGGGCATAATATACGTTTCAGTGCTGTAAAACTGTCCTGCTTCGCTGATGGACGAGGTTCCCAAAACCTTGGTCAACAAGTTGTTTTCCTGCCAAAACAGCAGGTTGTCACCAGAAGCGTACCCGCAAGCTGGGTAGTAATAATTAACCGCCAACACCGCTTTTACTTTATCGAATGGCTCAAAAGCTACTTCAAATTCCGGGTAATAGGACAAGTCGCCGCCAGTTTTAAACTCGCATTTGGAAAGCTCTTTCCCATCCTTGGCAATGCGCACCTGCACCGTAATTTCGTGCTTGGCTAAGTTGAAAGCTGAAACGCCGGTCAGGTATTGCACCCCGGCGTTTGGTGTATATTCATCCATTGGGCTCTGGATGCTGGCCAGGGCCAAAAATCCGCCCCAGAGGTAGCCCTCCAGTTTCTTTTTGTCCGCCGAAAGCACCCGCACTTTTACCCAGGGCATGGTAACGCCTTTCTGTGAATACGTCGCATCGTTGCGCTCCAGTATTTCGACTTTGGTGCCGATTGGCAAGGTGCTCAACACGGTGGATTGGGTACTGGGCTTGTCGCGTAAATTGGCATCCGAAACAAATGTAAAGTGCTTGTTTCCAACGACAAATCCTTCCAGGGTGCCGTCGGCACGCATCCAGTTTGGTTCGCCGCCATCTTGTGCCGCAAGTGCGTGCATGGACAATAATGCCAAAAAAAAGAATGGTATTTTCATTTTCAGTGATGTTGTGAAAAGTGAGAAGAAGCTGCAAAAGTAGCTACAGATTGGGCATAATTTGTGAAACATGTTTTTGTCATCCTGCTGTACTTATTGGAACACGGATTGAACGGATTAGACGGATTAAAACAGATTTATAAGAGCGCACCCTTAATCCGTTTTAATCCGTTCAATCCGTGTTCTAATAGGTACAGCAGGATCAACGGACAAAATTTTAAAAACTTATCTTTGGCGAAAAAGGGCTACCATATCGAGAAAAAGCTCGGTTAAGGGAGTCTTAATATCCATGCCTCAATTAAACTTTGGCCACGGCCTTCCGTCAAAAATCCATATCTAGTAAAAACCATTTTAACAACCACTACACTATGAACAAACTAAAATTGATGGGAGCGGCATTAATAATGCTCCTCGCAACTTCCACGTACGCCCAAAGCGAGCCCGCAGACAGCACAGGGCTACCCGGCGATAACTTTAACCTCGAGTCGGCCATTGAACTGTTCAAACAGGCAAGTTCCCCGGAGGAATTCGAAAAACTGTTGAACAGCGAAAACAGCAATATCAACAACCTTGACCTGAACGAAGATGGCGAGATTGATTACATCCGCGTCATCGACAACATGCAGGGAGATGTACATGCCATCATCCTGCAAGCGATTGTCAGCGCATCAGAATCGCAGGATATTGCCGTCATCGAAATCGAGAAACAAGGAGCAGAAACGGCCATCCTACAGATCATCGGCAACGAAGACGTGTATGGCGAACAAGTCATCTCCGAGCCTTTTGAAGAAGACGCTGTAAAAAACGGAAAAGACAAAGGCCCCTCTCCCCGATTTGCACCAGTGCGGGTTGTGGTTAATGTCTGGTTGTGGCCCAGCGTGCGCTATATGTACCGCCCAGCATACGTCGTATATGTATCGCCTTACCGCTGGCGCGCCTATCCTACTTGGTGGCGCCCATGGCGTCCCTACCCCTATCGCCGCTATCACGCCATTGCACGTCCTTATCGGGCACATTACCATGTAGTGCCTACACACAGGGTTGTTAGGGCTCATGCCGTGTACACCCCACACCGCACCACTTCCAGAACGGTACGCACCCGCACCACAACCGTCATGGCAAAACGCGGAAAACACGGCACTACCGTTGCTAAAAAGACAACCACAACTACCCGTGGCAAAAATGGCAATGTGAAGCAACAAACAACCACCAAGGCTGTGAGAAAAGGGAATAACGGAAATGTGCGTGGGGCGAAAAAGACCACGACAACGAAGCGGCGCGGCGGACGCGGATAAAAAAAGAGGTTTCAGGGTTTCATGGTTAAAGGGTTTCATGGTTTACGCGATTTGTTGTCAAATTTGAAATACTATTTCAAAGCAACCACAAATCGCGTAAACCTGAAACCTGAAACCCTAGTTTATTTGTACAAGGTATTTATTCTTCTTCCCACTCTCCACCATCATAAACTTGCCGTGTAACAGGTCGGCGGTGGAAACAGTGGCCGCTAAATCCGTGATTTTTCGTTTGTTCACAGAGATCATGTTGGACTGTACGGCCCGTTTTGCATCGCTGCGGCTGCTGAGGATTCCGGTCATTTCACTCAAAAAGTCTAGAAGGTTCACCGTTCCAGAGAAGTTGTCCTTACTTAATTTTGGTGAAGGAATTTCGTCCGCTACCTCGGCCAGCGTTGCTGCATCAAGGCTGCGCAGGGTCGCGGCATCGGCATTGGGATCGAAGAGGAGTTTGGACACAGCTTGCACTGCGTTGTAGGCTTCCTCGCCGTGCACGCGGCGGGTGATTTCTTCGCCAAATATCCGCTTGATATTCTGAGGCGTTTCATTTGCTTCCAATGATTCTATTTCCTCCTGGTTTTTGAAGGAAAAATAGCGCAGAAATTTCGGCAGGTCAATGTCGTCGGCATTGAGCCAGAACTGGTAAAATTTGTACGGCGAGGTAAGGCTTGGGTCGAGCCAGATATTGCCAGCCTCGCTTTTACCGAATTTGGTGCCGTCGGCTTTTGTCAGCAACGGCGTGGTGACAGCATGCACTTTTACGTCATCAATTTTGCGGGCAAGCTCAACGCCAGAGATGATATTGCCGTATTGATCGCTGCCCCCCATTTGAAGGGTGACACCGTGGTTGCGGTGCAGCAATACAAAATCAAATCCTTGTAGGAGCTGGTAGCTGAATTCCGTGTAAGAAATGCCCGATTCACTCTCAATCCTGCGCTTCACGCTTTCCTTGGACAACATGTAATTGACTGTCAGGTACTTGCCCACGTCGCGCAGGAATTCCAACACGTTCATTTTTTCGTAAAACGCGTAGTTGTTGAGGACAATGGCGTGGTTTGGCGTGGAGGGATCAAAGTCCAACAGCTTTTTTACTTGTGCTTCCTGGTGGGCCGTGTTCCGGTCCAGCTCTTCAAAGCTTTTCAGGTCGCGCTCTTTGTCTTTTCCACTCGGATCGCCGATGCGCCCGGTAGCGCCACCCATTAACACGACAGGCTGATGCCCTGCCTTTTGCAGGAAAGTGAGCAGCATTATTTGCACATAATTCCCAATGGTCAGGGAAGGGGCCGTAGGGTCAAAACCGATGTAGGCACGCACCATGCCCGATTTTAAATGTTCTTCAACGCCATGCGTCATATCGTGTATCAGGCCACGCCACTTCAGTTCAGAGATAAAATCTAGCACAGGGGAAAAGTTTGATCGTTAAATAAAGAGCGCAAAATTAATAGAAATGCTGGCAGGAAGTTGTTCTGTGGTCAGCATTTCCAAAATTTAGCCTATCGTTTTATGAGTTTGCCTCGATATGTCTGGCCTTCGGCCATTAATGAGACGAAAAATATGCCAGAAGAAAGGCTGGAAATATCTACACTGACTGCTGTATTTCGCTTGTTTCCCAAGGTTTGATCCATTCGTTTCCGTCCCGCTATATCCCAAATTTGAAGGTTGTATTCCTGTACATTGTTTTCTGGAACTTCAACCCAGGCAAAGTCAGCGGCTGGTTGTGGGTAAATTTTTAGCAGCAAGTTTGAGTCCAAGGTCATTTTAGCATCCGTTGGCGTATCTTCCAATGAGACGCAATAATCTTCTACCTGGCCAAAGCTGAAGGTTCCACATGCGGTAGGGGGCAATTGGTTGTCTTCAGCAAATTTCATCAACACCCGCAATCGCGTGATGCCCATTTGGGTAAACGGCGGCACAACCAGGCTGCCAATGGCGGCCCCGCTTTGTGGAAACCCAGGATCAAAGGCCAATTCTTCAGGATCGTCAAAATCTCCATCCTGGTTAAAATCAATGTAAACCCGATAAAATTCTTTGTACGGTGCGCCCCAAAATCCCGGCGTAATCTCAACAGCTACAGTGCTTTGTGGATATATTTGAGGATAAGAGCTCTGTTGGGTCGATATGTCCTGGTAACCTCCCCCACCCCAGCCGGATTGATAATCCCAGGATCCAATTTTGACGCTTTTAATCCATTCCTGTGACGCGGAAAGCCCCGCGGCAATACAATATTCTTTTTCATGGCAGGCACCACAGCCAAGCGACAAATATGGGCTCAAGGGCGTTAAACTTATCCAAGAGTCGAAGCACCATCCTTGTATTTGAATTTCGTAGTGGGTGCAGTCCAATATATCCGGGACAAAAAAAGTGTTGTCGCCTGTCACAAAGATTTGCCATGTTGGGCTATTCAAGTTGCGGATCAGGACTTTGTACGAGGAGTAATCTTGCAACATACTCCAAGAAATGCTTACACCGTTGTTTGACGCTTTTACTGTCCAATTGAAGTTTGTGGCTTCACAGCATCCTAATGTTACAAAGGGGCTGATCGGTGACCAAGCGCTTGTTTCGCCATTCTGACATATACATTGAAGGGAAAATTCATAATTGGTACAGGGTTGCAACCCATCGAGCAAATATTCGCCTGATACATTTTGAACAACTGTCCAGTCGGGAGCTCCCAAAATGCGCCAGCGCAGCGCAGCGCTTTGAATGCCCTTTGGTTCCGACCATTGTAGCAGGCTAGCGTATGGGCTTATAGAGAGCGTTTTTAGCCCAAATGGTGCCGGGCAACTAGCGCATTGGGCCTCATATTGCTGCAATAGATTATTAAGGTTGAGTCGGCCATTGCTTACGCTCGCGCCATTCATGGAAGCATTTGATGTAGTGCTGCTCGTGAGCAGGCTTTTTGTCCATATCGCAGCAGCTTTTGGACTTGTTTTTGCGAGCGCGATCAGTTCCGGACAAGGGGCGGCATAAAGCAATCCAATACCGCCAGCCACATGTGGCGCAGCAAAAGAAGTACCAGAAAATGTTCCATACTGACTGCCAGCGCTGGTTATTAGAATCTCTTGACCGTAAGCGCCCAGATCAATATTTACCGGTCCCCATGCAGCGGACGGTGCCAGTTGGTCTGACTTGTCGAGGGATGTTACCGCAATTAAATAATCGCTCGGACAAGTAGTTGGCAGGTCGCCGGCAATATCGATATTTACCGGATTGTTGGCAGTAGCTGCCACGCTGACGATACCCGCCTCCCCTAACAAATCAAATGCTGCGCACCAAAGCGGCGCATTCGCGGGCATGCCATAGTCGATGCCCCAAGAGCAATTCACGGCAACGACAAATGCGCCCTTCGTGCCATTGCTCTGGTTGTATTTTTTCCGCGCTCGCAATACATAATCGTATGCTGCCAACATTTCGGATTCAAGATTCCCGCCGGCGACAAACATGATTTTTACGTTCCAGTTTACCCCCGAGACCCCTACCCCATTATTGCCATAAGCACCTATGATGCCGCTCACAGGAGTGCCATGCGTCGTCAGAAGCCCTTGAATATTATCGTTTTGAGAAAACACATTCCAACCACTGAAATCATCCACATAGCCATTGTTGTCGTTGTCGATACCGTCGTTTGGGATTTCAGCCCAGTTTTTCCAAAGATTCGCGATCAGGTCGGGATGTGTTTTATTCACCCCGCCGTCAATAACAGCCACAACAATCGTATCTCCGGCCATACTTACACCGCCGGTGCTGATATTCCAGGCTAAATCAGCGTCCAAGTCAGCATTGGGGACACCGCCATTTGTGCCGTTGTTGATATATTGCCATTGTTCGTTAAAAAGGGGGTCATTCGGCAGCAAATTGCTGCGTTGTGTCAGCAAATGGTTGGCCTGGGCAATGCTTACTTCCGGCTGTCGGCGAAGCCAGGGCAACAGGTCTAGTTGGCAGTGCTCCACTTTCAGCAACCAGATGCCCATCTCTTCGGAAACTAATTCCAAGGTTGGGTGCGTTGCTTTTGTTCGTTTGGATTTTGTTTTTTCCTGGCTATTTTGGTTATTGCCAGCGGACAATAAGCTGTCCAATCGATTCAGCAGCTTATCGGAAGGAGCGGCGGTATGCAACAGCCACTGCCCTGGAGCTGCTTGTTGGGCGACAAGCCTGGTGCTTATTCCAAGCACAACAAGCAGTATAACAAGCAGCGTATTTGACAGAATTTTCATCTTAATATTATCAGCAACAACGAGCGGTTCTTTACAAGTCAATTCGGGTGCAAAATTGCACGGAAGAAATGGAGGCACAAGGCAAATCTTGGGTCTAGGTATATTTTTGTCAAAATGTTTAGGTCATTTTCTACCTTAATGCTGCAAATGTAAAAGCCACCGCCCCAAATGATTGATTGAATATAGGCTATTTCTTGGGCCAATTCAGTATAATCTCGAACAAATCCGCAAATTTGTCAAACAATAAACAAGTTCCTGTGACTGCTACTACAATTAACGTGCGCTTCAAATCCCTGATATTGCTTTGTCTGGTGCTATTTTTCACTCAAATTGAGCTTCGCGGCCAAGGTTGTGGGTGTACAAACTGCCCACAATTCATGCCCGACAATTTTGTTGGAAGCTTTTTGATCAACGTCATGGGCGCTACCAACAACACTCTCGGCCAGAACGGCCAAGGAGTTTGCGGGGTGAACATGACTTTTGACCATGAATATATCGGTGATTTGAGCATCGTGTTGACTTCGCCTTCAGGGCAATCCGTAACCCTGGTTGGTCCGATCGGGCTTTTTGGCACGACAGATTTTACCACTTGGGCCATATCTTTCGTTCCATGTGGCGATGTAGCCAATCCAGACCCAGGCTTCACCGCACAATGGAGTAATAACCAGGCTTGGGGAATGTTCGGTAACTATACGGGCTCCTATTTCCCCTCTAATGGATGCCTTGAGAATTTCAACTCTGGCCCTGTCAATGGCACCTGGACCCTCACCGTAACCGATGGCCAGAACAATGACGTGGGCAATTTTTATGACTATGAGATCATTTTCTGTGATCCATCGGGCATCAATTGCTTTTCCTGTGCTGCTGAAGCCGGTAACTTGCCGCAACCCGATGTTATTGCTTGCGAAGGTGCGTCCAACTTGAGTTTAAACCTTCCACCAACCTACACTCCACCACAGGTGGAACCTCCTGCATCCGATTATGGCTATACTTATGTCATCGGCGGAACAGGCGGTGTCATCCTGGCGTACGAAGACAATCCAGACCTTTCAGGCTACAACCCCGGCGTTTATACCATCTGCGGATTCTCCTATCTCACAATGCAACAAAACCTGATTCCGCCTCCCAATGGATCTTTGACCATAACACAGCTCACCAATCAATTGGCCTCCACAAGCCCACCATTATGCGGGGATATTACGGGCAACTGCGTGAACGTCACCATTAATGCCAACCCACCGGACGAAGAGGAGTTTGAGACAATTTGTGCGCCTATGTGCTATATCTTCCACAACCAAACCTATTGCCAATCAGGCACTTACCCCAGAAATTTGACATCACCCCAAGGATGCCCCTACACCGCAGTGCTGTACCTGACAGTTACCCAACCTGTCACCAAAAATATCATTGAGACTATATGCGCAAACGAATGTTCCTCAACCCCTGGGTTTGAAAGCAATTGTATGCAAGGGAATTACCAGGAAATTTTCATGGGAAGTTCAGGGTGCGACAGCATCGTCAATTTAAACTTGCTGGTGCTGAATGTATTGGCAACTGTGGCGGCACCTCAAATGTTGTCTTGTAACCAGCCAACCGTTACCCTTTCAGGTGTAGGTTCTAGTACCGGCGCAACTGTTAGTTACCTATGGACAGCCAGTAACGGCGGCAATATCGTTGGCAACACTGCGGGCATTACGGCCATTGTGAATCAGCCAGGAAATTATCAACTCCGGGTTTGTAAATCAGGAGGCGGTGTCACCTGTTGCGATTCCACGCAAGTAACCGTCAGTGCCCAACAAGACCCACCACCAGTGCCGGATTCTATTGCAGGGCCCGTTATCATATGCCAAGGCCAAACTGTTAGTTACACGGCAGCCACAGTAATCGGCGCGACCAGTTATATCTGGACGGTGCCGACAGGTGTTGTCATTAATTCCGGTCAAAATACCGCCACCATAAATCTCACCTGGAACAGCGCCAATGGTGGCAATGTATGTGTATCCGCCAGCAACCTTTGTGGCACAAGTATGCCAACCTGTTTGGCAGTTGCCGTAACTCCGATACTTATCCCAGCCCAGCCATCTGGTAACATAAATGTTTGTGCTGGTGACACGGTCAATTATTCCATTCCGCCATTAGTAGGTATAAGCGCTTATACTTGGACCACAAATGGTGGCACAATCCTTTCTGGCCAAGGCACTACGGATATCGTGGTGGCTTGGGGCGACAGCACTGGAAGTGTCTGTGTAAACGCTACGGGGGCTTGCGGCGCAAGCCCCGATGTTTGTTTGCCTGTATCTATAACGGCAATACCCCAAACGCCGCTTGTCAGTGGCCCGGCAAATAGCTGTCTAGGCTCAAACGAAACCTATACCGTTGCTTTAATACCTGGCGCTACAAGCTATAACTGGGTGACAACCAATGGCATGATCCTCAGTGGTCAGGGCGGCGATACCATTCAAGTGAGCTGGAATAACAATGCCAGCAGCGGTGCCGTATGCGCCAATGCCGCCAATACCTGCGGCGCTAGTCCCGACAGTTGCTTGAATGTAGGATTGAGCATTCCGCTCAGCAGCCAACTTTCCACTACCTGTGATTCGGCCAATACATTTTATACGATTTCCTTTGCGGTTACTGGGGGAAATCCACCGTATTCAATTCCAGGAGGAACCATTACCGCAGGGCTGTTTACCTCAGACCCTATCTTGAGTGGCCAGGGGTACAGCTTTGTTATCACGGATTCACTCGGATGCACTGCTGTCAATGTTACAGGAATACATGCCTGTCTTTGTACTTCAGATGCGGGCAACATGAGCATGACCCCACTGTCTGCTTGTGCCGATCAGCAGGTGACCGCTACCCATCTCGGTGCTGACATATTGGACGGCAACGACATAGCGGCATTCGTACTGCATACCAATCCAGGAGCACCGCTTGGGACAATTTTGGATGAAAACATCACGGGCGTTTTTGGCTTTTTAACTGGAATGGCTTTTGAAACCACCTACTACATTTCTTATGTTGTTGGCGACGATATGGGCGGCTTGCCCAACCTGGCAGATCCTTGCCTTGCGATTTCTCAAGGCCAACCTGTCGTATTTCACGAAATCCCGACGGCCAATGCCGGGGTGGATGCCAGTACCTGTGCTGCTGTGTTGAACCTTGCGGGCACCGGATTAGGCGCAGGGGTTTGGGCGCTGGTAACCGTTCCCAGTGGCGGCAACCTGACCCTTTCTTCCGTCACAGATCCCAATAGCACCGCTACTGCCAATGGATACGGCACCTATAACCTGAGTTGGACATTGGACAACAGCGGCTGTTTTGCAGCAGATACCGTAACATTGACCTTCAATGATTGCAATTGCGTCAGCAATGCCGGGACCATGGATACGCCCATGCAAATTGCTTGTGAAGGGGCTGACATTCTAGCCACTCATTTTGGCGACGAAACGCTGGATGGCGATGATATTGGTGCCTATCTTTTGCATTCAGGCGCCGGAAATGCCTTGGGAACGGTGTATGCTTCTAACACAACGGGCGTATTTGGATTCCAAACAGGCATGGTGTACGGCATCACTTATTTTGTTTCTTATGCCGTGGGCAACAATTTGAACGGCGCTCCTGATCTCAGTGATTTCTGCTTGTCGGTTTCCGTCGGTCAGCCAGTCGTGTTTTATCAAAATCCCGCTGCCGATGCAGGAATGGACATGAGCACCTGTGGTACCAATTTGACCCTCGACGGGAATAGTTTACCCGGAGGGCTTGGCGTATGGACAATTATTTCAGGTAATCCAGCAAATATTGCCATCAGCCAGCCAGGGGATCCGCTAAGTGCCGTGACTGTTTCCCAGCCAGGAAACTTCGTGCTTGGTTGGATCATCACGCAAAACACCTGTGTTGGTACGGATCAAGTTTCGCTGGGATTCAACCCTTCGCCAACACTTGGAAACCTGGTGCGCACTTGTGATGCTACCAACGAGAATTTCACGGTAACCCTAACCATCACAGGCGGGACAGCGCCGTATATGGTGAACGGAAATGCGCTCTCAGGTCCTTTGTTTATCTCAACCCCATTTGCCAACGGTCAAAACTATTCATTTACCGTAATGGACGTAAACGGCTGCAATATGCCCAATGTAATAGGAGCCTTTAGCTGCAATTGTACCACCAATGCCGGCACTATGTCCGCAAACCTCATTTCCAGGTGTCAAGGTCAGCCCATTACTGCCACAGGGAACAACAATGAAACGCTTGATGCCAACGACGTAGTTGCTTACGTGCTGCATAACAGCGCTGGGCCTGCGCTGGGACAGGTGTTCGCCCAAAACGCCACGGGGACTTTTACATTTCAGCCTGGGATGATGTATGGGACAACTTATTATATCTCCCTTGTTGCCGGCAATCCAGCAGGCACCTTTCCCAATCCATTAGACCCCTGTTTTTCTGTAGCGCCTGGCCGGCCCGTTGTGTGGCAAGAGAATCCGGTTCCCAATGCTGGTGTTGATGCGTCCATTTGCGGTGATACACTGACGCTTGCCGCTATTACGGCAGGTTACAGTGGTGTTTGGACAAAGGTACTCGGCCCTGGCAATGCATCCTTTTCTGCTGCAACCGGCACGAACAGCGATGTTTCCGTTAGTCTTTTTGGAACCTATATTTTTCAGTGGACAGAAACAAACAACGGTTGTGTTGGCAGCGATCAAGTAATCTTTCGTTTTTTTGACACACCCGACGTTAATGGGTTAAACCAGGTTTGCAACAATACCAACACCCAATATACGGTGACCTTCACGGTGGCCGGCGGAACTGCACCATATACTGTAAGTGGGTTGCCCGGTGGATTAGCGGGTAATGTCTTCACGTCCACCCCCATTCAAAGCGCCGCAGCATACAGTTTTCTTATGACAGATGTCAATGGTTGCGTAGTTGGGCCTATTACAGGGGTGGAAAACTGTGTTTGTGCCACCGATGCGGGCACCATGCAAACGGCCCCATTGGTATTTTGCGCCAATACTTCCGCCGTTGGTGTTTGGGACAACAATGGCAATACGGATGGTGATGATATTATTCGTTTTGTGCTGCACAGCACGCCCGATGCTACCCTTGGTACAATTTATATAATCAATACGCAACCGACATTCCCCTTCCTGCCTCCCCTGCAAACAGGCATCACCTACTACATTTCTGCTATTGCAGGCAACAATGCCGGCGGCAATGTGGATGTAAACGATCCTTGCCTTAGTGTTGCCCCTGGGGTCCCTGTTCAATGGAAACCCATGCCAAGCGCTACCATGAGTGGCGATGCTACCCTTTGCGCTGGTAATGTCGGTACGATTACATTTACAGGAACTGGCACCTATCCGTTAACGATAAATTATTTGGATGGTGGCGTAGCCAGTAGTCGGGTTATTACCAACAACCAGCCGGTGGTTTTGAACCCATTACATGCCAGTACATGGGTCTATAATTTACAAAATGTCTCCGATGGCACTTTACCCACCTGTACGACCCAGCTCAATGGATCGGTGACCCTTACGGTAAATCAACCTGTGAATGCTGGCATCGCCAACGCGCCGGTAGAATTTTGCGCGGGTGTTGACCTGCCAATAGTGCTGTCGAACTTGATAACCGGGGCAGATTTTGGCGGCCAATGGTCGGAAACTTCGGCTGTGCCCTCGTTGCCCGGTGCTTTTAATGCAGCGCTTGGGGAGTTCAATACCGGCGGACAACCGGCAGGCACCTATAAATTTCGATATTTTTTAAATGCGCTTGCACCTTGCGTTAGCGATGCGGAAACGGTGACAATCATTATTTATCCGGCACCCGTTGCTGATGCAGGTGAAAATCAGGCCATCAATTGCAACGAGGCCACCGTTACGTTAGGCAATGCCAATACCAGCCTTGGCACTTATTCCTGGACCCTGGACACCCTTTCCGTGGGCAATACCAAACAAATATTTGTCGCTAATGCGGGTACTTATACTTTACTGGTGACGAACGCTGCTGGCTGCACCGCAACAGATGAGGTCATAGTGGTATTAGACAACCAGGTGCCAGAAGTGGAAGCAATTTCACTGAATGGGATTCGCTGTTATGGAGAAAGTAATGGTTCTATTTCCGTTGACTCGGCAAGCACAGCACATCTCCCGCTGGTTTATTCTTTGAACGGGGGACCATTTCAACAAAGTCCGATATTCAGCAATCTTGAACCTGGAAACTATGTTGTCACGTTATTGGATCCCAATGGCTGCGAATCCAGCACGGCACAGCTAACTTTAACACAACCAGATCAACTTTTGGCTGATCTTGGTGCAGATATTGAGGCAGCGTTGGGAGACTCGGTGCATCTTTCGGTGGAAGCAACCTTGCCACTTTCGACTTTAAAAACTGTTTCCTGGCAACCATTGTTGGATTCTTCCCTCACCCGAAAGCCTTCAGAACAAAACTTTTTGCCTTTGAATTCCTGGCGGGTGACGGTAACCATTGTAGATTCTAATGGCTGTATTGCCCACGATGAAGTATTGATCCGCGTCGACAAGCCCCGAAACATCTACATCCCCAATATTTTCAAACCTGAAACCGGACAGGAACCCATCTTTTACATTTATGGTGGACTCGACGTAGTCGAAGTGGAATCGTTCTTGATTTTTGACCGATGGGGAACCCAGGTTTTTGAGCAACAAAATTTTATGCCAAACGAACCATCCAACGGATGGGACGGAAAGTATAAGGGACAACGCCTCAACCCAGGTGTTTTTGTGTATCAAGCATCTGTCAGATTTATTGACGGACAAACAATTCTATACAAAGGTGACCTCACTTTGTTGCGATAATCCATCACTACATTTTATTTTTTTCGAGATGAGATTTAATTTTCTGCTGACAGTTTTCCTACTGGTCACATTGTCTGCCAAGGCCCAGCTACCGCCACCATGTATGCCCGGCCAGGCACCTTCCGAGGACTGTGAGATTACGTGCATATACTGCAACTTCAATGGTCTGGTCAGTTCGACAACGGGTTATAGCTCAGGTTCTGCTCCAGGTTTTTGTGGTTCCATTGAAAATTCTCAATGGTTGGGATTTATTGCCGGCGCGCCACAGGCGACCTTTACAGCAACCCCAATAAATTGCGCCAATGGTGATGGCGTCCAAATCGCTTTGTACGATGACTGCAACGGCCCCCCAATTGATTGTAACGGTGGTAGTATGGGGAATGGCGGCAATCCGGTCAGTCTGATAGATGTACCACTCAATCCAGGTTCGAACTATTACTTATTGATCGACGGATTCGGTGGTGATCAATGTACTTTTAGTATCACTGTTAATCCTCCAATTGCGGTAATAGCGCCGCCAATCGGAAACAATATCGGCCCCATTCAGGGCCCAAACCCTGTATGTCCAGGTGCCACAGTAACCTATACCATCCCCCCCGTGGCCAATGCTGGCGCCTATAATTGGTCGGTCCCTAGTGGCTGGCTTATCAATGGCATGTCATCCCCGCAACAGGTTTTGGCAGGAGACGCGGGTAATTCAGTTCAAATCACCTTTGGAACAACCAGCGGCACTATATGTGTTCAAGCGGTAAATTCCTGCAATTTAAATGGGCCTTCTACTTGCCGATCGATTGTCGTAGCCCCAATTCCGCCTACAACATTGCCGCCAGCAACTGTGTGTTTCGAAGACACCCCCTACACTTTGCCCTGGGGTGACCAAGCTCCTATGTCTGGCTTGTACCAGACGACCATAAATTCTTACTTGGGATGTGACAGTGTTGTGCGACAACAGGTCAACGTCAAAACACCCCTGCTCACCTTTTTAACGCCTAAAACAATTTGCGCTGGAGATTTTGTCACCATTTGCGATGAACCATATTCCACTGGTGGCAGTTTTGCCCACATGTGCGAATCCTATCAGGGCTGTGACAGTGTGGTCAATTTCTCCATTATCGTGCTGGATCCGGTTGCCAATATTAATGGTGGCGGGACACTAACCTGCAATACCATTGCTGTTACACTAACGGCATCTTCTTCACCCGTTGGAACAATTTTCAATTGGCGAAATCTTGCCGGACAATCATTGGGCAACACCAATAGCCTGGCGGTCACAGCGGCTGGAACTTATATACTCAGTGCCACACTTAATGGCGGTGGGATACAGTGTATAAAGAGAGATACCATTGTCATCGGGTCGAACACCATCGCCCCAACATTATCTGCTACTGGTGGCACCTTGAATTGCACTGTCAGTTCTGTTGCGTTATCGGCTAGTTCCAATGCCAACCCGCCCGCTTGGGCTTGGAGCGGCCCAAATGGCTTTACCGCCACTATTGCCAGTCCAACGGCCACCCTACTAGGCACCTATGCCGTTACCGTTACCAACGGTGGAAATGGATGTACTTCTACGGCAACGGCCAGTGTGAATGGAAACACCACTCCACCAATTGTAAGCACTGTTGGCGCAACGCTCTCCTGTGCTGTAACGTCGACACAAATTACGGTCCAATCCACGCCCGGCACCGTTTTATTTCAATGGGCCGGCCCTAATAATTTTAGTTCTACCCTCCAATCGCCTACAGTTGTTACCCCAGGTAATTACACAATCATTGTTACGGATACCATCAACAATTGCACGTCCAGCGGCGCTGCCATCGTTAATCTAGACAACACGCCGCCCGGCGCAAATGCCGCGACGTCTGGCATAATAAGTTGCACAACGCCTACTGTTACGATTAATGGAGGCCCTGGAACCGCAGGAAATACTTTTGCCTGGACAGGCCCGAATAGTTTTACGTCAATGATCCAGAATCCAGCAGTCACCATTGCCGGTACTTATACCGTACTTGTTACTGGCGCGAACGGTTGTACCAGCACTGAATCTACCGCGGTAACTGGCGATACGCTGGCACCCAATGCCAGTGCCAATGGTGGTACTGTCACTTGTGGCGCGCAGAGTATTCCCATTAGTGGTGCTTCCAGTACTATGGGTTCAACCTTTGATTGGACTGGCCCGGGAGGCTTCTTTTCAGCTTTGCAAAACCCAGTAGTAGCCGATTCTGGCCTGTACGTGTTAACTGTTACGGCACCAAATGCTTGCACGGCCACCGCCACAGCCTTGGTCTTAGGTGATTTCGAGCTGCCAGATGTCAGCGCGGTTGGTGGTAATGTAACCTGTACAGAAACCTCTGTCACCATCACGGCCAGCAGTAATACCCCTGGTGCAACCTTGAAATGGACAGGGCCAGGCGGGTTTATGTCGACCATGCCCTCCGTTACCGTAGGCACTGTCGGAAACTACATTATGACTGCCACGGCACCAAATGGCTGCAAAGACACTGCCATCGCCCAGGTACTCCCAGACGCCAACTTACCCAACGCATCAGCGGACGGTGGGGAACTTACCTGTACCGATACAAGCATTATTTTAAATGGCGGTACCACCTCCCAAGGGGTGCTTATTGCCTGGCAAGGCCCCAATGGCTTTAACTCCACCTTGGAAGACCCAACGGTTTCAGTGGATGGAATTTACACCCTCATCGTTACCAACCTCTCGAATGGTTGTACTGCTGAAGCGGATGCTACCGTAACCTTGAACAATACCGAACCTGGGGCCAGCTCCCTAGGCGGAACCTTGACCTGCGCTCAACCCAACTTGAACCTGAGCGCTTCCGCTCCGACGAATACCGTCACTTGGATGTGGACAGGGCCCGGCGGATTCAATTCATCCCTTCAAAACCCAAACATTGGTGTGACTGGCAATTATATATTGACGGTTACCAGTACGGTAAACGGCTGTACCACCAGCAGCACGGCGGTAGTTGATGTGGATCAAACAGCACCGCAGGCAGCCTCTAACACTGGAACATTAACCTGCTCCCTGGATTCTTTGACACTGAACGGAAGTGCCAATGTTCCAGCTGGTTTTCAATGGAGCGGCCCTGGGGGAGGAGGGACGGGTCAAAATCTTCTGGTCGTGAACCCCGGCGATTATACCTTAATCGCAACGGCAACTGGAAATGGCTGCGTTGACACCCTTATTGTGACCGTAGACCAAGACATTGTGCCGCCTGGAGCAAGTGCCAGTGGCGATACCATTGATTGCAACAACCCGCAAGTTCCTATTGCCGCCGGTACCACTTCGGGTATTTCTTATCAATGGACGGGGCCAGGAAATTTCACTTCCAGCCTTCAAAATCCGGTGGTTGATTCCAGCGGTGTTTTTACCGTAACCACCACTGCGGCAAATGGCTGCACCAGCACGGCTGAAGCCATCGTCGCACTGGATAACGATCCTCCAACCATCGTTGCTACCGCGAATGACATCATTACTTGTTTTGCGCCTTCTGTCAATATTCAGACGACTATTTCACCTGATTCAACCTTACAAGGTGTTTTATGGACTGGGCCGAACAATTTCAGCGCTACTGCCATCAGTCCTTTGATTACCGCAGGCGGCACCTATTCTGTTGTTGCAACCGGAGAAAATGGCTGTACCGCTACGGCAAATATTGTTGTACAAGAAGATACGAATGCGCCAGATGCCAATGCCACTGGAGCTACCCTCACCTGTACCAATATCACGGTTGTCTTAAACGGGACGTCACAAACCTTGGGCACTACATTTGACTGGTCTGGACCGAATGGTTTCAGCTCCATGCTTGAAGACCCGAGTGCCAGCTTTGATGGCACCTATACCGTGACTGTAACTGCCCAAAACGGCTGTACCTCCAGCGCTCAAGCCATCATTTCCATTGATACTTTGCCCCCAAGTGCGGCCGCTGTTGGTGCGAACAATTTAAATTGTGATGATTTAAACGCTGTTTTGGCAGGAAGCTCTCAAACAATTGGGGTGACTTATTTATGGAGCGGCCCTAACAATTTTAACGCTACGACAGCCGTCATATCGGCCAGCCTGCCTGGAATATATCAAGTGCAAGTCACTGGCCCGAATGGCTGCACGGCTAGTAGTTCCCTGACGCTTACGCAGGATATTTCAGCGCCCAATGCTACTGCCTTGGGCGGAACCGTAGACTGTATTTCGGGGCAACTCAGTTTGAGTGGAAATTCAACGACAACGAATGCTAGTTTTGCCTGGACAGGGCCCAATAATTTTAACGCGGGACAGCAAAATCCGGTTGTTTCCTCGCCAGGGGATTACGTACTGACGGTCACAGGCCCCAACGGTTGCAGCAATATCGCTACGGCAACGGTGGTAGAAAACACCTCCTCGCCCATTGTATCGCTCGCTGGTGCTACGCCACTCACCTGCCAAGTGACCGCCATAACGCTCACGTCTACCATCAGCACCATGGGTGCAACAGGTGTGTGGACGGGGCCTAACAACTTCACCGCCAGCACAGCAAACATCACGATTTCCACGCCAGGGACATACGTGTACACCGTTACCGCTCAAAATGGTTGTATTTCAGCACCGACACTCAACATTATCCAGAATATCACGCCACCGCAGGGTGTTAGCGCTACAGGAGGCTTACTGAATTGTTCTTTCCCGAGTATTTCGCTGCAAGGCAATTCCAGTACACCGGGGGTAAATTACGCCTGGACTGGACCAGGGAACTTCATGTCTTCGCTGCAAAACCCGGCTGTGAACATGCCCGGGATTTACACGCTTGTTGTTAGCAACCCGATTAATGGCTGTACTACTGCTGCGACAACCAACGTGACGCAAGACCCAACGGTACCCGATATTTCGGTGCAGGCGGATTCACTGACCTGCGCGACAACTTCCGTAATACTGAATGCCAGTACCATGACAGCTGGGGTTACCTTCTTATGGACTGGGCCCAACAATTTTAGTTCCACAGTGGAAGACCCACAAACCAGCACACCGGGTCCGTACGCCGTCGTGGCAACGGCCTTGAGTGGCTGCACAGCTGTGTCCAAT
>Ga0105046_10001748_pt1 | contig 33711 bp, 35 predicted proteins | sample MAT03_FD_78385 | JGI IMG/M metagenome (GOLD analysis project Ga0105046, IMG submission 78385) | Freshwater microbial communities from Lake Fryxell liftoff mats and glacier meltwater in Antarctica - MAT-03 (megahit assembly) | ecosystem: Environmental > Aquatic > Freshwater > Ice > Liftoff... | reverse complement strand
CGGTCTCGTCGATGACCACCGCAACCGCGACCACTCCCGAAATACCGTCACGACGCAGCGCATCCGGATACTTCGGAGGCGGCGTTTTCACCGGGATCGGCGACTCGTCGACTTTGGAGTAGATGCCATTCGCATCCTGACCGCGCAAAGATGAAGTGGAGAAGCCCAACAGCAGAGCCGAGACGAGAAAGAGGATCGAAAAAGGGTTTTTCATCGGTCGATTGAGGGAGGAATGACACGTGGAGCCGTGAAATACATCGGCGTGGCTGGAGGCCCACGCAGGTAAAATTTTAGGTAAATGCGACTGATAGGCAGTTCCACTTATCGTCGAAAACTCGAGAGCCGCGACCGCGACTCGATCTAAGCCGCGGTCGCCGCCGCCAGTGGAATTCTTCTCTAAAGGTAAGGGACGCTTTACACCGCGCGCCTGGCAGACCCAATGTGCCTCCACCCGTCCTCGTCGCAGCCCCGTTCTTTTCCACGATCGCGCATACCGACCTGCCCATGCTTCCCCCGATTCCCACGTCCTGGAGAACCGCGCTGCAGACGGAAGCGGAACAGCCTTATTATCGCGCGTTGGATGCATTCCTCGCAGCGGAAGTCTCCGCCGGGAAGCATCTCCTCCCTGCTCCAAGCGAGATTTTTGCGGCGCTGGAACTCTGCCCCTTGGAGGAGGTGAAAGTGCTTCTCCTTGGCCAGGATCCCTACCCGACGCCCGGGGATGCCCACGGTCTTTGCTTTTCCGTCCAACCGGGGCGACCGGTGCCACGCTCCCTGCGCAACATCTTTAAGGAACTCTCCGCAGACGTTGGCTTCAGCCCCCCCGGTCACGGCAATCTGCGGTCATGGGCCCGGCAGGGTATTTTGCTCTTGAATACCGTGATGACCGTGCGGGCCGGCGAAGCCAACTCCCACCGGATGAAAGGCTGGGAACGTTTCACCGATCGCATCGTCGAACGGGTCGCTGCCAAATCCGAGCGAGTGGTCTTTGTGCTCTGGGGAAACGCCGCCAAAGCCAAGGCGACTCTGATAGAGCCAACGCGGCACCGGATAGTGGCGTGCGCGCATCCCTCGCCGCTCTCTGCACGGCTGTTCATGGGGTGCCGATGCTTCTCCGAGATCAACCGTCATCTCCACGAGGCCGGCCTTAAGCCAGTTGTCTGGCAATTACCCGCCACGTCGGAGTGAGGATTCCCTTCGGGATCGTTGCCGAGGACCCCGGACGATCCGTTTAGCCCTCGAGGAGTCGGAGAACGGATTTCGGGGACTGGTTCGCCTGGGTCAACATCGCCGTGCCCATTTCGCCGAGAAGCTTGAGTTTGGTCAGCTGGGTCGTCTCCGTGGCAACATCTGCGTCGCGTATCCGAGAAACCGCCGCACCCAGATTTTCACCCTCGACGGTCAAGGTTTGCGACAGAAGCACAAAGCGGCTCTGAACGGCACCGATCTCGGCGCGTTCGGATGCGACGTGATCGATGGCGCCACCGAGGGCGGAGACTGCCGATTGATCGTCGACCCTCAGAAGAAACTCCCCGCTCGCATCCTGGGTGATCAGCGCGGCGAGCGCACCGGATCGGAAATCGGACGCGGGCAGCGTGACCGTTTGCTCCGGGAGCGGACCGACATTGACAATCAAGCCGCCGCCGCCGCCGAACAACTGACGGCCATTGAATACCCCGATCGGATCCGAAACATCGGAGGAGCCGCCGATCTCAGCGGTAGTCCCACCCACCGTGTCGCGCAATTGCTGTAAAACGGATTGAAACTCCTCCTGGTAGAGAGCGACGTCTTCCGGGCTTTGCAGCGGATCCTTGGCACGGGTGGCCAACTCGGAAAGGCGGGTCAGCGCGTTTCCGATCGTCGCAATCATCCCGTCGGTCGCCTGCACATGGGAAATTGCATTCTGCACGTTGGTCGACGCCGCCTGATTGCGGCGGGCCTGCGAATCCAGTTTCTCCAACGTTCCCAAACCCTGGGGATCGTCGGACGGTTGCAAGATACGTTCCCCGGAACTCAGCCGCGCAATCGAGCGACCTAAAAATTCCTGGGTGCGGCCCAAACCGTTGGCGAGGGAGTTCGACGTGATACTGAAGGAGGTAGGACTCATCGGATATGTAAGTTGGAAAAACACGCGCCGGGACCGACGCGCAAACGGGAATCAGGCGACGGGGGGTATTTTGGGAGCCACCGGCGGCAGTTTGGGGAGAGCGAGCTTCGGCAACGCAGTGGCTGCGGCCGAAACGGCAGCCGCCTTGTTCGAAGCGGCGATATCGGTCAGCACTTCCTTGCGGAAAATCGGGACCTCCCGGGGCGCGGCGATCCCGATCTTTACGGTGTCGCCATCGATCCGGGTAATCCGGATCTCGATGTTGCCGCCAATCACGATCGCCTCGTTCACTTTTCTTGTCAGGACAAGCATGGTGGGGGGTGGCGTTAGACTGCGGTGACCAAAGGATGCCGTGCGCTGTATCGGCTGTGGTTGGCGACCACGACCTGCTTCGCGACGCCCGTGCGTCGATTGACGATCACCGGGCCCACCAGATTGACCGTCGCCGTCGGCGGCGTCGAACGGCTGACCGCCACGATGTTGAGCACAAGCGCATCCGCCGCGTCGGAAATTCCTAGGAAGGCAGCGTCCTCGTCGAACAGCTCCACCTCGTAATCCGGAACAATCCCACCGGGTTCGATGACCACGAAATCGATCGGCTCGGCACCAAGGAGGCGCAGCCACCGAAAGGGCAGTTGCTCCGGATTGTAGAGCAGCTCGAATCCGGTGTGTTCGGGAAATCCGACCAACCCTTCAGGGAGGCGGATGTGCTGGGGCGGGGACTCCGGCAGCGTGGCGGCTTCGGTACTGACTTTCATGAATGCGAGAATGAATCGAAAGGAAACCTCACGTCGAGCGAGAGAATCGTGGGTTTAACGAAGATAGTCCAAAAGCGACATCTGGAGGATCTTGGTCGCAGAAGAGAGGGCCGCTTCGTAAGCGGTCGAGGTCTGACTCAGCCGAACCACCGTCTCGGGCATGTCCGCGTCCACTTCGTACGAGACAAGGCTGTCCAAATTGTCGCCGCGGGCCTGCTGTTGCGCCTGATTGATCTCGATGCGGAGCTGAATCGCGCCGTGCTCGCTGATCGAATTGACCAGCAGATCCTCGGTGCTTTCCAGAGAAGGGCGGGTGGCGGTGACCGCGTTCGCGTCCGCACTCGCCAGTGCGTCGCGTAAGGCAACCAGGCGGTTGATCATGTCGCGGATACCGGTATTGGTGGTACCCGTGGTCCCCGGGGCGATCGAGGCAGACTCCGACACTTGGACGGAGCCCTGGACGCTATTCCCCACATAAGTCGCGGCCGTGATCTGGCCAGCGACGTTCCGTGTGGCGGTGAGCGGGGCCGCGTCGATCTCGGTGCCCGCGAAGAGGTAATCGTTCCGAAATTTGGAATTACCGGTTTGAAATGCCTGTTCCAGCAACTGATCTACTTCGGCCCCATAGGCCCGAAGGGCATCGGGGCTGGCGGTACCGGAGCCCAAGGTGGCGATTTCGCCGGCGCGATCCGAGATGTCCTTCAATCCCTTCAAACCCGCGAAGGAGGCTTGGGAAATTTCCAGCGCGGTGCCGGCATTGCGTTCGTATTGTTTCAGTTGCGCACGCTCGTTCTCCATGATGAGCACGCGGCCGGCCGCAGCGGGATCGTCGCTCGGTAGAAAGATACGCTGATTGGTCGCCAGTTGGTTCTGCAACTGCGCCTGGCGGGAGGCGAGCTTCTGAATCTGGGTGATGACGCTTTCGGAAGCACTGTTGGTGGGAACGCGCATGGGAAAAAGTAGAAAAAATTGAAAGGGAGCGTCGACGTCGGCGCGATTACACCGCGGTTCGGTTGATCAGTGTGTCGAGCAATTCGTCGATGACCGTAATCACGCGGGAGGAGGCCTGATAGGATCGCTGGTACTTCAAGAGGTCGGCCATTTCTTCGTCCATCGAGACGCCGCTGACGGCATCGCGTTGTCCGCGAACGATGTTTTCGATGCTCTGCTGGTCGGCCAACCGGGAGTTGGTGCTCGAGAGTTCCTGTCCAAGATCGGTCACCGCCTTGGTGAAAAACTGGGTGAAAGTGCCGTCGATGTCGTCGCCGCCCACCACGGAAAAGATCTGCGATGCGAGCATCGCCACGGCTGCCGCGATCGTATTGTCGCCGGCCGGCCCGCCGTCGGACGCCTTGAGCGTCGTGGACGTCAGACCCGAGACCAGCGCGATCGAAGCAGCGGCGGTCCCGCTCGCCAGGAAGAAGTTTCCGGTTGCACCGGTCGGATTGTAGGCGAGGTTGACCGACCCGACCATCTGGCTTGCCAAAGCATCGATTCGATCGCGCAAGTCCTGCACGGCGACATCGCGTATTTCGCGTGCCCCCCCGATCGAGCCACCCGTGAGCGCAACCGTCGTGGCGGGAGTACCTGCGGAAAGAGTCGAGCCCGCGAACGTGACGGGGCCGCTGACGACGGCCCGATCGAGCAAACGGATTTCGCCGCCCAAGCCGTCCAGGGTAAAGACTTCGATCTGGCCGGGAGACCCGGCCGAGGCGCGGGTTTCGAACGACATCTTGGTCGCCAGTTCTTCGAGGAGAGCCTGCCGCTGATCGCGCAGATCGACGGCGGCTCCCGGATAATTCATCTCCAGACGGCCAATCTGGCCGTTGAGCCCGGCGATCGTCGTCAGCGTCCGGTTAACGCTGGCGACATCCTCGTTTATCCCGTCGGTCAAATCGGTCTGGAGCTGACCGAGACGCCCGTCCGTGATCCGAACGCGGTCGGCGAGGATCTCCGCTTTCTGCAGGAGCGTCTGACGCTCGCCGGTATCGGTGGGACGAGCCGCGAAACTCTGAAAGGCCGTAAAGAAGTCCGTGAGCGACTCGGATATGCCCTGGCCGCCGCTGGACGAATTGGTTGCACCGGAGTCCTGGGCGCGACTGATCGACTGACCGAGCGCGGCCTGGGCTTTTTCGAGGGAGGCCTGCCGCGTCTCGATCGACGCGGTGAGAGAAATTTCCCGCGTCGTCTGCTGATCGAGCATGCGATCGCGAAGCTGTTCCACCATCCGGGCCTCGATGCCGAGCGACTGAGGTCCCATCGTCGTCTGAACCGTCCCGCGATCGCCGAAGACCACCCGCTGACGCGCGTAGTTCGGGTTATTCACGTTGGCCAGATTGCGTCCCGCCGTTTCGACGGCGCGCGACTGGGCAGTGAGGGCTTTGACGCTGTTGGAGAGGGAACCGAAAAGGCCGGCCATGACGTGAGAAAAAAAGATCGGACGAACGTTTGCGGCGAACTCAACCTGCGGCCTGCCACGCGGCGTCGCCGGTGGCGACGCTGACTTGCCCGCGCGGCGAATAGGTTTTGACGAAGGCGGCGGGACGAAGTGCGAGCAACATTTCCTGCCGCATCTCCACCGCTTTCGCGAGGAGCAGCTGGTTCTGCCGCGCACCGCGACGCACCCGGTGAATGAGCCGGTTGATCTCGTCGACCAAGGCGTCGAGCATCGGCTGGACGTGCGCAGGAAAGAGCGACAGGAGTTCGCGCAAAGGAGCGTCGGGGGCATACCCGGCGCTCTCGGCGATTTCACGCACGGCCTGCTCGCGCGATAGCCGCTGCTCGGCCGTGGCGCGCGCTTGCGTTTCGATCGTGTGGGCGAGTTCGAGGACCGCGTCGGGGTTGCGACGGAAGAGATTGGTTTGCTGCTCTTCGAAAAGAGCGAGTAAACCGCCGTACCCCTGCAGCTCGTTGCGCAGGCGATCGGCGATGGTTTCCCAGGAGGATGACATGGTAGTAAAAATTAGGAGTTGGCGGCATCGGCCGCGACGGGTGGCGTTGCGACGGCTTCGACCGGCGGCAGACCGCGGGGGGTGAGCTGGCGGGAAAGCATTTGCGTGAGACCCAGTCCCCCGCCCTTGCTGAGCGAATCGGCGAGCACGTCGGTGAGCATGTATCCATAGACGCCGCCACCGGTGCCGCCGGCCCCGCCCATTCCGCCGTTCATGATCGGTTCGATCGTGGGCGTAAGGAGCTGGCGAAGAATGATCGCCTCGAATTGGGACGCCGCGCGCTTAATATCGCCCGGCGCATCCTTGCGTCCCTTGCCGGTCGCCTCGGTCTTGGCCGTGGCGGAGGAAACGTCCAGCACTTTGTTCAAGGCGGCGGCACCGGCGTGTGGAGCGGAGACTGCGGAAATGCTCATGCGGAGTGCGGTGGAAATGCGGTCAGTTGATGACGAGCTCGGCCTGCAAAGCGCCCGAGCGTTTCAGACTCTGGAAAATCGCCATCATTTCGCGCGTCGAGACGCCGAGGGCGTTCAGTGCGGACGTGAGGCGTTCGATCGAGGGCGTTTCGTCGACGATCGTGAAACCGCCCTTGACCTCGTCCACCGAGGTTTGCGTGCTGGGCACCGCGACGGTCTGGCCGGAGTCGTTGAAAGAGTTCGGCTGAGAAACGCCGACGTTGGAAGAAACCGTGATCGTGAGAGATCCCAGGCTGATCGCAACCTGCGAGAGGCGCACCGTGGACGTGGCCACGATGGTGCCGGTGCGCTCGTTGATGACGATGCGAGCGAGGGTGTCCGGAGTGACTTCGATTTGGCCCAGATCGGCGAGGAAAGCCACTTCGCGACCGCGGTAAATTTCGGGGAGACGAACTTCTACGCTGGCCGCGTCCCGTGCCGCCGCGGCGCTGGGATAAACCGCATTGATGGCGTCGGCCATGCGAGCGGCCGAGGTAAAATCCGGATTGTGCAACTGAAGCGAGATCGCGTTGTCGGTCACGAAACGCGCGGGAATCTCACGCTCGACGATCGCACCGTTGCTGATCAAACCGACCGTCGGGTGATTCTTCTGCACGGTGGCACCGCCGGCTCCGCCGGAACCGCCGAGAAAACCGCCGATGGCGATGGCGCCTTGAGCGACCGCGTAAACGCGGCCGTCCGCACCGAGCAAGGGAGTTTGCAGGAGGATACCGCCCTGGAGGGTCTTGGCGTCGCCGAGCGAGGCCACCGTCACGTCGATGCGGGAGCCGTTCTTAAGAAAAGCGCTGATATCCGCGGTGATCATGACCGCGGCGGCGTTCTTCGATTTGACCTGGGTGGGATCCACCGTGATGCCGAAGCGCTGCAGCGTATTGGCGACGGACCGGAGCGTGGAGGCGGAATTCGAGTCGCCGTCGCCGGCCAAACCGATGACCAAGCCGTATCCAGCCAGCTGATTCTCGCGGCCTCCGCCGATCAGCGTGAGGTCCTTCACGCGGGAGGCGTGCACCGCGCCGGCGAGGCCGAGGAAGGAAAGGAACGAAACGGCAAACGCTCTTCCCAGGCGGCCACAGGGCCGAGGCGGAAGGGAATGGAAAAAGGTCATTGCAGGAAGAGCGGGGAACGTGGGTGAAAACGAAAGCGGTCGGCGGCACTCAATACGGGCGCAGTTTTTCGTAGAGCTTGGTCAGCCAGCCCTTCTTTTGCGCGTCCGTCAGGCTTCCCTCGTTGATAAATTCGACGCGGGCGTCGGCGACATTGCTCGAAGCCACCGTATTGCCGCTGGTGATGTCGTCGCTCCGGACGATGCCGTGCAGAATCACATGCTGCGTCTCCCCACCGGAAACCACCCGACGCACACCCTGAATGACCAGGTTGCCGTTGGGCAGCACATCGGTGACGAGGACGGCGGCACGGGCGTTGAGGCTTTGCGTGTTGTTGACCTCGCCTCCTCCGTTGAAGTCGTTCGAACCGCCCAGCTTGATCGAGGGAAGCGCACCCTTGTGCGTGCCGAGGCGACTGATCGCGGCGGGAAAGAGAAACTGTTCGACGCTCGCGTCGACGTTGGCCGCGGAATTGGTTTTCTTGCTTTGGGACGACTGCGTGGCCGCGGATTCCTGAACGACGACCGTGAGGATGTCGCCGATCCGTGAAGCCTTGCGGTCGGAAAACATCGCGCGTTCGCCGCTGCCCGGGGCAGTCCAAAGCGATTCGGCGGCGACGCCGACCGTGGCGGCCAAGAAGAGACCTGTGCGAAAAAGAGGACGGAGCATTGTGGGAAAATTCGATCAGAAGCGCACTTGCGCCCGGTTTTCGGAAACGACCAGAGCGGCAAACTCGCGACGCGATTCGAGATTGCGCACCCGCACGGTCTCGCCCTTGCCGCCATCCTGCATGGCCAGCGCTTTCAGCGTGATCTGAAGCGGACCGTCGACGGCCGCCACTTCGATCACCGAGCCCTTGCGGACGAGGGCACGGCGGGCCAAGTCTCTCCACATCAGGAGGCGGCCGGCAGGAACGGGACGCAGGTACGACCAATCGGTCGTGTTGGCGAACGAAGCGGGAACCGCCTCGCGATCGCGAAAGGCATCGATCCGCCGCACATCGCAGCCGGCGGGATCGAAGAACGCACCGCGATCGGCAGGCGTCTGCACGACCCAGGCGTCGCGCCAGAGTTGTCCGCGGCATTGCAGGGTGTCCTCGCGAACGAAGCGACCCGGACCGGTCAAACGGACGCGCAGGAGCAGGGAGGAGGAAAGCGCATTGGGGTATTCGAGCAGCTTCACGGACCACTCGGTCATCCCGCCGACGGCGCCGTTTGCCGCGACGGGGAGCGCCCACGGCCGCAAAAGATCGAGCTGCAGGTCGCCTTCGACGCTGTAGTGCGCGGAGAGATCGCCGGCCACCTTCGCCAACAAGTGGGCCCGAAGGGCATCGACCGGAGAAGCATCGTCCTCCGCCCGCGCCGGCGTCCACACCGGCAGCGCGAGGAGCGAAAAGGAAATCAGAAAGGAGGAGAGCGAACGGAGCTTCATGGCGGCGGCGATCGGCTTAACGCTTCATCTGGGCGACGCTTTGCAGCATTTCGTCCGAGGTTTGAATCGACTTGCTGTTTATTTCGTAGGCGCGCTGGGCGACGATCAAATTGACCATCTCTTCGACGATGTTCACGTTCGACGTTTCGATGTAGCCTTGGAGCACATTGCCGTAACCCGCTTCGCCCGGCTGGCCGCTTTCGGGGGTTCCGCTCGCCGCGGACTCTTCGTAGAGATTGCCGCCGAGACTGCGTAGACCGGAAGGGTTGGCAAAACGCGTCATCGTGAGACGAAACGTCTGGTTACCCGTGGCGCTCTGGATCGTGACTTCGCCGTTGTCCGCGATATTTACCGCCGTGGCCCCCGGCGCGATCGGCTGAAATCCGCTGAGAATGGGATGACCGTCGTTAGTCGTCACCTGCCCGCTCGGAGAAAGCTTGAAGGAACCGTCGCGGGTGTAGGCGATCGTGCCATCCGGCCGCTGTACCTCGAAAAAGCCGTCGCCTTGAATGGCCACATCGAGTTTTTCGCCCGTGGCATTGACCTGGCCCTGGGTGAACACCTTGGATGTGGCTGCCACCCGCGAACCGTTGCCGATTTCGACGCCGGTCGGGACCAGGTTGCCGCCGCCGCTTTCGGTACCGACGCCGCGCGGGCGCTGGTAGAGGAGATCCTGGAACTCGATCTTGCTGCGCTTGAAGCCCGGCGTGTTCACGTTCGCGAGATTATTGGCGATCGTGTTGAGGTTCAGCTGCTGGGCTTCCATGCCGGTGGCGGCACTGTAGAGCGAGAGGTTCATGTCGGTTTAAAGTGGAGGTTCGCGATCAGCCGAGCGACTCGAGGGTCTTCGCCATGGTATCGTCCCGGCTTTGAATGAGTTTCTGGTTCGCCTCGTACGCACGGGCTATGTTCACCAAGTCGACCATTTCGCGCAGCGGGGTGATATTGCTCGCCTCGAGGTATCCCTGGAGAATTTCAGGACGGTCCATCGCTTCGGGCGGCGCGCCGCTATTGATAAAAACACCGGCGGAAAGAGGCCTGAGCTGAGAATTGTCGGCAAATTTAACGACCTTTATCTTTCCCACGGCGGCATCGCCCTGACGAATCGTCCCGTCGCCACCGACGACGACCACTCCGCCCGTCGGCAGAAGCTGGATCGGGCTTCCCGAGTCGCTCATAATAGGAACGTCCTGGGACGTGACGAGCGTACGGTCGGGCCGGAGCCGGAGTTCGCCGGCGCGGGTGTAGCCACGGCGACCATCTTCCAGCTGCACCTCGAAAAATCCGTCGGACTGGAGAGCCACGTCGAGTTCGCGGCGGGTGGGCTGGGTTTCTCCCAGACCAAAATTGATGCCGTAGGATGCGCGCGGGAAATACATCTGCTGCCCTGTTCCGTCGCCCGCCTTGCCCTTCGGATCGGTGTGTAGCTCGCCCGCCGTCACCGTGGAGAAGTTAACCGTCCGCTTTTTGAAACCGGAAACTTGGCTCGACGTGATGTTTTGTGTCACGGCATCCTGCCACCGCTCGAGAGCGGAAAGTGAGGCAGCACTTTGGTAGAGTCCGATGTTCATTGACGAGCCCCACATAGCAATGCGAGTGCCATGTACATAACTCGTTATTTATAGGATATTTGAAAAACTTGCCGGTGCTCCAATTACCTCAACACGACAAGTTTCAAGCTCGACGGCAGCTTTTGCCGCCTCCCCGTGTATGCTCCGTTTCACACTTCGTTGGGGGCCTCGATGTCCAGGCTGTTTCGCGATCTCGGAATGGCTCACGCGAAGCGGCGAAGGCAATTCGGGCGAGTCTAATTTGCTTCGGATCCCAGCAGGAAGTGTCCGCAGATTTCGACGATTTTCGCAGCTGGTCGGAGGAATCTCGATTGGGAAATCGTTTCTGACAGCTGCGAGATCTGCGGATAAATAGGGTCAGACTGCCAAACTTTCCTCGTCCCGACCGCTGACCTCTTCCGATCTCCGCGTGCTCCTGTGAAAAATTGCGAGGGGTTTGTGGTCGCGGTTTTTATGGGAGGCTGACGATCGGTTGTCTGAGCTGGCCGCCGACACCTCTTCTTTTCGCTCGGCAGGTGGTGTCCGCAGATTACGCCGATGTTCGCAGACGATCGGAAGGGTTGGGTACGTCGGCAGATCGATCTGTTTTTAACAGGAGGCCGCAGAGGGCGCAGAGCTCGGGTTGCGGGGATCAGGCGTCAGCGGCCCAGGGTCGGTCTCGCGGAGAAAATTTGGAATTTAGAATTTAGAATAAAGGAGTCGGAGGTCGGATCGTCTCACGCGAAGACGCGAAGGGATGCGTCGTTCGATCTGTCCTCAAACCATCTTGGACGCAACCTTTGACCGACTCTTGATTCCCACCCTTCCGGTCTTCGCGTCTTCGCATGAGTTTCTTCCGATGGGATCGCTTCTAAATGCTCACCCTCGGCCAACCGGCGGTTTGTGGGCGAGCGGCATTGGCAGCGCGCGGTGCGCGCGCAAGCCCGGCCTCGACGGAGCGAGGCCCTCCACGGGAGGCGTCTATCCGGCTGCCGGATACAGACACTCGATCTCGATCCGCTCGCCGCAGGCGCAGGTGACGATCATTTTGACGACTTTGTCGCCCTGCTTGATGCACTCGACGGTCGGACCGTGCTCGTGCGCGTCGCCGGCGGCGCTTTGCTTCGAGCCGCGGCCTTCGACGGGTCGAACGCCGGCCAGGGATTCGTCGCCGGATCCGCTCGCGGCCGGGCGAAGCGCGACATTGCCGACGGAGGTGCGTCCGCTTAAAAAGGGTTTCATCGACGGGGAGACGTTGAGGCCATGGCGTCCTTCTTGGCAGCGGACTCTTTGGTCGACGCCTCCTTCGGAAGCAGCTCCTTGCCCTTGGTGTCCTTGGCCGGCGGCTCGGTCGGCTTGCCGTCTTTCGCCTTTGGATCGCGGCGTCCGGCAGAAAGACTGAGCGTCACGCGTTGATTGGTCTCCGACTCCGGTTTCTCGTAGGGCACGGGATGGGTGTCGGCAAAGCCGGTGACTCGGCTGATCAAGGCAGGATCGACCGCGTAGTACGTAAGCGCGCGCCGTGCGGCATTGGCGCGATCTGCGGAGAGTTCCCAGGCGCCGTAGTCCGCCTTGGTCAGCGTCAACCCCTTGCGCGTGTGCCCGTCGATCATCACCATGAATTTTTGTCGGTCGATCATCCAAGCCAGGCTTTGGATTACGAAGCGGCCCCACTCGGTGAACTCGGCCGTACTTCCGACAAAGAGCGGCCGGGTCGCACGGTCGAACAGGGTGATCCGCAGTCCGTCGCTCGTCACCTGGATATCGATCGGCTTGTCCTTCAAATCCTCTTCCATGTGAAGGAGCCGGTAAAAATCCTTGGCCAGCGAATTGAGAAACTGCAGGTCGACCGCGCGAGCGTCGGTCTGAGGCTTGCCCCCTTGGGTGGAGTCTTCGGATTCGCTGGACTTCGCCGATTTTTCGGAGGCGACTTTGCCGTCGAGGTTAAGTATGCCGGAACTGGCGGTGAGCGGCGAATTGAACGGCTGCTGGAAGTAGCGGGATGTGGCGACGAGGACTTCTTTGTCCTGGGAAGAAATCCACAGGACCATGAACAAGGCCATCATCGCGGTGACGAAATCCGCGTACGCCACCTTCCATGCGCCACCTTTTGCCATGATCGCGTCCGTTAAACGTACCCGGGACTCAGCGTCCGCTGGGCATGCCCTTCAAGGTGGTTTCCAACTCTTCGCCGCCCGGCTGCACCGAGCTGTCCAGCGAGCGCCGGGCGATTTCGACGGCCGTGAGCGGGGCCAGTCCCTTGGCGAAACTCGCCACCGCTACGAGGATGCAGCGGAGGTACTGGCTGTCAGCCTGATTCATGAACTTGATCCGATTGGCCAGCGGCAGCACGAAGCCGTAGGCCACGAAAATTCCCAGGAGCGTTCCCGTGAGCGCGGCGGCTACTTTCTCGCCGACGGCTTCGGGGCCTTCGGCGATGGCGCCCATCGTATTGATGATGCCCAAGACAGCGGCGACAATTCCGATGGCGGGAAGCGAGTCCCCGACCATCTGCAGCAGATGAACAGGATGATCGTTCTCCTCGGCCTTCGCATTGAGTTCCGCCGACATTAGATCCTCCAGCTGATCGGGCTTAATCTTCCCGTCGATCACCGGCTTGATGCCGTTGAGGAGGAACTCCATCCGCTCTTTGTTCGCGGTAAAGTTTGGGTACTTTTTGAAGATTCCGCTCTGGGCCGGGGTCATCACGTGTTCTTCCAGGGCGATCAACCCGTTTCTCCGTCCGACCATAAAAATTTCGTACAGCATCTTCAGCAGATCGAAATACTCGGCTTTGCCGGCGCTTTTGCCGAAAGCGGCTTTTTGCGTTTTGTGGATGATCTCGATCATCACGTGGGCAGGGCTCGCGATCACGAGCACCCCCAAGGCCACGCCAAGGATGACGACGAACTCGGATAAGTGCAAAAGCACCACCGGATTTCCGCCGGCAAGCATAAAGCCGCCGATGGTCGATCCAATAACGATGAAAACTCCGATCAGGATGAGCATGTCTCTTGCGGTCTCTAACGGCCCACTGGGGAGGACTCTTTAGTCCTCCCTCGGCCCCACCCCTTGAACGGGTCGATCGTTTCCCTAAAGAAACGAAGAAACGCCCTCAAGATTCCCGAAATCGTGCTACGATGTCCGATAGGGACACCGCAGGGAAAGAAGGGGCGGTACGAGGCAAACGAGCAATTCGACGGAATCCGTCCCCTCATTTATCGCGCACCCGCTTCAAGTAGGCACGCAGTCCGAGGACGGTCTGGGCGTGGATCTGACAAATCCGGGATTCGGTGAGGTGAAAGACCGCGGCGATTTCCGCGAGGCGCATGTTCTGGTGGTAGTACATCGCGATAATTTTCTTCGGAATCTCGGGGAGCTCCGAGATCCGCTGAGCCATGAGCTGCATCAGTTCTTCCTTTTCCATCCGATCGCGGATGGAGACATCGTTCTCGTCGGCGATCAATTCGTGAAGGGACGTGCCGTCGCTGTCATCGTTCTCGGTGCTCTGGTCGATCGCTACGAAACAGACGGGGCGGGCTTCCTCCATCCACTTCGCATATTCCTTGGGCGTCAGTCCGAGATGGAGGCGAACCTCCTCCTCGCTGGCGGCGCGTCCGAGCTTCTGCTCGAGCTCGTTGATCGACTCCTTGAGCTTCTTGGCCTTGGCGCGGGCGCGACGCGGGCACCAGTCGAGGCGGCGCAGCTCGTCGAGAACGGAACCGCGGATACGCATGCTCGCATAGCCGGCGAAGGTATGTCCCTGCTCGGGATCGTATTTTTTGACGGCGGCAATCAGCCCCATCACGCCCACGCTGTAGAGATCGTCGACGTCGACGTGCGCCGGAAGATTGATTTTGATGCGATCGACGACATTTCGTACAAGCGGCAGATAACGCTCGATCAGGGCTTTTTCGTCGATCGCCCCCGTTGGGTTTTGATAGGCCCGCCAGGCGGTGGCAGCGGCGGCGGCGGGTTGGGCATAAGCGACAGCGGCGTGTTGTTTCATAGGAGCGAACGATCAGGAACTGAGTGTGAGTGCAGAGTGGCGTGTGGAGAAAAGAAAGGGCGGCTTAGCGCGTCTTCGCGGGAGCGGCCGGGGAAACCGGAACGGCATGGGCCGCGGCATGACTGACGGCGGCGGAATCGTCCGCGGCCCGTTTCAGAGCGACGGCCTCACCGAGAACTTTGAGGACGACGGACCAGAACCACCGGAAGAGCAGTGCGCCCCCGAGGCAGGCCAGCGCGGCGTCGCGCAGAATGAGGTCCGGTGCACGGTCGGCGGAGAATCCGGCGACGGTGGCGAGAGCGAATCCGGCGAAACCGCCGGCGAGGAAAACGAATTTCATGGCGAGACCGATCAGGAGCCCGGCAGGGTTTTACGCAGAACGGCGCCCACCGCATCTTCTTCGAAATCGCCGGTCAGGCTGGCGCCCGTGGCGAGGAACAGCGGCGTGAGCTCGCCATCGATCAGGAAATCCCAGAGTTTCCCCCAGTGCCCGAGTTCGTCGAGATGGGTGAAAACGAGGTGGGTTGCGCCCGCATCGCGACCGGCGGCGTAGGCGGCACGCAGCGTGGCGACATCGTAGAGCGCATTCAGCACCAGCACGCGGCCGTCGATGCGTTCGGTCGCGAGAAACTGGACGAGGGCGGCATTTTCCGCCGCGGCCCCAAGCGACAAGGCAGGGAGGTCGACGTAAAGGAACTGTTCCGCGGCGACATTCGCCAACGTCTGCACCTGGGCTTCGCCGGCGACATAGTGATCGAGGGTCAATCCGAGCGCTTCGCAAAACACGCCGAGGCCTTCTGTCGGATTCGGGCGGTCGAACTCCGCCTTCACCACCCGTCCCGTGCGGCCTTGGACGAAAACGCCGCGCGCGAGCCATTTGCAGAGAGCGGTGGTCCGACCGGAACCGGAGGTGCCGAGAAACGCGACGCGGGAAGGAAGAGGGCGAACCGGACGAGCCGTCGAGGTGGAGCGGAGCGCCTGACCGAAATCGGCCAGCGCGCGATGCAGCGGGCCGGCGGTGTCCGTGGCGAACGAGGGTGTCGCCTGGAGACGGGCGACCAGCGACTCGGAAAAACCGGAGCGACGGAGCAGATCGGGGAGTTTGGTTGCCGCGAAATCGACCCGGGAACGGGTTTCGCCGCGCACTGCACCCGAACGGGAAAGGGTGGCCTGAGCCGAGAAGCTGCGGTCGGTGGCCGCGGCACGCTCCAGTGTCTCGGACCCGGATACCGAAGACGACGCTGACGTGACCCGGTTCTCCTCGGCCAGAGCGATCGCCGCGCTGCCCGTATCCGCCGAACCGATCTGCGCGATCACTTCGAGCCGGGGGCGTCCGAACAGTCCCGCCAGGCCCTGGCCGGGAAGCTGACGCACGGAAAGAACTTTCGCGTGTTCTCCGAGTTGCGCGCGGATTGTCCGAACCGCCTCCTCCGCCGAACGGACCACCAACTTGTAGACCGCGTTGGGTTGCGGGCGACTTTCGGAGGTTTGGCGAGCGAGAGTGGACATGCTTACCACCCCTATTGCTACGTCCGTGCCAACGGACTGTAGGCTATTGTAACTCTATAACAGCGTACTCTTTATAACGAACGTTTTCGCACCCAAGTCGAAAACGCCGATACTGGGGGAAGCGGATAACTCCCCGCGGCAGAATTTGCCGGAAGAACTTTCCCCCTGTTCTTGTAACGTTATCGACACCCCCAGCCGGAACTGAAGCGGAAGTATTCAAAACGTATTTACACGAATGGTCCTTGCGTTCCGCGCGGGGAGCCGAACGGAGCCGACCACCTCCCGTGGAGGGCCCCGGTCCCTCGGGCCGCGGGTCGCTTTTCGCATGACAACGCCGGGTTGTTATCGGTTGCGCACTGAGACCCACACGATCCCGGCGCTTTGACACGTCGGCTCGGGGGGGGGCGGGCGTTTAGGGTCTGCGCCTTGGCAGCGCGCGGACGCGCAATCCCGGCCTGAACGGAGCGAGGCCCACCAAGGGGAAACCTTCTGCCTTGGTTTAAGCGGCGCGCAAGGCAGGGGCTTCCATCCGGGCGGCGAGGTGCGCCGGGAGGGTGACGATCGCGGTGTTTTCGATCTCGGTGGTCGCCGGCAGTTCCTGGAACGCCAGCACGACCAAACGAGGAAAGGACGGTTCGAAGAATCGCTTCAACGGCAACCGGAGCTCGGTGCTCACCACCAGGACGGGCGTAAGGTTGGCTTGGGCAAACTCTGCCACCCGCACATTAAGCTCGGTCAAGAGGTGACGGCCCAGCATCGGTTCGAGCGCGAGGCCGACTTCGCTAGGCGTCCGGTGCACCTTGGTGACGAGGGCCTGCTCGAGGCGTGGGTCGAAGGTGGCGGCTTTGAGAACTCCGGGACGGCACTCGAGTTCGGGCACGAAATAAAGACCCAACCGGCGCCGCGTCAGCTCGCTCAAATCGTCCGGATTTTTGCTCACGGCGGCGAAATCGCCAATGCACTCGAGAATGATCGGGAGATTGAGAATCGAGAGATTTTCGCGGAGCAGATTCTGCAGGACCCGCTGAATGATACCGAGATTCACCAAATCGGGCAAGAGCTCCGAAACCAGCGCGGGATGCGTCTCCTTGAGGTGATCGATGAGTGTCTGCACGTCCTGCCGTCCCAAGAGAAGATGAGCGATGCTCTTCAAGGTCTCGGAGACGTGAGTGATCATGACCGACGAGGGATCGACCACCGTGTACCCGTTGAGCTCGGCGGTCTTGCGCTCGGATTCGTCGATCCAAACCGCCTCGAGGCCAAAAACCGGCTCGCGCGTGGGCAATCCGCGGAGGGACACCGTGCTTCCGGACACGTTCATCGCCATGCTGCGGCCCGGTTGAACCTGGCCCTTCGCCACTGTCTTTCCGCGCAGGAGGAAGCGATACTCGTTGGCTTCCAGCTCCAAATTGTCGCGTACCGACACGGGCGGCACGAGGATGCCCTTTTCCCGCGCCAAGGCTTTACGCACCCCGGTGACGCGCGAGAGCAGATCGCCGCCTTGTTTGGCGTCGGCCAAGGGCAGCAGACCGTATCCGATTTCGATCGCGAACACGTCGAGATCGACGAGCTTGCGAATATCCTCGGAAATCGCGTTCCGCAGCGGTACCGGGGTTCCGTCTTTACCGCCGGCCGCAGCGGTTCCGGACTTCCCGGGTGCAGCCGACTTTGCGGTGGCCGCGGCTATCTCGACACTGGCGGCGTCGACTTGCTGCTGCTGTTTCAAAATGCGAGCGACGTACCCGCCGGCGAGGGCAAGGCCGAGGAACGGCAGCGTCGGCATGCCGGGCATGAGGGCGAAGACCCCGAGCATACCGGCGGAGATGCCGATCGCCCGCGGATACTTCACCAGTTGTCCGCCGATCTGTTCTCCCAGATTGCCGGTGCCGGCCGCACGGGTGACCAAAATACCGGCACCGACCGAGACGATCAAAGCGGGAATCTGCGAGACCAGGCCGTCGCCGATCGAGAGAAGAGTGAACTTCGTGGCAGACTCCGCGAGGGAAAGATCCATCTGAAGCACGCCGATCGCGAAACCGCCGACGATGTTCACCAGCGTGATAAGGATGCCGGCGATCGCATCGCCGCGCACGAATTTCGAGGCACCGTCCATCGCGCCGTAAAAGTCGGCCTCCTTCTGAATCTTTACGCGTCGCGCCGTCGCGGTTTGTTCGTCGATGATGCCGGCATTGAGCTCGGCATCGATCGCCATCTGCTTGCCGGGCAACGCGTCCAAGGTAAACCGGGCGCTTACCTCGGCGATGCGGCCCGCACCCTTGGTGATGACCACAAAGTTGATGACGATGAGAATGAGAAAAACGACAAAGCCGACGATATAGTTTCCTTGGATGACAAAGTGACCGAACGACTCGATCACCCTGCCCGCTTCGCCTTTCGTCAGAATCAAGCGGGTCGAGCAGATATTCAGCGCCAGTCGGTACAACGTGAGGGCCAACAACAACGTGGGAAAACCCGCAAACTCGGGCGGATCCTTCACGTAAACGACGATCATGAGCATCAACAGCGAGAGCCCCAGCTGAAGCGCCAGCATCACGTCAAGAATGAAGGCCGGCACCGGCACGAGGAGCATCAACACCGTCAGGAAGAGCGCTCCGGAGAAAATCAGGTCGGCGCGTTTCAGCAGATCGACGGGCACTGCTTTGGGAGCGAGGGAAGGCAAGACGGACGGAGCGGAAGCGGAGGCAGCGGCGGAGGCCATGAAAAGGAGCGGGGAAAAAGTAGTCTAAAAAACGGGTGTATCCGAAAAGCGGATTAGGCGACGCGGCGCAGGGCGGCGCCTTCGGCCACGGCGCGGCGCATCTTGAGTTCGTGGAAGTACAGACGATGCGTGCGGTAGACGAAGGCGAGAATTCCGGCGACGGCCTGATAGAGTTGGTCCGGGATCGATTCCCCGACGGTTCCCACGCCGTACAGCATGCGCGCGACCGGCTTGTTCTCGACGATCGGCACGCCGTGTTCGGCCGCGAGGGCTTTGATGCGCATCGCAAACCGGTTTTCGCCCTTGGCCAACACGACGGGAGCGCTGTCTTTCCCACGCTCGTATTTGAGGGCGACGGCGTAGTGGGTCGGGTTCGTGACGACGACATCGGCGGTCGCCACCGCCGCGAGCATCTGCTTCTGCAGCAAACGCCGGCCCATCCGACGCATCGCGCTCTTCGTCAGCGCGTCGCCTTCCGAACTCTTGTGCTCGTCCTTCACTTCCTGACGCGTCATCTTCATCTCGTTCTGATTCTTGAAATGCTCGTAGGCGTAGCTCAGCGCCGCGATCACGCCGAGGGCGACAAGCAGCTTGCCGAAAAACTCCACCGTCGCCCGCCTGAGGAAGTCCCCGAGATAAGCCGTTTCCACGGGTGCGCTGAACATGGGATCGCTCAGTAGATTTTTGGCGGAGACCCAGAGAACGATGCCGATGCCCAGCATCTTTAGAAAGTCGACGACGCCGTGAACCGCAGCTGTCTTGGAGAAAACGCGCTCAAACCCCTGCACGATATCCAAACGCTCTAATTTGACGCCGAGCGCCTTCGGCGAGATGCGGAAACCCGTTTGAAATCCGCCGGCGATCAGGGTCGCCGCCGCGGTCGCCAAAACGACCGGCATCAGCACCCGGGCCATCAACAGCCCCACTTCCCCGAGCTGCTGGGGAACCGTCCCCATCTCGATCTGCGTGGCCCCGAGATCTCGCCAGATCAAAGTGGCGAGGGCGGCAACGTCGCGCGCAGCCGCAGAGAGGGCCATCGAAAACACACCCAAGGCCGCTGCCAGCATGGCGACGACCTGTAGTTCCGCCGACTTGGCAAACTGACCACGATCCATCGCCTCCGACTTTTTCTTGTCGGTGGGTAGCTCGGTTTTTGAGTCGTCGTCCTGATCGGCCATGGCGCAAAGCCGACTTATGCAAGGCGGGTGCCAGCGCGACCGGATGAATCGTTAACTACTTTTAATGAACGGCTTAAAAGTGTTACAGCCCTCCAGCGAAAGGCGTCGGCAAAAAGTGCCGTGGAGAATTGGCATGTGGAGGCCCGCTGTCCGATGGAACGCCACGGTCCCGAAAGTGCCTCGCAACCGTTCCAGACCCGGCCCTCGCAGCAAAAACGTTTGGAGTCCGGCCTTCAGGCCGTCCGAAATCCGATCCCACTCTTTCCGGACGGACTAAAGTCCGGACTCCAAACTCAACCGTCCGAGGGGTTGCGAGACAGTCTCTCCCGCGTGGCCGGGTTTTGCCGAGATCGAACAAAAACCAAGCACAGCCTTAACCCGCTCGGTTTTGGCAGCGCGCGACCGCGCAATCCCGGCCACGAGGGACGGCGTGGCCCTCCACCGGCAATCAACCGCCACCCAAAAAGCCGTCGCGAGGTTGCATGCACCCCGACCCTTTGCGCTGCCCCGGAGCGTCCTTTAACGTACTGCCTACGTGTGCGGCAAAAGCTCCAGCAGCTTGAACGGAAGAACGTCGAACTCCGCCCAGAGGTACCGCGCCACGAGGCTGCCGGCACCGGCGAGCAGGGCGAAACCGGCCAGGATACGAAGGGGGTAGCTCAGGATAAAGACGCTCATCTTGGGCACCGCCCGGCCCAACACCGAAAAGGCCAGATTGACGAGAAAGTTCAGGCCGATGAAAGGAGCGGCAATCCGGAAGCCCAATTCGATGACGCGTCCGGTTTGGGTGAGCATCGTTTCCATCGCACCGTCGCTGAAAGCCGGAGCGCCTGCGTTAGCGAGGTCGAAGCTCCGCGAAAAGGCCGTGAGCACACTGAGATGCGCGCCAAAGAGGAAAAACAGTACCCCCGCCAGCATCGACAACAGCGCGGCCAACGGCTCCTGCGCCGGCTGCGGGACGTCGAACCCCGGGGCTGCGGTCAAACCGATTTCGTTGGCGATCAGTCGTCCGCCGAGCTCTACCGCCGCGAAAGCCAAGCGGCCGACAAAACCGAAGACGAGCCCAAGCACCACCTCTCCCCCCGCCGCCACGATCAACGCTCCGTGGGTCAAGGGCATGCTCGTGCTCGGGACAATTCCGTAGAGCAGCGAAGCGAGACAGGCGGCAAGCGCCATGCGCACCATGACCGGGAGTGTCCGGCCGGCTAGCGTCGGAAAGAGCAGGATCACGCCGAGAGAGCGCAAAAACACCATCAACCACGCAAAGATCAAGTCGAGCGGCATGGGCGCTCCGGTACTCAGTTCCCCAGCGTCGCAATCCGCGTGATCATCGTCGTCGCGAATTCGGTGATCGAGCGCAACAGCCAGGGAGCCAAGGCAATCAGCAGTCCCGCCAGCGCCACCAGTTTGGGCGCGAACGTCAACGTCTGCTCCTGGATGCTCGTGACGGATTGGAAAAGGCTCATCGCAAAACCGACGATCAGCATCACGCCGAGAAACGGCGCGACCACGTAGAGCGAAAACACGACCACGTTCTTAAAAATATCGACGGCTAACTCCGGATTCATAGGGCGAGAAGAAGGCGACGCTTGGGCGGGAAATCGAAAATCGCGCGCGGGGCCACGTCACATGTGGAAACTGTCGATCAGGCTCTTCACCACGAGATGCCATCCGTCGACGAGCACGAAAAGGAGCAGCTTGAACGGCAGCGAAACGATCGCCGGCGGCATCATCATCATGCCGAGGGCCATCAGCACCGAGGACACGAGGAAATCCACCACGAGAAACGGCAGGAAGAGCATGAAACCCATCTGAAACGCCGTCTGCAATTCGCTGATCACAAACGCAGGAATCACCACGCGCATCGGCAGCTGGTCGACCCGCGTCGGCGGAAAGCGGCCCAGTTGAAGGAAGAACTCCAGATCGCGGGTCCGCGTCTGTTTGAGCATGAATTCGCGCATCGGCACCGCGGCCCGCTCCAAGGCTTGAGCCGACGTCGCCTGTCCCGCCATGTACGGCTGGACTGCCTCCACATTGATGCGGTCGAAGACGGGACCCATCAGAAAAAAGGTGAGAAAAAGGGAAAGTCCCACGACGATTTGATTCGAGGGCGCGGACGGCACGCCGATCGCGGTTCGCACGAATCCGAGCACGATGACGATGCGCGTGAAGCTCGTCATCAAAATGACCAAGGACGGTGCCAGCGTCAGGAGCGTCATCACGACGACCAACTGTATGGCTACGCTGACGTCGCCCGGTTTACCCGAGCCTTCGAACCCGATGTTCAGCCGCATCGGATTCGCGGCGGTCGGCGAAGTCGCAGGTAACGCGATCGATGCACTCGGATTCCCGTTTGTTGGCGTCGGCGTCGCGATCGAGGGCGTGACGATCTCCACCGGCGGTGAAACCGCCGGCGGGGTCGCGGCCTGCGCGGAGAGGTTTGCGACGCCGACGCTCGCCCAGACGAGGGAGGCCAGCACGACCGCCCACGAAGCGCGGCGGTAACGAGAGAGCAGGGTGAAAACCCTCACGTGGATTCCCGAGTCGATTTGAGGGGCGAGACCAATTGGATCTGTCCGGCGGTGACTCCGATCAAAAATTTGCTGCCTTCGTACTCGGCCACGACGAGGTACTGGCGATTACCCAAGGAGCGGGTTTCCTCGATGACGATCTTACGCTCTCCCTTGGCCACGCCGAGCGGACCGGCTCCGCGACGTTTGACCAAAAACCAGGCACCAGCGCTCGCAAGCGCCAAGGCACCGATCAAAAAACTCCAGGAACGACTCCCCTCCTTGCCGACCGTTGCAGGCAAACCCGTTCTTTCGGGTGAATGCTGCGGAAAAATCACCAATTCGGGCGTGCGCGCCGGCGTTTCTGCCGGGGTCGCCGCCCTCATCAGCTGCGCCGTCTCCAAAACGGCGCAGCCGACTACCACTGTCAGCCAGCGGGTGACGCTGGTAATTGTCTGGGAGGAAGGCCTCATGCGCAGACCTTCAAAAGCCACTCGCATGCCAGCAAAGTTAAATGATAAATTACTTCTTGATAATCATAATCTTAAGCAGATTTAAATCTGCCCTTACGAATCATTTACACGGCCCATCGGGCCCGCTTTCGCCTCCGGCATCTTTTGCCTAGGTGATTTTCGCGACCGTTGGAGGGCCACGGTCCCTCGTGGCCGGGATTTTCCGAGCGTTCGGCGCGTTCTATCGCAAGCGGTGTTTAGCCGATCAGAGCGCGGCGGCGGCCCAGCCGGGGAGTTCGACTTTTTTGCCTTCGACGAAATTCTTCAAGAGGCTCTCGGCCCAGGGCCGGCTACAGGTGCAATGCGTCGCGTGGACGAACTTTTTCGCTCCGACATTTTCAATCACGTATTTGCCTACTTTCATCGAAATCGGGATGCTCTCCCCGTGCAAGAGACAGACGCCCTCTACGGACTGGCGTTTCGAGTCGATCCGGAGCTCGGTCAGCTTGCCGTACGGCGCGATCAGCGTGTTGAGGTAGGATTGGGCACCACGGCTCGCCATGGCATCTTTCGCAGCGGTAAACATCGTTTGAAGGCGGTTCCGGTGTAGGCCGCAAAAGCGGTCAGTTGTTCCCGCCTCCTGCAAGCCGGAAGCAAGCGCTTCTCCGCCAACGTCTCCCCCGAACCACCGGACAAAACGAGGGTCGAAAGCGGTCTTACGAACGTGTTGCACATCCAGCCATGAAAATCTCCGCCAACCACCTCAAGCGCTACAAGGAAATCGCCCAGCTTCTCTGGAAGTACGGACGCTCCGACTTGGTTCAACACATGGGGATCCAGGACGAATACAATCCCGCCGACGAAAGGCCGATCGCGGGCGACGCCAAACCGGAGCAATTGGCGGACGACCTCGAAGCGATGGGACCCACTTACATCAAGCTGGGGCAGGTGCTCGCGGGACGTCCCGACCTCCTCCCCGATGCCTACCTCAAAGCGCTCGCGCGACTGCAGGACAAGGTGAAGCCGTTCCCCTACGCCGACGTCGAGCAGATCGTCATGAACGAACTGGGCGTGCGGATCTCCAAGGCATTCTCCCGTTTCGACGAAACGCCGATCGCCGCCGCGTCCCTGGGTCAGGTGCATCTCGCCGCGCTCCGCGACGGCCGCGCGGTCGTCGTCAAGGTCCAGCGTCCGGACATCCGGAAGCAAATCGCCGAAGACTTCGAAGTCCTCGCTCAAATCGCCGGCTTTCTCGACGAACACACCACGATGGGAGCGCGCTACCGGTTTGCGACCGTGCTGGAGGAGTTCCGCGTCACCATCCAGCAGGAGCTCGACTACGGCCGCGAGGCGCAAAACCTCATCACCGTCGGAAACAATCTCAAAGGTTTCCCGCTCATCCAAATCCCCCAGCCCGTGCCCGATTACAGCACCCGATGCGTGCTGACGATGGACCAGGTTCAGGGACGGAAAATCACCGCGCTGAGTCCGCTCGATCGGCTGGACCTGCAGGGTCTCCCGCTGGCAGAGGCGGTTTTCAAAGCCTACCTCAAGCAAGTCCTGGTGGACGGAATTTTTCACGCGGATCCCCACCCCGGTAACGTTTTCGTCACGGACGACGGTCGCATCGCGCTGCTCGATCTTGGCATGGTCGGCCGGACCGGACCCGCGATGCAGGAGAACCTGATCAAGCTCCTCCTCGCGGTCAGCGAAGCGATGGGCGAAGAAGCGGCGGATATCGTCATGCGCATGAGCGAGAAGCTCGAGGGATTCAATCCGATCGAGTTCCGACGCAAGATCGGCCACATCGTCGCCGAGAACCGCGATCAGGGCCTCACCCAAATGAACATCGGCCAGTCGCTGCTCACGGTGAGCCGCCATGCGCGCGAGAACGGCCTGTTTGTACCCAGCGAATTGAGCCTCCTCGGCAAAACCCTCCTGCAGCTCGACGAGGTAGGGCGCATCCTCGATCCCGAATTCGACCCCAACGCCGCCATCCGCCGCAATGTCGGCGAGATGATGACCCAGCGTATCCGCAAGGATCTTACGCAAGGCAATGTTTTCACCTCTCTGCTCGAGATGAAGGACTTCGCCACCCACCTGCCCTCCCGGCTCAACCGGATCATGGATGCGGTGACCAACTCGGAACTCGAGGTGAAGGTGAAAGCCACCGATGCGAAGCTGGTGGTGGACGGCATGCAGAAGATCGCCAACCGGATCACCTCCGGTCTGGTCCTGGCCGCGCTGATCCTCGGAGCCGCACTGATGATGCGGGTCGAGACCGACTTTCGACTCTTCGGCTATCCGGGCCTCGCGATCCTCTGTTTCCTCGCCGCGATGGCCGGCGGTTTCTGGTTAGTGATCACGATCTTCCTCCACGACCACAAGACTCAAAAAAGGCTCACGCGACCGTAGACGGGTTGGTTCCCTTCCCTCCACAAGACGGCCTTCTCCCTTGGAGGGCCACGGTCCCTAGATCGTCTCGCAACCGATCTCGGCGTTCGGAGTCCGGCCTTCAGGCCGTCCGAAATCCGATCGCCCTCGCTCCGGACGGACTGAAGTCCGGACTCCAAACTCTACCGAGCTTCCGCCGGGTTGCGAGAGAGACTCTCCCTCGCGGCTGGGGAATTTTCCCGTCCCTTGGGCACAGACCGCCCAGCCACCGCACCACCGCACGGGGTGCCGTTGTTTATCGTTCGCGGTGTTGGCAGCGCGCGGTGCGCGCAATCCCGGCCTCGACGGAGCGAGGCCCTCCCGCGAACGTCGGAGATTAATTCGAGCCGACCAACTCGGTGATTTTGATGCCGAAACTATCTTCGACGACGACGACCTCGCCGTAGGCGACGAGTTTGTCGTTCACGTACAAACCCACGGGGTCGCTGGCCTGCTGATTGAGCTGGATGACGGTCCCGGGAGCGAGCTCGAGCACCTCGCGCATGGGCAGCTGGCACGATCCGAGTTGGACCGTGACCTTGACTTTGACGTCGAGGACGACGTCGAGGGTTTTATCTTCCATGAGGTTTGGCATGCGCTACGTTCTCCCGAACAATTTTTTGGGTAAGTTTGACGACGACTTTGTCGCTATCGAGTCCCACGGTGCCGGTAAATTTCGGCGTTCCATTGAGCATCACCACGGTACGGTCGACGATTTCCGGCTGCATCTCGATCACATCGCCGACTCGCAGCTCCGTGACTTCCCGCAGCGACAATTCGAAGGCATTCCACTCGGCTCTCACCGGCAGCGAAATGTGTTCGTAGATCGGCTTCCATTCGGCCTTGAGCGCCTTCGCTTCGGGCGTGGTATCCTTGTCACGGTTCGCCTGCATGGCTTTCACCAGCGGCTCGATCGTGTAGTAGGGAATGCCGATCTGAATCTGCTCGGAACAATCGCCGAAGGTGACTTCGAGGGTCAATGCGAGCACCACCGCATCCTTCGGCGAGGTTTGCAGGAAGCGACCGTTGTTCTCGTGCCCGATCACCGCCGGATGCAGTTCCTTCTCGGTTTTCCATTGGCCACACCATTCCTCGAGAACGATCAGGATGATGTCCTCGAGCAGGGTGACCTCGATCTCGGTGAGATACCGCTCGAGCTTCACCGAATGACCGCTCCCGCCGAGCATGCGGTCGACGAGGGTGAGCGCGAGCCGGGGATTGATGTCGAGCACGCCCACACCGAGAAGCGGTGCGGTCTTGAACAAACAAATATGCGTGGGACTGGGCAAAGCCTCCGTAAACTTGGAGTAGGAGAGCGTCGTCAGCTTGGCCATTTTCAGCGCAAACTCCATGCGCAGAAAGAGCGACATCCGCGCGGAGAGGTATCGGATGAAGTCCTCATGCATCAGGCGCAGCCGACGCAGTTCCACTTCACTCAGGAAGACCGGGTTGCGAAAATCGTAGACCTCGATCTTGGGAACCTCGGCGCCTTCGTGCCGCTTGCCGTCCGCGCGGTACACCAGCTGCTTGGTCGGCTCGGTGGCGCTCGCCAGCAGGCGATCGATGTCGCTCTGATCGAGGACGTCGGTCATGGGATTGGGCAGTTCGTTCGACATCGCCGGATCCTGGAGTTACTGCACCACGAAATCCGAAAAATAAACCTGCTCCGCGACTTTTTTACCAAGCGCCTGATTGAAGGCTGCGGTGAGTTTTTCGCGAATGATATTCTTGGAGCCGGGCTCCTCCAGATCGGTCAGGGTAAGCGCGGAAAGCACGTTGAGCGTGACGTCGAGGAGCTTCGGCTTGTTGGCTTCGAACTGGGAGCGAAGGGTCGCATCCTTACCGGAAACCATGAAGGTGGATTTAAGATAGCGGGTACCCATCGTTCCGGAGAGGTTCACGACCACGTTTTCGAACGAGTAACTGTTTCCGGGACTGCCCGCGCCCTCGCCCTTCTTCCCGTGACCGCCCGCTTCCTTTTTCTCTTCCTTGCCGTGTCCGCCAGCCTCGGGCGCCGCTTCGACATGGGCGTCGCCGCCTTCTTTCGGTGCGACTGCGGACGTCAGCTCCTTGCGTAGTTGCGGGATGATGACGAACTGGGCGACCGCCCACGAGCCCACGGGCGCCAGCACGACGACCGCGAGAATGGGGATCAAGTTCGCCATCATGCTCGACTTCTTGGCGGGTGCGTCGGCGCCGTCGGCGGGCGGCGCGGCGGGAGGAGCTTCGGTCTTGGCGGACATGATTGGGTGTGGGTGGGTGTTGGAAGAACGAGGACGTGCCGGGGGAACGGACGGCGGCGCGATCGCCACCCCCGGCGTCTACGGCCAAAGGCCGGAGATCAGCGCTTGAGATTGACGATATCTTCCAGGACCGAGTCGGACACCGTGACTAGGCGCGAACTGGCCTGGAACGACCGCTGCATCGTGATCATGTTGGCGAATTCTTCGGTCAAATCGACGTTGGACAGCTCGAGCGTGCCGGACTCGACCGCGCCGAGACCGTTGCTACCCGGGCCGTTGTTGACCGCGGTCAGCGCCGCGCCGCCGATGGGACCCGCCGACGCCATGCCGGTGAAGAGATTGTCGCCTTCCTTCACCAACGCGGACGGATCGGAAAAGTTTTGCATGAGAACCCGATTCGTCGTCACCGACGAACCGTCCGCATAAAATTCGATGACATTGCCGGTACGATCGATGCTGATCGACTGGCGCTGCGGATCGGCCGGGGCGACGGTCGCGAGCCGGATGGGGCCGAGCGCAGCGGGAGCCGCCAAAGACGTTCCGCCGGTGAGACCGAGAACGCGGTACCCCTGCGACGTCACGAGGAAACCCGTGTCGTCGATGCGGAATGCACCGGCGCGCGTCACGTACTGTTGGCTGTCCACGGGATTTTCCACGCGGAAGAAACCGTTGCCGGAAATGCCGAGATCGGTCGTCACGCCGGTCGTGTTGAGCGAACCCTGCGTGAACCGAGCGGTCACACCCGCGAGTTTGACGCCCGTGCCCACTTGCGTGGAGGAGGTGTTCGACGTCGTGGCGGTCGAGGGGGAAGACGCGCGCAGCGTGTTGCTGAAGCTGTCGGCGAAGACCGCGCGGGAGCTCTTGTAGCCGACGGTGTTGACGTTGGAGATGTTGTTACCAATGACCTCGAGGCCTTTGGTGAAGCTTTTGAGAGCGCTGACGCCGGAGGTAAGTGTACCGATGAGTGACATAAGTTGAAGGAGGTTGAAGCGGACGGTTCGGAGCGGAGGTTGATCGTTACTAAAAATCAGGGAGTCGTCGTGGCGGGATCGGCGACGACCGGCACGACCGGCGCCGGAGCCGGTTCGACCCGGACGACGGAAGAATAGGGATACAGCTTGTCGCCGATGATCAGCCGCGGTGTATCCGTGGTATTGTCCACGCCGGAGACCAGACCGACCACGACCTCGTTTTTGTTGTCGAGAACGGTCACCTGACGTCCGATCAGACCGCCGGCGGAATTGAGCTCGGTGGAGGCACGCAGGGCGGCAAACTCGCGATTGAGCTGGGTGGTCTGCTCGAGACTGGTGAACTGCGCCATCTGGGCGATGAAAGCGGTGTCTTCCATCGGCTTCATCGGATCCTGGTGCGCCAGCTGGATGGTGATGAGCTTAAGGAAATCCTCCTGCCCCAACGTTTGTTTGGGAACCCGCGCCTGGGCGGCCTCGGCATACGCGGTGGATTTGTCGGTAGGGTTAACGAGCATAAAAGGAGAGGCTTAGGCGAAGGCGTGAAGGCGAAGAGAACCCTCCGTCGCGACGACGGGATGGGATGAAACGGTCGGAGCGGAGGATGCGGACGAGGTCCTGATCCGAGAATTGGAGGCGAACGACGCCTGCGCGGATTCGGACTGGGGTGACTGCGAAAACTGCCGGGAGGTGTCGCCCCCCATGGAAAATTCTTGGGACGTCGACGAGCCGGCCGCTTGGGACGCGGTGGACGAGGACGCGTATACGGGTTCGGCAAAACGATAAGGCTTCTGTTCGGACACGGCGGATGCATGTGTCTGCCAAGCGGCCGAAAGCGCTTGGCGCAACTCGGTGGAATCCGTGTGGAAGGTCGCCCGAACTTCTCCGTTGCGATACTCGACGTTGACCGCGACGCCGACGTCATCGAGCTGAAGCTTGAGAGTCATTCCCGTGCGATGGGTGGAGACCAACACGTCGGCCGCATCTGTCACCTTTTGGACTGCCTGCACCGCAGCCGAAACCGACGCGGAAGTCGTCAGCGACACATCGGCGGTCTGCGCGAATTCCCCAAAAATAGGTCGCACGCCACCGGCAGGCGTGAGCCCTTCCCCGGTCATAGCGGCAAATCGAGTTTGGCGGATATCGTGAACCATCGCTGCCACCGGATTTGCAGCTTCGGTGCCAACGGAGACCGCTTGCTTCGCTAACAATTCATCCGCAACGAGTAACCCACCCTTTTTATTTAAATTCGCAACGGATCCGCGTTCGAGACCGCGGCCAGTCCGCCGCAGGACAGTATCGCCGGCAAATTTTTCCGTCGCGGTCGCAACCGTTTCGCTGCTCGCAGCTTGCGATGCCGCCGCCCGGGCTTCGACGGAAGTGGCCACGCGGAGGGAGTTTTTGTCGGTCACGTCGGGCGAGATGACGGCCGCGGCGACGGCGGCTTTCGGCACGTCCACCGACGCGCTCGATGCGACCGCACTCGCTTCGACGGAGGCGTGACTAACCGCCTCAAAACCCCGGGCCGACGGGACAGGCTGAATCGCAACGGGCGTCGCCGGCGCGTTCGGGAGAGACTGTGCGGCCGCACTCGGAAGGGGTGACGCAAGAGAAGACGAAAGCATGGGCTCGGTCGAAGCCGAGGAAGACACCTTCACGCCGGGAGCAGGGACAATCGCCGCGATTCCAAGCGCCGCCGTGGCGACGCCGGCTGCGGTCGTTTCGGGTCCGCTCTTTCCGGAGACAAGTCCCTGCGAAGGAATCGCGACGTCGACGGACGAGCCCGCCGAGAGCCGCGTGGCCACGGCAAGATCCGTAGACTCAAGCGCCGAGTGAGAGCCCGCCTCGAGTGTGGCCGACGGCGTGAAAATCGGCGCGGGATCGACGACCGCGACCACCGGGGCGAACGCCAGCCCCAGGCCGAGAGCGAAAGCCGTCTGTGACACAAGATCGGGAACGAGGCTGGCAACGGCCGGGGTATCGGCGGCGACGGCCAAATCGCGATCCACGTCGTCGGATTCCGAACCTCCATCGCCACCCTCCTCGACAGTCACTTCAATGTCGGACGCGACCGCCGCTTCGGTCGCGGCGATCGGTACCTCGAGGTCGGTGCGCGCATTCACAGCGGCGTTTTGCATCGACGAGGCCTCGGCGGAGAAACGAAAAGGAATCGAAACCGTTGCGGTCTCCCCCGACTCCAACGCGGAGTGCAGCGGCATCGAGAGTCGAAACTCGGAACCACGCGTCACGCCCGCTTCCGCCTGCACATTCGTCGGCGTAGATATCGGTGCAACATCCACCACATCGGACGAGTGCGCACCGACAGAGATCTCTGCGACCGGTGGCGCGAGTGCCGGAGCGACGACGCGATTCGGAGGGTCGCCCGCGACCTCGACCGAGACCGGCTCTGCGCTGGCCGCGACCGAAACGTCAGCGCAGACGGCACAGGCCACCGGAGCCGAAGCGTCCACCGCTGGGTGTTCGATCTCAACGGTGCCGCGCTGGGAAGAGGCGATGTTTGCCTGGTACACCGCCGGGTCGAAGAAAAGCGGAAGCGACGCCGGCGTCACGGGAATCTCCGCGGAAAGCGCGACTTGCCCCTCCACCTGCGGGCTGTCGTCGGGCAGGGCGACGGCGGCAAGCTCGGACGAGTGAGAGAACGGACCGGCCGACGGAGAAAACGAGACGAAGGGCAGGAGAATCGGCGTCGCCGTCTCCACCTGCGGGGAAACCTGCAGATTGGCCACGGCGGCGGTTTCGGCGAACACCGCGGAAAACTCGGCACCGACATCGAGGAGCCCCAGCGGAGAACCGAAGGGAAGCCCAACCGAAGAATCGGCTGACAGCGGAGCAGGGAGATTGGACAGGACGGAGGTTGAGATCGACATAAGGGCACTCCATCCATGGGTGCGACACGCGCCATCCTTGGCGCGTCGGAGTTGGAGGGAAAATTACGGCTGCGCGGCGCTGGCGGAGGTGTTAGACCGGGTGGCCTTGAGTAAACGCATGCGTTCGGAAAGGAGGGCGGCACGCTTCACGACCGTCGGATCGGGGGATTTGCCCATTTCTTCGAAGAGCGCGCTGACTTCGTCGGTCTTCATCAGCGAAAGCACTTTCACCACCGTCAGCTCTTCCATCTCCTGCAGGATGGGAACAGCGCTTTTCGGGGAGAGATTCTTGTAGGTATTCGCGAGTGTCTTGAGGTTCTTGGCCTCGTCCGCCTGAACCTCGATCATCTTCGTGGCAATCTCGTCTCGGATCGATTCGATCTGCTTGCGGGTCTTGGCGAGCTCCTGCTGTTCGGCGACGACGCGGGTTTCCCGCAAGCCCACGTTATCTTCGCGTTGTTTAAGCAGGGCCTTCTGGTCCTTCAGCTCCGAGGCGAGCGCCTCGATTTCGAGGGTCCAGAAATCCCAGGGTTGTTCGGGCTTTTCCGGTGTTTGCCCCTTTTCTCGCGCGTGGGCGATTTCCCGAACCAGCGGGTGAGCGGTCTTCCAAATGACGGCGGTGCTGGTGCCAATACCCAAGAGCAGACCGAGCAGGACGAGGACGATGGGATTCGAGAGGATCTTCATGGCAGACGTTTTTAAGGTTTCAGGCGAGTACGCCGGCGTCTCGCGAAGCGGACGCATTCGTATGGTCATCGAGCAGACGCTGGGCTTCGCGTTCCGTTTCCTCCCGGTACTCGCGCACGGCGGTCTCCTTGAGCTTCTCGATCAGGCGCACGTCTCGACGCGCTTCCGTCCATTCCTGACGACGCAGCTCTCGGGCTTGCACGGCCTGGGTCAAGCCGGAGACCGCCGCGACTTCGCGGACGACGACGCGTCGATGCGATTGCAAAAACGTCGCTTGATCGGCTGCGCGAAAAAATTCTTTCCGCTCCGCGAGCATGACCCGCTCCAACTCGGCTTTTTCCGAGCGCAGGTTCGTCAGATGGAGCTCGGCCAAAACCACGGCCTGCACCGCCGCCGTGAACGCCTCGCGCACCCGCGCCTCGCGCGCTTCGCGCACCGTGGCCACCGATTTGAGAGGGAAATGGAAACGTTTCATCGCGAGTGCGGGATCAGCCGACGATTTGTTTCAGTTGAGCGAAGGACGCAGCCCGCTCGATCCGATCGTCCACCGATTGGCGCAGAAAGGCGCGCAGGGGCTCGTGCATTGCGACCGCTTGATCCAGCGCAGGACTCGACCCTTTTTGATAGGCACCGATCGTGATGAGGTCCTCGTTCTTCCGATATGTGGCCAAATGCTCGCGACCGCGGCCGGCGGACGCGACTTCCTCGGGGGAGCAGATATCGCGGACCAGCCGGGAGACGCTTTCGAGAATGTCGATCGCCGGGTAGTGGTTGGCGTGAGCCAGCGCCCGCGAGAGCACGATATGTCCGTCCAAGATACCGCGAACCGCGTCCGCCACCGGCTCGTTCATGTCGTCGCCTTCGACCAGCACGGTGTAGAGCGCCGTAATCGTGCCCCGCTCGCCCGAGCCGGCCCGTTCGAGCAGGCGTGGAAGCAAGGCAAAAACACTGGGCGTATAACCGCGGGTGGCCGGCGGCTCGCCCACCGCGAGCCCGATCTCGCGCTGCGCCATCGCAAAACGCGTCACGCTGTCCATCAACAAAAGCACATTCGCACCGGCGTCGCGGTACGCTTCCGCGATCGCGGTGGCGGTGTACGCGGCGCGCATCCGGAGAGGAGCCGGCGTGTCGCTGGTCGAACAGACGACGACCGACCGCGCGCGACCTTCCTCGCCGAGATCCTTTTCCAAAAATTCGCGCAACTCGCGTCCGCGCTCGCCGACCAAGCCGACCACGACGACGTCGGCATCGGCTCCGCGCGCGATCATCGACAGCAGCGTGGACTTACCGACTCCGGAACCGGCGAAGAGCCCGACGCGCTGGCCGCGACCGAGCGGAACGAACGCGTCGATCGCCCGCACGCCCGTGATGAAGGGTTCCTTGATCCGCTGGCGGCGCAGGGGATGCGGAGGTTTCGACGAGGTGACATCGCCCCGCTGTGTCGGCACGGGTCCGAGGCCGTCGATCGGACGGCCGAGCGCGTCGAACACTCGTCCCAGCAAATGCGGTCCGGGAGAAGGCAGCGGCGGCATGTCGCATGCCATGACCTCGGCGCCCGCGTGCAGGCCGGTCACCTCGCCGAGCGGCATGAGGAGAACGTGCTGACCGCGGAAGCCCACGACTTCCGCCAGAAAATCGAATTCCCCGCGATCCGAGCGCAGCTTGCAGAGCTCTCCCAGACCGACATTGGGGCCCTCGCTCTCGATGATCAGACCCGTCACGCTGGTCACCCGGCCCAGCCG
>Ga0105046_10001745_pt1 | contig 33738 bp, 39 predicted proteins | sample MAT03_FD_78385 | JGI IMG/M metagenome (GOLD analysis project Ga0105046, IMG submission 78385) | Freshwater microbial communities from Lake Fryxell liftoff mats and glacier meltwater in Antarctica - MAT-03 (megahit assembly) | ecosystem: Environmental > Aquatic > Freshwater > Ice > Liftoff... | reverse complement strand
CCTCTGCTAATTGGAGAACAGATTCCAGAACTTGGACTTACCAATGCAAATGGGCAAAAAGTCAATCTCAAAAATCTGGCTTCTACTCAACCAACAATACTTATCTTTTTTCGTGGGGGTTGGTGTCCGTATTGTAACAAACATTTGGCCGAAGTAGGCGAAATTGAATCAAAAATTAAAGCACTAGGTTACCAAATTATAGCGATCAGCCCAGACCAAAGTAGCAAGTTGGCCGAAGCCGCATCCAAACAAAAGCTTGGATATCAATTGCTTTCTGACTCCGCTTGCCACTTTGCCAGTAAAATGGGCATTGCTTACCAGGCCCCGAATCATTACTTAAAAACAATCAACGAATCTTCCGGAGGCCTCAATACCAAGGCACTTCCTGTTCCTGCCCTATTTGTTCTGGACAAAAATGGAGCTATACTTTTTGAGCACATCAATCCGGATTTTAAAAAGCGGATTTCGGCAAATTATTTGCTTTCTGTATTAAAAGGCTTGAAAGATTAAAATATTAACAATCAATTTTTTAAATAAAAAAAACATGAAATATCTACTACTTTTTCTTCCATTTTTTACCCAGGCTCAGGTGGCTAAAACCATTTTGGTTGAGCATTTTACAAACACACGTTGCGGCGTGTGTGCGGGTCAAAATCCTTCGTTTTACGCAAATCTGGCCAACAATTCACAGGTCAAACACGTTTCCTACCATCCATCATCTCCCTACACCAGCTGTTTATTTTCACAGCATAATCCTTCGGAAAATGATGCGAGAACTAACTTTTATGGCCTTTATGGATCGACTCCAAGGCTGGCAATACAGGGAGCAAATATTTCAAACAGTCCAAATCCTTTTCAAAATGCAAATTTGTACAACAGCTATGAGGGCCAGACTTCAGCCTTTTCGTTAAAAACTGAACAACGAAAAACAACGGATTCAATTTTTCTAAGGGTGCTTGTTAAAACCGTCTCCACATCTTCATTAACTTCATTGAGATTGTATGCCGGAGCGGCTGAAGACACCGTTTTCTATAGCGCCCCAAATGGAGAAAGTATTCATCATGATGTTTTCAGAAAAAGCTTTTTTGGCCCAAATGGTCTCATTATCAATCCTGCAGCAAACATTGGTGATTCTGTTGTTTTTGAAAGCAAACTTGCAAAGAACAACGCCTGGAACTTCAATCGGATTTTCACTTACGCCATCCTTCAAAATGCCACAACCCGGGCTTTGGAACAAGCAAACTTCTCAAAACCGTCTGACAACAGTTTGATCACCAACACAAATGCAATTGAAGAAAATGATGATTTGGTTCAGGTCTTTCCAAATCCAAGTGCAGATGGAAGGTTTAGTTTTTACAATAGCCATGCCCAATCTCAGAATGCTCAAATTGAAGTCTGGGCTTTGGATGGGCGTTTGTTGCTTCGAAAAAGTGTAAAAACTCCCAAGTTTGAGATTGACTTAAGCAAGCAACTCGGCGGATTTTACACAATCAAAATTCAAATTGGGAATAGTGTAGTTCAAAAGAGGCTTCTCAGGTTGTAGCCACTATTTCTATTGTCTATTTGGAGGCAAATTTGAATTCTATCTTGATGGGATAAGGACCGATTCACGGCCAATCAAACCCTCCACTAATTTTATAATTTTTAAAATAGGCCCCAAAACGGGTTGTGGGATATATTTTTAATGCTAGTTTTGCATTCCCAAATTTGGGGGATTAGCTCAGCTGGCTAGAGCGCTTGCATGGCATGCAAGAGGTCATCGGTTCGACTCCGATATTCTCCACCAAAAACCACCTTACTTTGGGTGGTTTTTTTCATTTATAAAGATGCCAAGCAATTTCATAGAAGAGTTTCGTTGGAGGGGAATGCTCCAGGACATGACCCCTGGTTTAGAGGAGTTTGTAAGCAAACAACAGATCACAGGATATATAGGATTTGACCCAACTGCAACCTCTCTCCACATAGGCAACCTGGCAGCTATTATTTTATTGATGCATCTGCAAAACGCTGGTCACAAACCGATTGCATTGGTTGGTGGAGCAACTGGAATGATTGGAGACCCAAGCGGAAAATCTGCTGAAAGGAACCTTTTGGATGAAAATGCAATTGCTGAAAATGTAGCTGCAATCCAAAAACAACTGGAGCGATTTCTTGATTTTTCTGAGTCCAATTCAAAAGCAGAAGTTGTCAATAACCTGGATTGGTTTGGGGGAATGTCAGCAATTAATTTTTTAAGAAAGATTGGCAAACACCTAACTGTCAATTACATGATGTCGAAAGATTCTGTTCAAAAAAGACTTGAAACAGGTCTTTCGTTCACGGAATTTAGTTATCAATTACTTCAAGGCTATGATTTTCAATGGCTATACGAAAATAAGAATTGCCGTTTGCAAATGGGTGGTTCTGACCAATGGGGAAACATTACGGCTGGTACAGAATTAATTCGGCGAATGGGCGGAACAGTTGATGCATTTGCTGTTACAACCCCACTTATCACAAAAGCAGACGGAAGCAAATTTGGAAAATCTGAAGGCGGAAACGTTTGGTTGGACGCTGATTTAACATCTGCTTACCAATTTTATCAATATTTTCTCAATGTAAGTGACGAAGATGCATTGCCTCTTCTTAAACGATTTACCTTTTTGTCCAAAACAGAAATTGAAAAATTAGCAACAAATCACGCCATTGATCCCTCACAAAGAACCATGCAAAAAGCATTGGCAGAAGAGGTTACGAAATTAGTTCATAAAGAAGAGGGCCTGCAAACTGCGAGTTTGACCACCGAAGTACTTTTTGGCAAGGGCGTTCTGAACGAACTTGAAATGATTTCTACAGAGCAATTTGATGCCGTATTTTCTGGAGTTCCAAGAGCCTTTGTTTCAAAATCAGAATTGGCTACAGATTGGAGTAATGTGCTAAGTGGCGCTACCGGCAATTTGATTTATCCCTCAAAAACAGAAGCGAAGAAAAACATTCTGGCAGGTGCTGTTTCCATTAACAAAGCCAGGATAAACCAGTTGGATCTAATTGAAGGTCAACTTGAATTTATAAAAGGGAAATACCTTTTGGTTCAAAAAGGAAAGAAGAACTATTTCCTTCTGGAGTTGCTTTAGTTTTAAGATTCGGGCTTCATATTCTTTAAAATGCTGTGGCCCATTTTATCCCGTTTGGTTTCCAAATACTTTTTGTTGTGGGGATTTGGTTTTATTTCGATTGCAATCGTGTCCACAATTTCCAAGCCATAGCCCATTAATCCGGCACGTTTTACGGGGTTGTTTGAAATCAACCTGATTTTTCTAATCCCAAGATCCCTAATAATCTGTGCACCAACGCCATAATCACGTTCATCCATTTTGAAACCTAATTTTTCATTGGCTTGAACTGTATCCAATCCTTGCTCCTGCAATTTGTAGGCTTTCAATTTGTTGATCAAACCAATGCCTCTTCCTTCCTGATTCATGTACAAGACAAGACCTTTGCCCAATTCATCAACAATTTCCATCGCTCTATGCAACTGAGGGCCGCAATCGCAACGGCAAGAACCGAAAATATCGCCTGTCATACAGGATGAATGCACCCTGACAGGTACTATTTCTCCCTCGGTCCAGGTTCCTTTCACCAATGCAAGATGATGATCTCCAGTATTTTTCTGTCGGAAAGCAATCAAATCAAAATTACCCCAGGTAGTTGGCATTTGAACAGAAATTTCACGTTCGATTAAAGATTCGTGTTTCAGCCTGTATTCAACCAAATCGCTTATTGAAACCAATTTAAGGCCCAATCTATCAGCTATTTGGCGAAGTAAAGGCAGTCTGGCCATTTCTCCATGTTCATCCAAAATCTCGACCAAAACACCCGAAGGGCTTAAACCAGCCAATCGTGCAAAATCCATTGAAGCCTCTGTATGCCCGGTTCGTTTTAATACGCCTTCTGATACTGCTTTTAAAGGAAAAATATGGCCTGGCCTACCCAATTCCTCAGGATTTGTGTTCGGATTTACCAAAGCTTTTATGGTTCTGAATCTATCAGAAGCTGAGATTCCTGTTGTATTTCCCTGGCCCAATAGATCTACAGAAATGGTAAAAGCGGTTTCATGCGTTGCTGTATTTTTTCCAACCATCATGCCCAAACCAAGTTCTTCACAGCGTTCTTCAGTAAGCGATTGGCAAATGAGTCCTCTTGCTTCCTTTGTCATAAAATTAATAATCTCGGGGGTTACCTTATCCGAAGCACAAATCATATCACCCTCATTTTCACGATCTTCGTCATCAACTACAACGATAACCTCCCCATTTCTAATTGCTTCTATCGCTTCTTCAATTCTGTCGAGCCGGATTTTTTCTTCAATCATTCCCTGTCCGTATGTCTTTTTTCAATAGTAACCTTTGGGGTCAATATTGGTTTATATTTGCGCAAAGTTAGTGAGAAACCCAAGTATGAATTTTTTACTTTTTGATGATCGGGAATTGGCTCCGCATCTTCGGCCATTCACCTTTACCAGACCAGTAGCCCATATTAGGATTGGCATTTACACTATGGCCGAAAGATGGGCTAAAATGCTGAATCATGAGGTCTTTGTTTGCGGTTCGGAATTGAGCCAAAAAATGTATCCCATTCCGAATGACCTCAATGAGGTAATACTGATTAATTCTGCATGGATCCCAAATCAAAGTGAAGCAGAATTGGTTTCTGCTCTTCAACCTGGCGAAATGATTGTAAAAGACAATTTGCGTTTGGCATCATTTTGCGGAGATATAAATTATTTTATTCTGAATGGGCAAATCAACAATCATGCAGAGAAAATTCATCAACTTCCAGAAGCAGAAGTAATTACAAGACCTTGGGAAATTTTTTCCAAGAACGGAAAAATTCTTCGCTCAGATTTTGAACTCATAAGAGCAGGAAGGGATTCGGAAGAAATTTCTGATCCTTACACTATGGTGTATGAGAAAAACCAAATTTTCGTTGAGTCCGGTGTTGACATTAAAGCAGCCATATTGAATGCATCAGAAGGCCCTATTTATATAGGAAAAAATACTCAGATTCAAGAGGGGAGTGCCATCAAAGGCCCCTTTGCGCTTTTGGAAAATTCCGTAGTTAATATGGGTGCAAAAATCCGGACCGATACCACCATTGGTCCAAATTGTAAAGTTGGGGGAGAAATCAGCAATTGTGTATTTTTTGGATATAGCAACAAGGCTCATGATGGTTTTCTAGGCAATTCCGTCATTGGAGAGTGGTGTAATCTTGGTGCTGATACCAACAATAGCAACCTTAAAAACAACTATGGCGAGGTGAAAGTATTTAGTTATGAGGCGCAAAAAATGGTTAACACGGGTTTGCAATTCTGTGGTCTTCTAATGGGCGATCATTCCAAAACGAGCATCAATACAATGTTTAACACGGGTACAGTTGTGGGGGTTGGATGCAATATTTTTGATGGTGGATTTCCACCTAAACATGTAATTAGTTTTAGCTGGGGCGGGTCAAGAGATGGCTTTGAGCTGCATCAGTTCGATAAATTTATAGAAACTGAAAAGCGGGTCTTTGCCAGAAGAAAAATAGCATTGAATCCACTGTATGTTGAAATGCTTAGAAGCTTATTCGAAATCAAAAAAGGGCTTTTCCAACTTCAAACCAACCCGCTTTTTGGTTATTCTATGTAGGCTTTAATTACGAATTTTTGGCCTTGGCTTTTTCATCTTTCTGAATCTTGAAGCTTCTTTCAAAAAAAGTCCTATATTCTGGATTCGATTGCCACATTCACAAATGTTGGGTTCGATCATTTAGGTCTAAGAATTTTTAAGAAAGAATATTTTTTCAATAGAAAATATTTTCAAATTGCGATTCACAAAAATCGGAACGCTGAGAACCGATGTTTCATTTAATTATGATTTACTTTTCACATCCTTAGAAGCATTAAGAAAAGCTTTGTTTACCGGATCAATCACCAAAGTCACCAACGCTTAATGAAACTAAATACGATTGAAATATTAATTCCGAGGCAGGAGAAACGAAATGATACTCAAGCATTTGAAGTACTCAATGAAAGAATAAAAGACCTCTTTATTTCTGTTCCTGCGAAGAAAAAAATTCAAAACATATGGATGGAACTTTATCAAAATATGATGAAGTTTCGAAGTTCAGATCACCTAAGCCTGTTTAAGTTAGAAATAGACAACTTGGGCTTAATAACATTAATATCAATGAATTATAGCAGAAAGATTAATATTGAGACCCTCCAGAACAAATGGAACGCATTGCAACTTTCGAATGATTTGAAGACAGATTTTCAAACAAAAATTCAACGTAAAATGATTAATCGAACAGAAAAACCTGGCGACTTTGGGCTTGATTTTTGCTTTAGGTATTCTAAATTGAGATCATTTCATCGCATTGCCCGACCTGATTCTCAAGAAATAGTATATTTAGCATTTTCATTTCCCTCATATGGATAAATTGATAATTGTCTCTACCTTTAAAACACCTGAGGTTAATTTTAACAATGCAACTGGTCTTTTAATAATATCCGGAAGGGTGTTTCCTGAAAACCCAGATGCTTTTTTTCAGCCAATATTAACTTGGCTATCAGGCTATTCCAAGTTGCCAGCTGCGGTTTCAACACTACAGTTCACGCTTACATACTTCAACTCTAGTGCGAACGAATATTTGTTTCGCTGTTGCAAATTGATTGAGTCAATTGCTCAGTCCGGAAGCGAAGCTAAAATCGTTTGGGAGTACGAATCAGATGACGAAGACATGAAACAAATGGGAGAGGATTACAAAGAACTTTTAAAAATTAATTTTGAAATAAAGGCTATTAATTGAATTTGCCTATATTTGCGGCCCTTATTAAAAACACTGCTTGAGAGACGATATAAGCAACAGAGTAAATGGTCGGATAACGGCCAAAGAAGTACGGGTAACCGGAGAGAACGTTGAAGTTGGAATATATCCCATTGAAGTAGCCTTAGATATGGCTGCTGATCAGGGACTTGATCTGGTAGAAATTGCTCCTGGTGCCACACCTCCTGTTTGTAGAATTGTCGATTTCTCAAAGTTTAAATACGAGCAGAAAAAGAAAAATAAGGAGCTAAAAGCAAAGGCCGTCAAGGTTGTCATCAAAGAAATTCGTTTTGGACCTAATACCAGCGAACATGACTTCGATTTCAAAGTAAAACATGCCAAAACTTTTCTATCAGAAGGCGCTAAGATTAAAGCTTATGTGCATTTTGTAGGCCGCTCCATAGTTTTCTCTGATCGTGGAAGAGACCTTTTGGCCAGGTTTACAGCCTCACTTACCGAAGACGGGAAAGTAGAGATGGAACCTAAACTAGAAGGAAAGCGGATGTTTCTAATAATGGCCCCGAAACCGAAAAAATAATAATAATGCCGAAGCAAAAATCAAAATCAGGCGTCAAAAAGCGTTTCGCCCTCACCGCCACCGGCAAGGTGAAAAGAAAGCACGCATACAAGAGTCACATCTTGACAAAAAAGTCAACGAAACGTAAGAGAGCGTTGACACACACAGGTTTAGTTTCCGCTGCTGAAGCGGCCAACATTAAAAAAATGCTTTAAGTCATGCCTAGATCAGTAAATCATGTAGCCTCCAAAGCGAGAAGAAAGAAAATTCTGAAATTGGCCAAAGGGTATTTTGGTCGCAGAAAGAATGTATGGACGGTAGCTAAAAATGCCGTTGAAAAAGGCCTTGTATATGCATACAGGGACAGAAAAGCCAACAAAAGAGAATTCCGGGCTTTGTGGATTCAGCGTATCAACGCTGCTGCAAGATTAAACGGAATGTCTTATTCAAAGTTCATTGGTGACTTGAAGAAAAGAAACATCACCTTGGACAGAAAAGTGCTTGCTTATTTGGCATTCGAAAAGCCAGAAGATTTCAACAAACTTTTTGTTTGAGATTGAAAAGGATTTGTTATTCATTAAAAGGGGCTTTTAGCCTCTTTTTTTTTATTTCATCCCTGCATTCGTTTGGTCAGGAGATTTTCTGGAAGGGCAAAGAATTGCAGTCCAGTGATCACAAGACCATTGATGGTGAAATAGTTATCAGAAACGCTGATGATACCATAAAGGCAGAAAGAGCTGTCCTTTACAACAAGCCAAAAAAGGTTATTCTAACTGGAAACCTGTCGATTGTAAGCAAAGGCACCGTTGTGACCGGCGATTCGGCTTTCTTCTTTCCAACCATAAAGCAAATTCAGATTGTGAGGAATGCCGTTATAAACACTGCGGATGGAGCAATGCGATCAAATGCATTTAACTACGACATGAGTTCAAAAATATTGAGTTCACAATCATTCACCAAAGGCAATTCGAATGGAATCCAATTTAAAGCAGATCGATCCATCGTTTTTACAGATCAGAAAAGTATAAAGCTTATTGGACATGCAGAATGGGAAAATGATACCATTAAAGGAATAGCCGATACGATATATCTGGATAAAACCAATAACTTACTCAAAATGAGCCGAAAAGCAAAGATCATTTTCAAGAAGAGAGAGGATGAAGTTGCGGGCAGATATATCGAAATTGATATGAATACCAGTAAAATTACCAAAATTGAAGGTTCTCAAGTTAAAAGGAAAGACATCTCCCTAAAAGCGAAAAGAATTGTTCAAAATGGAGAAGACTATGAATTGACAGAAGATGTAGAGGTCCGTTCTTCAGATTCAGCTGTGGTGTCTTTTGGACAAAAGGCCTATATCCAGAAAGCAGGAATGCAAATGAAAATCAACACCAAAACACGAATCAGAGACAAGGAAAGGAAAGAACTTTTTATATATGCACCCAATTTGTACTCGCAAAAAGCAGATTCTGTTGAGCAATATAACTTCTTTAAAAACACCAATTTAAGGGGACAATTTAACGGTTTTGGGGACTCTCTTTCTATAATCAAAAGGAAGGACACAAAAGAAATTTTCCTAATCAAAGATGCACATATTCAAAACGATTCGATGTACATTGAGGCCGATACGATTGAGATTTTTCAGGATTCTTTGCGTCAAATTATCAAGGCAAAACGAAATGCTTTGATGATTATGATAACCAAACCAAACCGTGTAAATTCAATTACTGCCGCTTTTATCAGGTTGATAAAAACAGATTCGATATCAGAAATGTATGCAAATGGCGATTCTGAATCTTATTTATGGAACGATGAAAAGTCGAGTCTTGGGATCAATCATACGACATCACCCAGCCAAACGGCCATTATAAAAGCAAAAAAGATTTCCAAAGTGCGCACCAAAGGCAGTACGCAATCTAATTTTCAGCCAATTAACAAGGTAGATTATGGGTATATTAACACCTTGGCTGTTAAACTCAAAGAAACGTATTCACATGACACTTTAGCAACTGGTTTACAACCAGTTAAGAATTTTCTTCTTGGGAAAAAGAGGTAGGATTCAGATCATTTACGTTCTTGGTTGCTCTTGTCATTTCTAGCTTTCCTGGTGGGCCTTTTAGCCTCTCAACCTCAAACCCCACAGCTTTCATATTGCGTTTCACATATGCTTTGGCGCAGTAAGTAACCAATATTCCTCCCAACTTGAGTGCGGAATATGCCTGCTTCATGGCCAATTCGTCCCAAAGTTCAGGTTGAGAATCAGGTGCAAAAGCATCATAAAACAGTACATCAAGTTCAGAAAAGGGATTTTGTTCAGGCCATTTTAAATGAAACCATTGAAATCTGAATGTAGGGCTTATGTCAATTTCTAAATTGGGTTTTTGTTCCAATAACTTTTCGAAATTCTCAAGTCCCAAATAGCTATAGCTATCACAAATCTGCGATTTACATTCTTCTGGAATGGGATATGCTTCAATTGAAAAATAGTCTATTTTTTGCTTGTTTTCTTCTGCAAATCTCAAACTTAACATGGCATTTAGCCCTGTTCCCAAACCGATTTCTCCAACTTTAAGTATTTGATTTTCTGATAATTTTATACGCAGACCATTCTCTATAAAAATGTGCAAGGATTCTGTTATGGCTCCGTGCCGACTGTGATACGTTTCTTGAAACACGTCTGAAAAAAGGGTCAGTGAACCATCAATAGTTTTTTGTGCGCTTATCATAAATTGTACTTTTATTTGGCCCCATTTCCAAAATGTAGATTCACAACAAGATTAAGCCAATTGAAACAAATTTTAACGCACATATTTATTTACGGGATTCTTATTTTTTTTCATACTGTTCAGGTTTTTGGTAGAAGAAAAGCTGTCAAAGAATTTGACATTGTCGTTTTAATGGCCACACCTGGGGGCATTGCTTCTGCAATAACCGCTGCAAGAATGGGGTATAAAGTAGCACTAGTTGAAAGGAATAAACATCTTGGAGGATTGCCCGCCAACGGTCTTGGAGCCACTGATATTCAAACAAGACAATTAATTTCAGGGTTTTTTAAAGAATATATTGTGCGGGTAAAGGGACACTATGTCAATAAATATGGCCTTGAATCACAGCAGGTTAAAGATTGTTCAAACGGCTTTCATTTTGAACCTGGTGTTGCAGAATTGGTTTTCAAACAAATAATAAAAGCCGAAAAAAATATAGATGTTTTCACTGAATATCAGTTTGATTCAGAAAAAGCCAACGTTGTTTTTGCGAACAAATTGCCTACCCAAATTCGTATTGCTAAAGTTGGCAAGCCAAATAAGCAGTTCTGGTTGAAGGCAAAGATTTTCATCGATGGATCTTATGAAGGCGATTTGGCAGCGGCATTTGGTTGTCGATTTCGAACATACAGGGAAGGCAAATCGGAATTTGGAGAATCAATGGCCGGAAAAATTTATAAGTTATGGGGTAGTGATAGTCTTCAGGAAGGATCTACGGGAGAAGCCGATTCTGCAATTCAGGCATTTAACTATAGAATTTGCTTAACAAATGACCCTAAGAAATTAGTAAAAATCACAAAACCAGAGCAATACAATAGGGAAGACTTTGTTGGTCTAGTAGGAGATATCAGGTCTGGATTTACTTCTGGGTTTTATCCAAAAAATGGCAAAACCGCTGCAATTGTCAATCCGATACGGCTGCCAAATTCAAAATTTGATGCCAATAACCACCACAGAGCTTTGACTTCTACAGATTTACCGGAAGAAAACTGGCCCTGGCCAACAGCATCCTGGGCATGGCGTGATCAGTTTGCTATACGGCTCAAAAGCTTTAACCTCGGGTTGCTATACTTTGTTCAAAACGACACAGCCATTATTCAATCATTTAGAGATGAGGCTCTTGCATATGGCCTTTCAAAAGATGAGTATAAGGATAACGAGCATTTTCCCAGGTTGGTTTATGTGAGAGAAGGCAGACGAATAGAAGGCAAGCATATCTTCACTGCGATGGATGCCTTGCCAGAAAAGCAAGGAAAGCGACCTCCTGTGCATAGGAACTCAATTGCTACGAGTCACTATGCCATTGACAGCCATGCCATGTACAAGCGAGAAAAGGGTAAAAAGACCTTGGATGGATTTATTTCTTATCAAACCAAACCGTTTACGATCCCTTTTGAAGTGGCAGTCCCGATAGAAGTTGATAATATTTTGACGCCTGTTCCTGTTTCTGCTTCGCATGTGGGTTATGGATGTTTGCGAATGGAGCCATGTTGGATGAACCTCGGCCATGCAGCTGGTGTGGCGGCAGGGCTAGCCGTAAAATACAATACTTCAATTCATTCATTATCAATTGATTCTATTCAGAAATACTTACTTCAGCAAAAAGTGAACCTACTCTATTTTGAAGATGTTTTACCAAATCATCCTGATTTTGAATTTGTCCAAACGGTTGGATTAAAAGGCTGGATTCCTGAATACTCAGCAAGGTTGAATGAAACGGTTAGTAGCGATGATTTGGAATTATGGTCAGCCAAAACAGGTTTTTCACTTTTGGAAATAACCCAATTGGCCAAAAATAAAACCAGACGCGAAGGTCTGGTTTTTGTGTTGAAACTCTGGCAAGAAGCTTTACAATTGAAGAAGTAGTCTGGCTTTTTTTAGGCCCTTTTCCTTTTGAATAGGTATCTGGTAATGAAGATGCCAGTGCTTTTATCAGCAGCATAAACACCAGGTGTGATTGTAACCAATTCCCAGCCTGCATTTATTTTTTCCTCGATTTTCGAAGCTAAAATTTGGTCGTTTTCTTTGATGTTCCCGAAATTGATCCCCACAAAACTGAAGAAGTTTTCAAGTTTAATTTCCTCCATACTGCCATCTTTGGCCGTTGTAATCAGCCTCGATCTACCCAAACCTCCAGGCACAACCGACTCTACTGCTGTCATTTGTTGAAATTCATACTGCGTAGTTTGACAGAAACTGTGCGCACAAATACTACCAAAAAACAAAATTGATAAAATAGTTTTTTTCATTATTTTTTAAATCTGGGACTCAATTAAGATTGATTTTTTTGTAATTGCAAAGGCATGTTGATAAAACCAAAAAAGCTGAGAAAACAGGAAGCGACCCCCATTTCCGAGGCCATTTCGAACTGGCTGAAATCAAACCATTTGGAGGATAGATTGTTAATCTCTCAAATCACCGCAGATTGGGAATCAATGGTTGGGCCTGTAATTTCTAAACATACCAGAAGCATTAGGGTAGAAAACAAAGTTCTTCAAATTATTGTTGACAATGCGCCACTTAGACAACAATTGACCTATTCGAAAACTCAGCTAATCAAGATGGTAAACGAAAAAGCAGGCCGCCAATTGGTTGTTGACTGTTTCATTTTGTAAGCTTCAAAATCTTAACATTGCCTTTTCCCCATTAGTTTCAATTCAATTTCCAACCATTTCCATTCATATTTGTTGTTAAGGTGTTATGAACATGAAAAGCCTGGTAACATCTAGAGGGAATCCTTATCTTACCATAATATGGTTGTCAATTCTTGGGTCTTGCCTTTTGTTTTTGTTTTTGGTGTTCACCTTTATGTGGCGTTCACAGGCTTCAGATTGGGAACCAATCGAAATGCCAAGAGCATTCTTTTTTAGCTCAATTGTTATCGCTTTTAGCTCTGTTGCACTTCATTTTGCCAATCGAAGTTTCAAATATGAAGACTATAAAGGCTTTTTTTCCTGGATCGGAATTGCTTTAGGCCTTGGCATCGCTTTTTGCTTGCTCCAATTTTCAGGTTGGCGATTTTTGAGCCAATCAGGCGTTAGATTTCAGAATATTGGCGGCTCTTTTATCTACATTTTAACAGGCCTACATTTCTTCCACCTGATTTTGGGTCTGGGCGGTTTGGCATGGTTAGGGGTAGATGGATATAAAAATAAAAGGTATGTCGATGGGTATATAGGAAGTCTAAATCCTGCAAAAAGATCTCTTTTAAAGATGGTTACGATTTTCTGGCATTTTCTGGCACTACTTTGGTATTCCCTATTTTTGGTTTTGTTTTTAGGCTTAAAAAATTGAATTTTTGAATCTGGACCAGAATTTCCAAATCAATATTAGCCGTTAAATTGGTTCATGGTAGTTTCCAAACCCCTGGTGCAAAAGCATAAAACTGCATCTGCTGCTTTTTCAACCCAAACCTTTTTTTGTTCCTGATCTTTTGCATCAAACTGCCCTAAAACAAAATTAACCTGCTGACCTTTGGGAAAATCTGAGCCAATGCCCATTCTCATTCTGGCATATTGTTGGCTATTTAACTTTTGTTCAATGTCTGTCAATCCATTGTGACCTGCGGAAGATCCTTTGCTTTTGGTTCTGATGGTGCCAAATGGAAGAGCCAAATCATCGGTAACTATAAGAATTTCAGATGTAACAGAATTTGATTTCCTCATCCAAAGCGAAACTGCGTCTCCGGAAAGGTTCATAAAAGTGGTTGGTTTTAGAAGATAAACCGATTTGCCTCCAATCTGAAATTTGGCTGATTGCGCCAGTCTGTCACTTGCAAAAGTGATGCCCCTTTTTTTTGCTACCTCATCGAGGACCTCAAAACCAATATTGTGGCGGGTACCTTCATATTTTTCACCAATATTGCCGAGACCAAATATTAATAAAGACATTTAAATGGAGACTAAGTTAGAATTGGGTCAAACCTGGACCCATAAATTTTCGTTTTCCCAACAAGAGGTAAATGAATTTGCAAAAGTAACAGGAGATTCGAATCCGTTGCATTTGGATGCAGCGTATGCTGCCCAAACGGCCTTTAAAAAACCAATCATTCATGGCATGCTTGGTGCGTCTGTTTTTAGCAAGGTTTTTGGAACCATCATGCCAGGGCCTAAAAGCATTTATCTCAGTCAAACACTTGAATTTAAAAAAGCAATGTTGGTTGAAACTCAGTATCTGGCTGAATTCAAGGTAATTGAGGCTCTTCCTGAGAAAAAAAGAATTAAGATTCAAACGAGGGTTCTCACTTTAGAATCTAAAGAAATACTAATCGATGGCGAAGCTTGGTTGCGGATTAGATAAAATCAGGTTGTGAATTTCGCTTTTCATCGTAATACTTCATAAAAGGCTCTTGCAATAAATGGCAATGGATTGAAGATTGGTAAAGCCACAGCGCTTTTTAGCTTTAACTACAATACATTGCGAACGAAAAGCAAGGCATGGCTCCAATACCGGCTTTCTTCTACCTTGGTAACCACGATGCCTTTGTTAGAGGCAGAATGGATAATCTCCAAAGGTTCGCCAGGTTTTGAAATAACAATGGCAGCATGGTTCACCATCACTTTTCCACGTCTTCCTTTCTTTCCAAAAAAAGCCAGATCGCCCACTTTTGCTTCAGAAACCGGAACTTTTTTCCCCTCCATTGCTTGGGCTGTGGAACTTGATTTGAGTCGGAAACCAAAATTTCTAAATATATAGCCTGTAAAACCGGAACAGTCAAAACCCAATCTTGGCGATTTGCCTGAACTCCGATATCTGATTCCTAAAAAATTAAGAGAATATTGTAAGATTTCTTCCCGCAATCCCGAAACTGGAGTTTCGTTGATTCCTACTTTGTTATCTGGATCTTCTGGATTTGTCCAGTTGGTAGGATTTAGCCAATTATTTAGAACAACACCACTTGAAACTGAAAAAATCTGGGTGTTGGCTTTGTTGCATTCATTTTCTATCAAGACCTGGCCATAGACAGAATCATAGGTCGATTGTAAGAGTATAAATACAAAAGCGAGTCGAGGGACCAACTTCAAGTTTTGCTTCAATTGACTTGACTTAAAATTCAAAATATGAGCTTGTTTAATTCTTAAAAAATCGGATATTTTTAAAAGAATATGAATTTAAAGGCCGCAAACTTACAAAAAATGCAAGAAATAGCCTAATTCATTGCGAAAGTGTCAAATTTGGACTTTAAACAAGCTTGAAATATCAGGGTATTTTTCGCCCTTCCTGGTCGGCAATCATTGACCTTACCTCAGTCGAAACCAAAGTAGAATATTTTTTAAAAGTCTCATTTCCAGAGCCAGCCCAGCCAATCATTTTTTTCATTTTTCCATTAATTACTACCCAAATCATTGTTACCGGAGCCTCTTTTGGAATAGAAATACTATCTGGAATTTGCTTTACATTAAGCTTAACTGCGCTAAATATTAAGCTTTTAGTCAAATCATCAGGAATATAGAATTCATACTTGCCCAACAATGGCATATTGGATTTACCCTCGTAAACCATTCTTCTTCCAGAATAGAAACTGGCTTCATAGGCCGGACACTTTCCCAAACAAGGAAATTGCTGAATATAAATTAAAAGTTCCCCATTGGGATCCATTTCAATTGGTGCGTTCTTTTGTGCTATTTTGGTTGTGCTACAGCCAAAAAAGACAAAGACCAAAATGGCTATCCAAGAGCTAGTTGATGAATTGTAATATTTCATTTAGGCGCATTTTAACTTTTTAGCATTTATTTCGCACATCTTTCTTTTCGATTTTATTAAAAAATGATAGAACCTCAAATTCCTCCTAGAAAAAACAAGACCATTCTCATACTTCTTTTGGTTGCTTTATTGCTGATAGCAAATGGCATCCAATATTGGTTAAGCCGCCAGGACAGGGAAGAAATTGCGCATAAAGATATTGAGTTAAAAGAAACTTCAGAAGACTTAAGTAAGGTGAGTTCTTCGCTTGATTCGATGCGCAAAGAGCTTGAAATCAAAATCACTGAAATCAATAAATTGGGAGGCGATACGGCTAGTATTGGCTTGTTGAAAAGACAAATTGAGCGAGATTTAAAAAATGCAAGACGACAAAATTTTAAATCAAAAGAGCTAATTGAAGATTTAAAAAACCGGATTGAAGACTACGAACTTCAGCTGGCTGCCAAAGATGAAGAGATTGAAAAGTTAAAATCCGAAAACCAAAGTTTGTTTGCCGACAACAGAAAGTTAAAAACAAAAATTGTACAGTCAGAAGATTCGATTTCAAAACTTTACGAAACCAAAGCAAAACTTTCTGAACAAGTAGCGCTTGCATCTATGTTGAGGGCAGAGGCAATTAAGATTAGCATCATCGACTCAAAAGGCAGAGAAAAGGAAGACGAAGACTATAGAGCAAAGAAGATCAGTAAATTGAAGGTAACTTTTGTAGTATCTGACAACAAAGTTGCCAAAATCGAAAATAAAGAAATTTTTATGCGGATTACAGACCCAGAGGGCGGCTATCTAAACGATCCTGGAACAGGTGGGGGCACATTTACGCAAGAAGGTCGGGAGTCTCCATACACCTCAAAGTTGAGCTTTTTGTTTGACAACAAACAGCCACAGCTCAGTTTTATTTGGGAAAAAGGAAGCCCTTATAAAACTGGTACTTATACAGTTGAGTTGTTTTCTGAAGGCAACAAGCTGGGTCAGGCAAATTTTATTGTTAAATAAGTAAAAGTCCGTCCTGTATTTTTTTGAAGATTCTTTGTTTAGGAATCAAAACTTTCCTAGTTTTGCGGCCCTTTTGAAAAATTAATCATGTCAAAAAATTACGAGACGGTATTCATTTTAACTCCCGTTTTGTCTGACCAGCAGACAAAGGATGCCGTAGAAAAGTACAAAACTTTGATTACCAGCCAGGGTGGCGAAATAATCAATCTGGAAAACATGGGGCTTAAACAACTGGCCTACCCCATCCAAAAGAAAAGCAATGGTTTTTATGTTTTGATTGAGTTCAAATCTGAGCCAGCTTTTATCAAATCACTTGAAGTGGAATACAAAAGAGATGAGCGCATCATCCGATTCCTGACCACTTCACTTGATAAGTTTGCCGTTGAATACAACGCCAAAAGAAAATCAGGTGCATTTTCTTCATCGAAAGAGCAAAAACTAGAAACCGTTTCTTAATTTATTCAGCATCTGATCCATGATAAGCAACAACGAAAACAATTATCCGGTAAAAAAATATTGCCGATTCAGAAAAGCTGGTATCAAGTATATTGATTACAAAAATCCAGATTTTTTGCTAAAATTTTTAAATGAGCAGGGCAAAATTTTGCCAAGAAGACTTTCAGGGAACAGCTTGAAATACCAGAAAAAACTAGCTCAGGCTGTAAAAAAAGCAAGACACCTTGCCTTTTTACCATACGTAGCTGACGGTTTAAAATAAGTTTCACACCACACAATTATTTGATATATAATGGAAATCATTTTAAAAGAAGACGTTAAGAATCTAGGATTCAAAAACGATGTGGTGTCTGTGAAACCAGGCTTCGGCAGAAACTATCTTATTCCTCAAGGTGTAGGTGTTTTGGCTACTCCTTCAAACCGAAAGGTGATGCAAGAGAATCTTAAGCAAGCGGCTCACAAAGCAGACAGACTTCTAAAAGAAGCTACTGAACTTGCTGCTGCCATTGGTGATATGATATTTGAAATCAAAGCCAAAGCGGGAGAATCCGGAAGAATCTTTGGAGCAGTAACCTCGTTACAAATTTCTGATGGTTTGAAAGCCAAAGGATTTGAGGTTGATAGGAAAAGAATTTCCTTGCCTAAAGAAGTTAAAAATCTTGGTGCGTACGAAGCAACAATCATTTTGCACAAGCAAGTTAGCCATAAGGTTAAATTTAATGTTGTAGCTGAATAATTTCATCTCAAACTAAAAAAAAGGCAAACCCAAAAGGTTTGCCTTTTTTTTGCCCTATTTTCTAAAACCTAAATTCGGAATACGAATACCGAATAACTGAGATTAAGAAGAATTGAACCCTTAAGAAAATTTTAAAAACCATAAAAAAACCCTCAAAAGAGGGTTTTTAAAAATTAGGTTCTTTATTTCTATACCAAGACTTCTTTAATTCTATCCGCTGCTTCTTTTAATAGAATGGCTGGAAAAACTTTTAATCCTGATTCTGAAATGATCTTTGCACCAAGCTCTGCATTGGTTCCTTGCAGGCGAACAATAATCGGGATATTGATTTGGCCAATGTTTTTGTAGGCTTCCACAACACCAGTTGCAACTCTATCACATCTCACAATTCCGCCAAATACATTGATCAAAATGGCTTTTACATTTGGATCTTTTAATATAATTCTAAATCCAGCTTCCACCGTTTTTGCATTTGCACCACCACCCACGTCCAGGAAGTTGGCCGGCTCTCCACCACATAATTTGATTACATCCATAGTGGCCATTGCCAAACCTGCGCCATTCACCATGCAACCGACATTTCCATCAAGCTTCACATAATTGAGACCTGATTCAGCCGCTTCCACTTCCAAAGGATCTTCTTCTGTAATATCTCTGAGGTCGGCTAAGGCAGGATGTCTGTACAATGCATTGTCATCCAGATTTACTTTCCCATCAACAGCCAAAATTTTATCATCCGATGTTTTCAAAACTGGATTGATTTCAAACATGGAACTGTCTGTATCTAGATAAGCTCTGTAAAGTGCCTCCAAAAATTTGACCATTTCCTTGAATGCATTGCCGCTCAAACCAAGCGCAAAAGCAATTTTGCGGGACTGAAATGGCTGTAAACCTACAATTGGATCAATCCATTCTTTGAAGATTTTCTCTGGCGTATGTTCAGCTACTTCCTCAATATCCATTCCGCCCTCCGTGCTTGCCATAATGACATTGCGGCTTGTTCCCCGATCAAGAAGAATACTAACATAATATTCTTTGGTTGGATTTGCACCTGGATAATAAACATCCTGAGCCACCAAAACTTTCCTTACTTTTTTCCCTTCCGGACCAGTTTGATGTGTAATCAACTGCATTCCAATTATTTTTGAAGCAATTTCATGGGCTTCAGATGGCGATTTAGCCAATTTAACCCCACCTCCTTTGCCTCTTCCTCCTGCATGAATCTGGGCCTTAATCACACACCAATCGGAATCATATTCTCTCTTTATCGCTTTGGCAGCTGCCTCAGCTTCGTCAGGTGTGTGGGCCAGGATGCCTTCCTGGATTCGAACGCCGTATTTTTTCAGCAGTTCTTTGGCTTGATACTCGTGAATATTCATGAATGCAGTTGCAATTTTTAAGAAGGCTCAAAAATAGACCGCTAAGATGGGATTGCAAACTTTTCAGGTCTGTTATTGATGAATTTTACCTGTAGTATTTCAATACCTTTGTAGACAGAATGAAAAATGCACTTTTAAATTCGATTGGTTTACCAGGCATCGCTATTTTGATGCTCTTGTTTTCTGGTTGTTTCAATGAAAGAAGCCCAATCAAACCAGATGAAAATACAACTTGGGTTTCGCCTACTGAACCCAATATCTTGCTGGAGAATCTAAAAAAAGCCATTTCATCCTTAGATTTAAATAATTTTAGCCGCTGCCTGAATGTTGAGAAATTTTCATTTAGAGCAGATCCGAATATTGCGGCCAACAATCTTGGACTATTTTCCAACTGGCGCTGGGAATCTGAAAATCAATACTTTAATAATCTAAGACTCGCTGCTTTGCCACTAAATCTGAATAACAATTTAACTTTTTTGAATCCCAGGATTAATAATTTTACACAGGATTCCTTGGAATTTACAGCTGATTACAACCTAGCCATCTACCATCAAGATCCTAATTTTAAGGCAGTTAATCTTTCTGGGCTTGCTACTTTACAATTGAAAAGGAATCGGCAAAATGAATGGCAAATTATAACTTGGCAGGACAATAAAACAAAAACTACCACATGTTGGACAGAGCTAAGGCAACATTTTTTTGCTCCATAATTGTTTTTGGGTTTTCATTTCTTTTGGTATTTGGATGCAATCCTTTTGCACCAAAACTGTCTGATATTGTTGTCGATAGAAATGAAGTTCTAGGAAATCGAAAACACATTTCTGGTCTATTCGATTGGTTTAGGGCGTCTTATGAATTAAAAGACACCCTATTATATGGTCAAATGTTGGCGAAGGATTTTCAATTCTCATATCTGGATTTTACCAATAATAATAATGTGTATTACGATCGGGACATTGATATGCGGACAACATTCAACCTATTTAAAGCCGCCAAATCAACTTCTGTACAATGGCAACATTATGTCTATGCAGACACTTTGGCCAGCGACACAATAGCTGGAGTTGAACGATATTTTAATGTTACAGTTGTTCTTGATGACCAACAGATTTTTCGAAGTACAGGTTCCGCTAAACTGAAATTGGTGCGAAAATCGATAAATGACTATTGGCAAATCCAGAGTTGGTTTGACAAATCTGATTTTTAAAAGCTTCGAATTTGAATCATAACAATGTATTAAGCTGTAGGTCAAGATATTATTATTACTGATCCCCAATGAATTTGATAATAAAGTCTCAAAATTTATTTTGGTGAACATTGTTGTACTGCTTTAAGTAACCATCACATATTCTGGTTGTTACAATCTAAAATACAATGACTAGTCCTAAATCAAATAGATAAGAAAACAATTTAGGGGAAACACACTATGCTATCTAATAAAACTAGAATTTGATTTTGAAAATCGTAGAATTGCACATTGCATTCTTAAGATGATCATCCACAAATCATTCGTTTTCAACCCCTTTCAAGAAAACACCTATGTTGTTTCTTCCGAAAGTAAGCAGTGCTTGATTATAGACCCAGGTTGTTATGGCAAAGAAGATGAGCAGATTCTGGAAAATTATATTTTAGAAAATGAACTTACGCCGAAAGCAATTTGGCTTACACATGCACACATAGATCATGTGTTGGGGCTTAATTTTTGTGTAGAAAAATGGAATATTCCATACTGTATTCATTATCTTGAAGTTGCTCAACTTAAAGCTGTGGAAGTCTATGCTCCAAATTATGGATTTCATGATTATAAGCCTGTTACCTCAAATGGAACATTGTTAGATTCCAGCGAGATATTATTGGACAACCTTAAATTTTCAATTCTAAATGTACCAGGACACTCTCCAGGGCATGTTGCTTTTTATCATTCCGATTCTGCTCAGATTTGGGCTGGAGATGTTCTTTTTAGACAAAGTATTGGTCGCACCGATCTTCCAGGAGGAAATTTTGAGATCTTGAAAAAATCAATCCTTGAAAAGCTATTCATTTTACCTGATAATACAACTGTCTATTCGGGTCATGGACCAGAAACTAAAATCGGGTTTGAAAAACGAAACAATCCATATATTTCTATATAATATACTCTAGTTCAATTGTTTATGAAGTTCAATTTAAATTCACTTTCGTTATTTTCTCTTACTTGCATTTGTCCTCTATTATGTAATTCTCAAGATGGGAAGGCGCTGGTATTTGAGGGTAGCAAAGCAAAACTTGAGATTCAAACTGCGGGTTCTGCGATCACATATTTTTCGCTTAAGAAAAACAACATTAATCCTTTTACATGGTCGTTGCTCCCAGATCAAATGCCTAAACCAAATATGGGAACTCCTGTATTTCGGGGCCATTTTTTATGCATGGGTAGATGGGGTGCTGCCTCAGATGCTGAACAAAAAGCTGGAATTCCTCACAATGGAGAAATAAACACTTTGAATTGGACAGTGCAAAAACCGCCAATTGTTGAAGGTGAAACCATCGTGGCAGAGGCAGAATGCCTGGAGATTAAAGAACAAATGAAGGTGAGCAGAAAAATTGAATTGCAAAAAGATGGTCAAAGTTTTTTGATGACAGAAACCGCAACCAATTTGGCCAATCTGGATAGAGTATATAATTTTACCCAGCATCCAACCATTGGTGCACCGTTTCTAAGCGCCTCAACAGTAATTGATTGCAATGCCGGATTGGGATTTGACCAGCGAGCTGACTTTTCCAGTCTTGAAAAGACGGCATTTATTTTTCCTGAAGGTCATTTGGTGGATGGATATGCGGATTTAAGGCAAGTAAATGATGAAAGAGGCTATGTTACAACCCATATTTTTGATGATACTGCCAAAATAGGCTGGGTTACCGCAACCAATCCTGAGCAAAAGCTTGTCTTGGGTTATATATTTTTAACCAAGCAATATCCATGGCTGAATCTTTGGCATTGGAAAAAAGATAGGGCTCCATTTGCCCACGGCCTTGAATTTGGCACCACCGGACTTGGCCAACCATATAAAACATTAATTGATAATTGTGTTACTTTTCACGGAAGGAAATCTTATGAATGGATTGAGACGGGACAATCGATTACAAAAAAATACATTTGTTTTTTGGTAGAAGTACCTGAAAATTTCCTTGGAGTCGGGAAAATTATCCTTGGCGCAAAAGGTGCCCAAATTATTGAGCGAAAGACAGATAAACCAAGAAAAGTAGAAATAAATCTTATTCAAGGATTGAATTGAAAATAAGATTTGCACTTTTTAAGGCATTCAAGAAGCTCTCAATATTGGCATATTTTGAGCTTCATGCTTCGCATAGGTGCTTTTTGAAAATCTCTAAAAATCAAGCGTGATTTTCATTCCTTCTTAAACAAAAAGAAGGCCCCTCCTGGTGAAAGAGGGGCCTATATCACGGAACCTACCAGATCCCGATCAACTTTCGCGTTGTTGCTTATTTAGTGTCAGCTGGTTGTGGCTGAACTACCTCCCCTTTTATGGTTAAGTAGGTTGCGCCTCCTTCAACATTTGCATTAACAGTGATGCTCTTGTTAAATGCACCAGCAGATGCTGCGTTAAAAGTGGCTTTAATTGTACCAGTCTTCCCTGGCGCAATTGGATCTTTTGTCCAATCTGGAGTGGTGCATCCACATGATGCATTTACGGAACTCAAAACCAATGGCACTTTTCCCACATTAGAAAATTTAAACTCATGTGTAACTGGCTTTCCTTGAGGAATTTTGCCAAAATCAAATGTGGTTGCATCCCATTTAAAAGCGGCCATGTTGCCTGGCTGTGCAGCTGGTGCTGGTGTTGGAGCTGCTTTTTTGTCTTGTGCGGTGGCACCTAAAGCAATAACTGCGAGAAGGGCAACTGAGGTAATGATTTTCTTCATTTGGACTTTATCTTTAATACTTTCTTAGGACAAAAGTGAAGTCTTAAATCGGAATGAAAAAGTGCTTTAACAAAAATTAACTTATTTTAATATAAGCATCAAATGTTTAAAATCGACCAGGAAAATTGCCTTAAAATTACACGAACAAACATTCGGACAAGACAATCCTGAAAATTGCCATTCGATTATTTCTAGCATTAAGCTATATTTTTGAAAATCAGAACTTAGGATAGATTAAGAAAAAAAGCAAAAAAGCATTCCCGCTAAGAGTGCTGTAAAATGACTTGTACAGCATCACCAAACGTGGCACAAACAAAATCTGCATAGCTGGACTGCCGCTCTTTGAGTGTTGGAATGAGTATGGTTTTCACTCCTACCTTTTTTCCAGCAATTAAATCACGTTCAGCATCACCAATTAACCAACTCACATTTGGATCGCTTTGGGTAAGGGCAAGGCCTCGCTCCAACATCAAACTACCTGGTTTACTGGCTAAAGATTTTGAATAGTCTCGATGTATAGGTGCATAAAGTAGGTAGTCTATGGCATTGTTACTCGCCACTTGAACCTTTTGATGAAGCGCAATTACCTCATTTTTAGTAAAAAGTCCTTTTGAAATTCCACCTTGATTTGTAACAACAACCAATTGAAAACCAGCAATTTTTAACTTGTTTAAACCAGATGGAACATCGTCTTGGATTTCAAAATCTTCATGTTTGAAGACATAGTCTCCCTTCTCAATATTCAAAACCCCATCTCTATCCAGAAGAACGCACTTATTCTCAAATCTCTTTTTTTCAACTTCCATTATTTTACTTTATACCCTATTTGTTCGGAGTTTGATGCGCTTAAGCTTTGCCAGATTTTTTCCCTTCCAAAATCCCGGAAATAAGATTCCTGGCCCTAAAAAGTCTGATCTTGATTGTGCTGATGGGCACTCCTAATTCGGCCTGAATTTCTTCATGGCTTAGCTCATCAAAATATTTTAATTTAATCAAAGTCTGGTACACAGCCGGAAGTTGAGATACAATTTCCCGTAAATTTGCATAACTCTGCTTCTTTAGCAGAATCTCTTGAGGATCAGAATCTTTAGATGCAACATCAATCGAAAATGAATCGCCTCTTCCATCACTTATTTGATCATGAATGCTAAAGGTTCGAAGCTTTTTCTGTCGCATGAAATCGATGGTGTGGTTGGATGCAATCTTAAAAAGCCATGTTGAAAATGAGTACTTTTCGTCGAAGCGATGAAGATTTCTAAATGCCTTCTCAAATGTTTCTATTACAAGATCTTCCGCATCATCCAGATTTCGAACCATTTTTAAAACCATAGCAAGAATTGATCTTTTGTATCTTTCCAATAAAAAAGCCATTGCTTTCTGATCGCCTTCTTTGGCTAGTATAACTTTCTTAAATAGTTCAGGACTACGCTCTTGGAAAGAAATATATTTTACATCCATGTTACTCTTTTAGAGAATCTGGCAGGAAACGAAAAGGCAAAAATGATTATACTATGGATAAAATCAAGCAATGGAAAAGCCCAAAAAGAAATTGGTTCGTTTAACTTCCTCTTTATCTGATTCATAACCACAGCATGATTGACTACTTTCCATAAAAAACCAATGGAAACTAAAGGTAGGGTAAGCGAAAAGAAAAACAAAGGAATGGCAGAAACATAAAACAGCAGATTGCTGGCAGCGAGCAAGCCCAGGAGCCATTTGTGATTGCTTCGATAATGCTGCCCAACTGATAAATGTCTGGTTTTCTGCCTGTACCAGTCGTACCAAGTCGATTTTGGGATGGAATATGTGAAGCTCTCCGGATCGAGATTAACCGAAATATTATTATTTGAGGCAGCTCTGTTTACAAAAAGATCGTCGTCTCCACCCGTCAATGGAACGTGCTTATAAAAGCCCTTTAACTTCATAAACAAGGGCTTTTTATAGGACAAATTTCTTCCAACACCCATATATGGCAAACCAGCCAAGGCAAAACTAAAGTATTGAACAGCAGTAAAAAATGTATCGTATCGAACCAATAAATTCAAGAATCCGCTTTTCTTCTGGTAGGGCGAATAGCCCAAAACAATTTCCTCCTTTCCGTACATATGACGAGCCATCGAATTAATCCACTGGTTGCCAGCTGGAAAGCAATCTGCATCTGTAAAAAGCAAGTTGTTGTATTTCGCAGAACGAATGCCCATTGTGAGGGCAAACTTTTTCGGATTCATTCCCTCTGGCGTATAGTTGATCCTAACCAATTTAATTTTTTTCTCAACAGACTTTTGCTCCAACATGTAATCATACATGGGGTCTTCAGATCGATCATCAATTATAACTACTTCAAATTCCGGATAATCCTGATCTAAAAGCAATCCGATCAAAACCTTAAGATTTTCAAGTTCATTTCGTGCACAAATAATAACAGAAACGCCAGGCTTGGGATCAAAATTATCATCAGAACTGTCAACAAAACGGATTATCCGAAGGAAGAAATACCAATGATAAAACATTTGGATGACCCCACAGAAAACAAAAACGCCTGCTGCGATCAGAAGAAAAATGGTGGATAGGGAATATTCCAATGAAAAAAAACTAGTCGATAAAACGCTTTACAATCGGATCATAACTATCTATTCTTCTGTCTCTTAGAAAAGGCCAATGCGTTCGGTAGTAATCGCTTGCATTCAAATCTAAGGTTTGGACGGAAACAGATTCTTCCAAATGTGGGGCTTGAAACGTGACTTTCCCAAAGGAATTTGTGACAAATGAACCACCCCAAAACTGCATATTGCTTTCAATACCAGTTCGGTTGACAGCAACTACAGAAATTCCATTTGCCACCGAATGACCTTTCATAACCGATTGCCATGCATGATATTGATCGGAATTGGTTTGTTCATCCTGGTTGATTGCCCAGCCAATCGCGGTTGGATAAACCAAAAAATCTGCACCCATCAGAGCCGTAATTCTTGCAGCTTCCGGATACCATTGATCCCAACAAATAAGCACTCCGATTGACCCAAATTTGGTTTTAAAGACTTGATATCCAAGATCTCCAGGCGTAAAATAGAATTTTTCATAATAACCTGGATCATCTGGAATATGCATCTTTCTATACTTGCCAAGATACGTTCCATCAGCGTTCAAAACGGCAGTGGTGTTGTGATAAAGCCCTTCAGCACGTTTTTCGAAAAGTGAGGCAACGATTACAATGCCCAATTCAGCAGCGAGTTGACCTAAAATATCGGTTGATGGACCGGGTATTGATTCTGCCAGTTTGAAGTTTTCGTAATCCTCAACATCACAAAAATATAAAGATCGGAAAAGCTCCTGCAAAACCACCACCTGAGCACCTTTTGAGGCAACTTCTCTGATTTTGGCAATCGTTTTTTCTAAATTTTCTGTAGGTGCTGCCACACACTGCATCTGAATTATTCCAATGTTTACCTTGCGATCTTTCATTCTAAAACTCTATATAACAAACAATTACAATTGATTTGGATGCATTTTTAGTGCTTGCAATTTACCAAGTAAAAACAATAAAATCTCAGGATTTATACCTGCTCTTTTAAAGTTGAAAAGTGTCAATTGTAAACTTAAAGCTCAATTTTTTAAATTGGGAAAAGCAAAGAGCTATCTCCATAACTTAAAAATCGATACTGAGCAGACAATGCTTCCTGATAAACCTCCTTCCAATTTTGACCGATAAAGGCAGAAATGAGAACCAACAATGTTGATTTTGGCTGATGAAAATTGGTAATTAAACCATTGACTACTCTGAATTTATATCCTGGCATTACATATAATTGGGTTGAAAATTCAATGGTATGTAGTTGCATCGAATCCATCCAGTTTAACAATTGCTTTGCAACTTCGTGAATAGAAAAACCTCTTTCCGCCCATTTGTAAGGATCTTCTGAATGAAGGTAAACGGGAAGCAAGCCATTGACAATCAACTCTGTGCCCAACCAATACAAAGACTCCAGGGAGCGTATTGAGGTTGTACCTACCGCAATGACTGGTCCTTTGTGATTTATTAATTTCTCAATCAAAGTCTTTGAAACAATTACCTTTTCGGGGTGCATTTCGTGTTCCATCACCTTGCTGGCCTTCATAGGTTTAAATGTGCCCAAACCTACATGCAAAGTCAATTCTTCCAAGGCTATCTTTTTCGCCTTCAAATCGTTAAATACATTTTGAGTAAAGTGAAGTCCAGCAGTTGGTGCTGCAATAGCGCCCTCCTTTGTGGCATACACAGTTTGATAGCTTTGCTTATCGCTCTCTACCGAATCTCTTTTCAAATATGGCGGGATCGGCATTTCGCCAAGCTGAGCCAGGACTTCATAAAAAGTATATTTTTGGGGAAACCAAGACAAACGAACGAGATTATTTTCTTTGTTTTCATAACTAGCTTTTAGTCCAAATAGCTCACCTTCAATTTGTTTAGAAATTTCAAGTGTTTCATCTTCTGCCCATTTTTTCTTGTTGCCAATCATACAATTCCAAACCATAGAATTGTTGCTGCCTTCTTTTTCTTGTGTTTCTTTTTTTTCAATTACCAACAGCTCAATCCATGCACCGGATGGTTTTTGAAAATGAAGCCTGGCCGGAACCACCTTCGTGTTGTTAAAAATCAACAAGCCATCGGGAGGAAGTTCTGAAGCAATTTGACTAAAAACGCTGTGCTTTATTTTTCCAGCCTTGTAAACAAGAAGTTTGGAAGAATCTCTTTCTGATAATGGAAATTTGGCAATTGATTCCTCCGGCAAAGCGTAATCAAATTGTTCTGTTAAAAGATTTTCCCGACTGATATTCAAGTAATTAAAATGATAAATGAAAAATAAAGAGAGATGAAAGACTGGATCAAAGCGCAAAAATTGAAAGGAAAAGTCATATTTCGCACCAGAATTGAAAATATGAAATCATTTACACCATTTCTGCGCTGCTTATTTTTCGCTTTTCTATTGGCATGTGGGGCTGATAAAGAAAATAAAAATCCAGAATCAGACGATTTGCTTAGCCAACGTGCTTTTTTTTCAATTCAAGCCATTGTGAAACCCATTTCAATGGGAGAAAAAATCACATTCTCCTTCGAAATGCTGGATACAAGCAAAATTATGGACTCCTTGGTTTATCTAATAGATGACCTTAAAATAGGAATCCTGGCGCATCCAAAATTTGAAAACATCAATGTGGTATGGTCTTCCGCTGGCGAAAATCCTGGAAAGCATGACTTTAAGATCTTAGGATTTAAAAATGGAAAAAGCGTAGAAAATGGAATTCAATCGTTCAACTTAAAATCAAATTTAATCCCAGAGCAATACACTTACGAAATCGTAAAGACCTTTCCACATAACAGTCAGTCGTTTACACAAGGTCTGGAATGGTACAACAATGCACTTTGGGAGGGAACAGGTTTAAACGGGAAATCGGCCGTGATGGAGATTGACCATATTACAGGGAAGCCGATTCAAAAAATTGACCTCGATGAAGAATTTTTTGGCGAAGGTATCACAATAGTAAACGACAAACTTCTGCAGCTTACCTGGCAAAACAAAAAGGGTTTTATTTATGCGCTTCCCAAATTGGTGAAAATTGGAGAATTCAGCTATCCAAGCGATGGCTGGGGCATTTGTCATATCAACAACGAGGTTGCGCTGAGCGACGGGACGAATATCATTCATTTTTATGAGGCCAATTCATTAAGGCGCATCCGAAAAATTGAGGTTTGGGACAATAAAAATCCGATTGGGTACATCAACGAATTGGAAGCGGCAGAAGGTGGAATTTGGGGCAACAAATACCAAACAGATACCCTGGTAAAAATTGACCCTGCAAGTGGCAAAGTTCTGGCCTACGCCAATTTGGAGGGCATATTGAAAGAGGATGACAGAACCGGAGAAGAAGATGTGCTCAACGGAATAGCCTACCAGGCTGCCGAAAATCTATACTATGTGACAGGTAAAAACTGGCCCAAGATGTTTGCAATCAGGTTGATAAAGCGAAGGGCGATTTAGGAAATAATTGTAAGATTTTGCAAACTACTTTAGGCATAACTTAAATTTGCATTGCCCTGCATAATATCCACATTTTCTAAGTCAATTGTTGCCGTTTGGCCTTGTTAGTAAACATGAATATGGGGAGGATTATGTTCTTTTGGGCAAAAGTACATTCTGTCTATAATCCCAAAAAACATAGAAATTGTAGGCATTTTATCGATTTTGAAATGTAAAAGTGATGTCTTAAAAAATTTGAATCAAGATTCTCGACTTTATCAAAAAATACTTGTTGGTAAAAATGTTTTTTAGATCAGGATAATCCATTTAGCCTCCTTTTTAAATTACGAAGTGCTTCTTATTTTCATATCGCTACATGCTTACTTTTCACTGCCCAAAAATAGAGAATAGGAAAAACCAACAGCGTGAAAATGGTGGCCGTCACCAATCCACCAATAATCACAATGGCCAAAGGTTTTTGAGACTCAGAACCTATTCCGGTGGAAATGGCTGCCGGCAATAAACCCATCGCCGTCATCAAAGCAGTCATCACAACGGGACGGGTTCGGACTTTAACTGCGAGGAAAATAGATTCAATCAAGCTCATTTTTTCTTTGAGATTGTTGTGAAATTCAGAGATCAGAATCACACCATTTTTCATACATATACCGAATAAGGCAATGAAACCCATGCCTGTAGAAATATCAGGCTACGAAAATCTTCTTAGAAAGTCTTATCTTTGGTTTCAAATTTGGATCAGTTCATGAGCAGCGAACAAACTTTTCGGCTTTTTACTATTGTAAACAAACACTTCAAAAACGAAGAAGACAGCCGCTTATTGGTGGCTGAAATTGAGCAGGTGGTAGATCAGAAATTTGATCTTGAAGTTCGAATTTTGGCAACAAAAGCAGATTTAACCACACTTAGGGAGGACGTTAAAGAAGAAATTAACACACTGAGAGCAGAGGTTAAGGAAGAAATTAACACACTAAGAGCAGAGGTTAAAGCAGATATTTCCCGACTTGAAGTAAAAATGGAAGCGGGCTTCAAGGACCAGCTGAAATGGATAATATTGCTTATGATGGGTATGACTTCGCTCATTATTACAGTCGTAAAAATTCTCTGATTCTCAAAACTGAGACTTCAGGCATTTTTTGTGGGAACTGGTTTCCTTCATTTTTATCGTTGAATTTTTCAAGATATTTCCGGTTAATCACTATAATGCTGGTTGCGGACCGCGGCCCAGATAGAAATGGAAAGCCCGAAGTGGGTTGGCTTTGCGGGGAGGCGGACTTGTAATGGATAGCTGGACCAGCCGCCCAAAAGAAGAATAAGGATAAATCTTAAATGTGGTTTTATCTATTGGAATTTAGTTGTCAGAGTTTGTTGACGCTGCCGTATTCGATGTTAACCAAAATCTGATTTTTGATGTTGAAGGGTGCTCGATTGAGGCCAAAACGGAAAGGGTCGAGGCTGATGACGAAATTGAGTTTTCCCAAATATGTGTTTTGTTCAGTGTGGCCTTGGGGGCTCAGATTTTTGTTGCTCAATTGGGTGACCGTGACGGAAACGAGCTTGGTTTGAACGGAATCACCTACCTGTAATTTCATTTCCAGATTCACATTTTTTTCATGTTCAGCGGCAGAAACCAGGTCGGGAATGCCAATTGGAAAACTGCCGGAAAGCAAAAGTGTCAATGGATTGTGGCCAGCATTCAAAGAATCCCTCAGGTTTTTGTCTTCCAGGATTGGGGTTAAAATGACCTTCCCGGACCAGTCTCTGCTGGAACTGTTCATTGAGAAAAAAGCCTTAGAGCGATATTCTTTTTTGAGGGGAGATTTTATCGCCAGAATGACAGGGGTAGAAATGAGCGATTGCGCAAAAGTTGGTGCCGCGGCAAGGGTCAGCAAGAAAATAAGTAAAGTCCGTTTTTGCATATTTTAAGATCGGCGTTTTAAAAATGAAGCATTACATCAAAATTTATTTCTTGGTTGGATAGTGGATGTCGTATTTGTCCAATTCCTCCAAAATGTGCTTCAAAATGAAATAGTTTTTATACCAGTTTTTGTCAGCGGGGACAATATGCCATTTGGTCAAACTGCAATTTTTGAAAATGGAATCGTAGGTTTTGAGGTAATCTTTTCTGAGCACGGTTTCTTTGATATCGGCTTCCTGATATTTCCAACGTTTATGAGGGTTGGTTTTGCGTTCGCCAATCCTGGCCATTTGCTCTTCTTCTGATACATGGAGAAAAAATTTGAGCAGAATGGTTCCGTTTTGAACAAGCAGATGTTCAAAGGCATTGATGTCTGCGTAGCGGGCATTTATTTTTTCGGGTGGCAACAATCTGTGTACCGAGGGAACCAAAATATCCTCATAATGAGACCGGTTAAAGATTTGAATCATGCCTTTTTGAGGACAGACTTTGTGGATGCGCCAAAGAAAATCATGATTCATTTCTTCCTCCGTTGGCACTTTGAAAGATTTGACATTGCAACCAGCCGGATTGATGCCAGAAAAAACTTGCCTCACAGCACCGTCTTTACCAGATGCATCCATGCCTTGAAAAATGACCAGCAGACTATATTTCCCCTGGGCATAAAATTTATCCTGAAGCTCTGCCAGTTTGAGAACCTGATCTGGAATTGCCACTCTGCACTTTTTTTCATCCACAGAATCATGTGGTAGGGCGGAGATGTTTTTTAGTGATGTTAATTTTTTAGCCATTGTTTTTCTGTGCTTTATAGAACCATCTTTTTAAATATTCGGCTGAAATCATGTAGAGAATGACCAACACTGAAATATAGCCATAAAATGTAGAATGGTCAAATCCAAACGAAGTACCACAGGGTGTGAAGTGAATGATCAAAAGCTCACCTTTTCCACCTCATCCCGCAACAACAACAATAATAATTATATAATTGCCATTCCAACATCCTGCGGCTTATAAGTCCATTTTATCTCTGGTACAAAATCTACGGCTCTACTATCAAAAGCAGATTTGAATCCACTAGAAAAATCCACCTTCTTTTAACAAAGCCTGAAATGAGTTTAAAGCCTCTGATTTTCGATTTTCAAGATCAATATTTATTTTCTCCAATGTTTTCAATTCTTGCTTATCAGTTTTTTCGTGGGCCATCAGGGCATCCATCTGCTCCACCATGGATTCAAAATCGAAATAACGGTTCAACGAATCAAGGAGGTTTTCCTTTTTTTCAAGAGAGAGGCTTTTATCCTGCTTGCCTCTGCTTTTTTCCAAAAAGGTGTAGTCAAAAAGCCTTTTACTAAGTTTTTCCATTTTCACTACATTGATGCTTGGGCTGGAAAGTATCTTTTCTATCTTCTTTTGAGATCTTTTCAGATATGACTGAAATTCCTTTTTAGAAATCTTTTCTCCAGCTTCTGCAAGTTTCTCAAACCGTTTATTCAAAGTCTGCAGAATTCTTCCTTCCATCACTGTAAAAAAAGATTGAACCTCTTCCCGTTTTGTTTTGGTAAGTTCTGTTCTGTATTTTTTTAGGATGGTGTTTGGAATAAATTTTTTTAAGAAACCCTCTTTTTCCTGAAGTTCGGATACCTTTTCTACAGCCTTCTGAAAAAGTTTTAAAGTCTTTTTCGCTTTTTTTACATCATTATCTTTAAGACCATCTGCCAAAAGGCGGAGCAGGGAAAAAGTCCTTTTTAGTTCAAGGAGAATCCGAGAATAGGTGCCTGGACCAAAATTATTCCTATTCGTCTTTGCCAAAGATTGGATAGACTCCTTTCGGGCATTCAGTTGGGTGGTAATCGCTTTCACTTTAGATCTGATTTTTGTTTTCGGACAATTTAAAATTTGGACAACTTTAGCAAAAAAAAATGAGATTTCATTCTACTTTTTTACCAAAAAAACCAGGCAGAAACCTGGTTTTTTGAGGAAAGAAAAGCCAGCAAGATCAGTTCGCCTTTCGGGCATCGGTCACTTTTGCTTTGATGCCATTGGCTTCTGCAATGGCCAGATTCAATTCTGTGACTGCAGCAGTTGAGCTTGTACAAATTGGCTTGCAGAAAACGAAATAAGGAGGAGATAGAAATACCTTTTCATAAGGTAAAATTAAGCTGCGAAGCAATATCCGGAAAATGACAACTGTAATGGTTTGATGTTATTTTATTGATGCTAAAAGTTTATAGTCATAGACGAGGTCTAAATTTTACGAATGACATGCCATACGACTAAACATAGGTTTGTGATTTTAAAATTGCCATTCCTGAAGTCTGGACATATACCTGAAGTTTTACAGATGCCATTCTGAAGCTTCAGACATAGGGCCTACTGAAAAAGAGATAATCATATAAAAACCAATGCTTTAATTGTGATTAATATCATGTCAAGTGCGTAGGTTAATAAAGGATAGCTTTAATATCCATGCATCTCTTGGAGCTAAGT
>Ga0105046_10001744_pt1 | contig 33772 bp, 20 predicted proteins | sample MAT03_FD_78385 | JGI IMG/M metagenome (GOLD analysis project Ga0105046, IMG submission 78385) | Freshwater microbial communities from Lake Fryxell liftoff mats and glacier meltwater in Antarctica - MAT-03 (megahit assembly) | ecosystem: Environmental > Aquatic > Freshwater > Ice > Liftoff... | reverse complement strand
TGGTTCCGTCGTGTAGTTACATCTGATGTTTGTACTTCGACCTCAGCAGCTTTAACGGTTACTATTAATCAACCGATCTTAACCAACGATGCCACTGGAAATCAAACAGTTTGCGCCAATACGACAGCAGGAGCATTAACCGGTTCCTCCCCAACGGGCGGAACGGGAGGCTATTCGTATTTGTGGGAATCGGCCACCGCTTTGGCAGGACCCTATACAAATGCAGGAGGAACGAATAATCAAATTAATTATTCACCCGGCACAATGACTGTAAACCGATGGTACCGAAGGAGAGTAACGGCAGGTGTTTGTCCGGCCAGTTATTCTGACACGGTTGCGGTAATGGTTACTCCTGCATTAGCGAATAATACAGTTTCTGCTAATCAGACGATTTGTTCAGGCAGCAGTGGTGTATTTACAGGCACCTTACCAACGGGCGGCAATGGAACCTACACCTATTCATGGGAAGTATCAACCACAAGTGCGACCCTGGGCTTTAGTCCGATAGCATCTACCAATACACAGAATTATACATCGGCTCCATTGACGGTAAACTCCTGGTTTCGCCGTGTAGCTACATCGGATGTTTGCACTTCGACTTCAGGATCGGTTTCGGTTACCATTAACCAGCCCATCTTAACAAACGATGCATCCGATAATCAAACAGTGTGTTCGAACACAACAGCAGCAACATTAACAGGCCCCATCCCAACCGGCGGAACCGGTGCTTACGTTTATTTGTGGGAATCGGCCACCTCTTTGGCTGGACCTTACTCGAATGCAGCCGGGATTAATTTCCAAATAAGTTATTCACCTGGTACAATGACAGTAAACCGTTGGTACCGAAGGAGAGTAACCGCAGGTGCTTGTCCGGCTTATTATTCCGATACCGTATCGGTAATGGTTACACCGGCTTTAGGTACAAACACAGTTTCTGTCAATCAGACGATTTGTTCAGGCAGCAGTGGCGTATTTACTGGCAACTTACCAGCAGGCGGTAACGGAACCTACACATATTCATGGGAAGTATCAACCACCAGTTCGACTTTGGGCTTCAGTGCGATTTCATCTACGAATACACAGAATTATACATCGGGTCCGTTGAATGTAAACTCCTGGTTCCGTCGTGTAATTATGTCCGATGTTTGTACTTCGACTTCAGGATCGGTTTTTGTTACTATTAACCAGCCCATCTTAACAAACGATGCATCCGGTGATCAAACGGTTTGTGCCAATACAGCTGCCGCAGCATTAACCGGTTCTATCCCAACGGGTGGAACGGGTGGCTATTCGTATTTCTGGGAATCGGCCACCTCTTTGGCAGGGCCCTATACGAATGCAGGAGGAACGAATAATCAAATTAATTATTCACCCGGTACGATGACGGTTAACCGATGGTACCGCAGGAGAGTAACGGCAGGTGTTTGTCCGGCCAGTAATTCTGACACGGTTGCGGTAACGGTTACTCCTGCATTAGCTACTAATACAGTTTCTGCTAATCAGACGATTTGTTCAGGAAACAGTGGTGTATTTACTGGTACCTTACCAACGGGCGGTAACGGAACCTACACATACTCATGGGAAGTATCAACCACCAGTTCGACTTTGGGCTTCAGTGCGATTTTATCTACGAATACACAGAATTATACATCGGGTCCATTAACTGTAAACTCCTGGTTCCGCCGTGTAATTACGTCCGATGTTTGTACTTCGACTTCAGGATCGGTTTCTGTTACTATTAACCAGCCCATCTTAACAAACGATGCATCCGGTGATCAAACGGTTTGTGCCAATATCGTAGCAACTGCATTAACCGGTTCCACCCCAACCGGAGGAACGGGTACTTATGTTTATTTGTGGGAATGGGCCACAGCTTTGGCAGGACCTTATACAAGTCCAGGAGGAGCGAATAACCAGATTAATTATTCACCCGGTACGATGACGGTAAACCGATGGTACCGCAGGAGAGTATCGGCTGGTGTTTGTCCGGTCTTTTATTCTGACACAATAAAAGTGACCGTGGTACCGGCTTTAGTTAACAATAATGTCTCAGTTAATCAAACCATTTGTACAGGAAATAGTCCTAATCCATTTAGCGGAACTTTACCGACCGGCGGAAATGGAATTTATTCCTATTCATGGGAATCATCCACTACCAGTGCAACACTCGGATTCAGCCTTATTTCAGGAGCGAATTCTCAAAATTATTCTTCTGGCCCGCTTACCGTTAATACATGGTTCAGACGAAAGGTAGATTCGGACGTGTGTACAGCAACAACCCCTGCTATTTTGGTCACGATTAATCAACCGATTCTAACCAATGATATTTCTGCAGATCAAACCATTTGTGCTTCAACTGCGCCAATCCCATTATCGGGGTCTGTTCCTACAGGTGGTACAGGTTTATATTCTTATTTGTGGGAATCTTCAACCTCTTTAATTGGTACGTATTCGAATGCAGGAGGAACAAGCAATCAAATTTCCTTCTCACCCGCTGTGTTAACCACACCAAGATGGTACAGGAGAAGAGTTACTTCGGGTGCTTGTCCTGTTTTGTATTCAGATACAGTGAGTATTCAAACAGTTACTGCAATATCGGTAACAACTATTACTGCTACACAAATAATTTGTGTAGCTTCCAATGCAGATACATTAAGAGGAGCCACGCCAACAGGTGGCAATGGAACGTATACTTACTATTGGGAATCTTCCTCAACAAGTGCAACCGCCGGCTTTTCAATCTTGCCAGGCGAGACAAACCCTAAATATTTTCCAGGGGTTGTTTCCGGAATTCAATGGTTTAGAAGAGTTGTTAATTCATCTGTTTGTAGCAGGACCTCCACTGCCGTTCAAATTACCAGCTCACCTCCGCCAACAGTCGATGTTGGACCCGCCATTGGAGATATAGTTCAAGGTGGACTTTCTACTGCCCTTGGAGGTTCATTTGGTGGATCGGCGACAGGCGCAGTTTGGTCAGCGCCCGAAGGAAGTTTTTCAAGTAATACCGGAATTTCACCAGGAACTTCTATTTATCAGGCAACGCTTATTTCGGCTCCTGTTATTACCTTAACGTTGACAACCACTGGAAGTGCATGCCCAGCTGCAGTTGCCACTAAGACTATTAATGTTATCCCCGATCCTTTTGGAATAACGGGTGTAATTAATAAATATGCAGAAGTGGTAGCTCCAGCTACTTTGCCAATTGGAACATTGGTTTGTACCGTTGCCGCAGGCCAGGGAAGTAACTTTTTTAAAAATGACAGGATCCTTGTAATTCAGATGAAAGGTGCAGCTGTTTCCCTTCCACCGAGTCCTACGGATATTACTTATGGATACATCACAGACATGGGAAGTTCTGGCAATCATGAGTTTGTAACAATTGATTCTGTGAATGGAGATGTGATATTCTTTGAAAGATGCCTCAAGAAATCCTATTCGTTATTTGGTAAAGTTCAGTTGGTCTATATTCCACAATACACTGGAAATTATAATGTTAAATCATCCTCTGCCATCTCAGCTATCCGTCTTACCCGAAAAGGGATGGGATATTTACCAAACTCAACTATATCAGGTGGATTTACAATAACACCTGTGGCTGGTGGTGCAGGATTAACACTTCAGGCTAAAACGGATGCTTTGGGGCAGATTTCGGAAGTCGAAATTCTTAATGTAGGTGCCGGATATGTTCAGCCACCTCTCATTACTATGCCAAATCCAACGGAGGCTCCATTTAATCTTCCTGCCTACAAGGCTAAAGCACTTGCCGTTTTAGGTTTAACAGCCAAACAATGGAATGGAAAAATTGGTGGAATAGTTTGTTTTGAAGTAGATGGAAATATCACTTTGCTTGATTCGATTCATATGACAGGTATGGGTTTCGCAGGTGGAATGATCGGCGATAAAGGGGCACTTTCACCCACCTGTGGAGCAACTGCAGAATATGCACTTAATTTTTCGTCCTATCAACGGGCTGGGCAGAAAGGTGAGGGAATTGCTAATATTCCTACATGGTCTTCCAGAGGTAAAGGTCGTTATGCCACAGGCGGCGGCGGCGGTGTTGAACCTGAAGGTGGCGGCGGTGGCGGTGCCAACTGGCAGGATGGTGGAAAAGGAGGTAGCTCAAGTTACATAGCAAGTGTGTTGAGTGCATGTTCGACTACTGTAAGTGCCTGTGATAAAGACTTTTCAAGAGGTGGACTTGGAGCAGGAACAAATCCTGTCGCAATAAAGAATGTTTTGCGATCCAGTTCCTATTTTTATCCTCCCGCTTCTTGTCGGTTCTTCCTTGGTGGTGGCGGTGGTGGTGGTCATGCTTTCAATGACTTACCAGGCCAGCAAACAGGGGGTGCAGGTGGATATGGTGGCGGAATTATCATAATGAAAGCAGATCAGCTTACTTCGAATAATTTTGAAATGCTTGCCAATGGCGAAAAAGGAGAATCAGCTGCTGGTGATGGAGCTGGTGGAGGAGGAGCAGGTGGTGCCATTATTTTGTTTGTTGATAATTATGCGGATGCTGTAAAAGGTAGGATAAATGGTGGTGATGGCGGGTCAGCTGTTTCCTCCATCTGTCAGCTTTCAGCTGATTTGAATGTGAGTCCACACCGATATCGATATTATGGTGCCGGTGGTGGAGGAGGCGGTGGAGTAATCTGGTTTACTCAACCAGAAACCGGTGTCAGCCTTTTATCATTGGATTGTAATCTTAGTTCTTCTTCGCAAGGCTCAAATGGGGATCCTATTAATAATTCAGCTGCCACAGGCGGTTCAGCACGAAGTCAGTCGGAGTTGGTTGCCATTGAAAATACGCCTTATCTTGGGTCTGTATTTACAGTTGGTGGCACATCTCCAAAACCTTCATTCCCTAATCTGCAAAAGGCTGCCGAGTTTTTGGCTTTCAAAGGCACAGATGCCACCGAAGTTACTTTTTTAATAACAAATAATACTTCCAATCCAAGCCACAATTTTTGGTATACGGCGCAATCTACCTTCAGAAGAATCTATACCCCAGGTTGTACGTTTGGGGATGCCACTGTAGTCATAAAGCCCAAGACAACAGTCAATTCCGTCAATCTGATCAATCAGTCAGATGATGTAGACTACATCATTCTGGATGGAGTTCCTTCTGTAACATTTAAAGATTTAATTATTTCAGGAGCGAATGAAGGCCTGATCACTCCAATAATAGTGAAAAACGGTTCCAAGCTGTTTATGGAAAATGTGATTGCCTCCGCTGATATCAAATCTGAAAACATTGGTGCGAATGATATAAATCTTAAAAATACCATTCACACAGGAAATATTGAAACAGGTACCAATCAGGTTCTTAACATGGAAGGCACAATCACGATGAATGGATTGGAGGAGACGTCTCCCGGATTGATATTCGGTTCTAACTCAACCTTTAATCTGCCTTCTGGTACTATTCTTAATCTTAATGGTGGAAGCTGGTATAATAATGGGGCAGGTTCTTTGAATATTGATCCTGCATCGCAGATCAATATCAGCGGATCTTCTACCAACCAGGTGATCGGTGGAACCGCATCAACCATATTTGATAAAATCAATATTACTGGGAACGGCTCACTTACAATACTCACCGGAATAACTGTAAAAGATTGGAACCAAACGGGTTCAACTTTAGTGAGCACTTCAAATAAGATACTAACCATTTCCGGAAAAGTAACATCAGGATCCGGTAGTTTCATAAGTACGGGTGCCGGCAGGGTTCGTTTGGCTGGTCCATCTGCTGTGCAGGTTCAAGGTGTTTATGGGACCCTGGAAATGAATTCTGCAAACCACGCCACAGCGATGGCGGGCATTACTGTAAACAACACGCTGTTATTGACCAATGGCAAATTAAACATGGGGGCGTTTCCAATCACCATTGAAAATGCAAATGGTGTGAGTGTAATCAATACCCCATCCAGTTGGGTAGTTGGAAATCTAAAGCGAAAAATTCAGGCTGGAAACACCTATGATTTCCCAGTTGGGCCTTCGACAAATCTGGAGAAAGCTTCGGTTACCATCAATTCAGTATCGGGCTTAAATTACCTCACAGGTTCATTTACAGCCTCAGATCCTAATTCGCATCCAATAGCCTCTATTGTAGATTCTTATCTGGATGGATTGTATTATTTCTCCAACATCTCACCGGAAGGCTACTGGACACTGAACCCGGATGCCGGAACAGCAAATTACGATGTTGCCTTATTCCCAAGTTTCATCGGTCTTTTTCCTACATACAGCGTTTACAAGCGACCAACCGCAACCAATCAATGGTCAATATTCGGGAACTTGAGCAATCCGGAAGCAACTGCCAACCTGGTACAGGCAGATGGTTCCGTTAGACGAACGGGTTTGGTTGGTTTCAGTGATTTTGCACTTGCAGGTGGTGAAGATCCTTTGCCATTGAATTTCATAGACTTTAAAGTAGTTAACCGAAATGGCAAGGCCCGATTGCTTTGGAAAATGGCTGATTGCCAGAAGGAAGGCAAATTCAATATACTTCGGGGAACTTCTACCAGCAATCTGATAAAAGTAGGCACGCTTTCAATTGATGAATCCGGAGCTTGTAAAACAGACTTCGAATCTGTGGATGTATTGCCGACCAATGCCCATACATTTTATTATCAGATTGAAGCTTCTGCCCGAGATGAAAAAACAATAGTATCGCCAATCAGGGTTCTTAGTTTGGTAGAAACATCCGGTACCGAAAAGCCATTCCTGGCTGTTATCGAAAATGATCCATATAAGTTTCAGATTATGAGCGAAGAACTGGATGAAACAGGCATACGAATTATTTCCGTTGAAGGTAAAATACTAGCCTCGGATCTGAAGGCAGAAAACAAGATTTTGGATTTAAGATCTATTCCAAAGGGAGTCTATCTGGTTGAAATGGTCAATAGTGGTTGGAGTGTACGACAAAGAATTGTCGTGGGCTTGTAATCACCAATCAGACTCCTGTAAATTGCCCGCCATGATATGGCGGGTAATTTTTTTTTATAGCCTTGTATTTCAGGGCTTTTCACAGAGCAAGGTCTCCGAAATTTTTAAAGTAAAAGATTTTGGAGCCAAAGGAGATGGTAAATCTCTTTCAACTTCCTTTCTTCAACATGCCATCGACCAGGCATTTTCGGCAGGAGGAGGTAAAGTTTTGGTCGAACCCGGGGTTTATTTGTCCGGTACATTGTTCATCAAATCCAATGTTCATCTGGAAGTGATGGCAGGTGCTACCATCCTGGGATCTCCTAATTTGTCGGATTATACTCCTTTGAAATGGGGTCATAACAAAGACCGGCAGCCGTGGCATCTGATTGTGGCTAAAGATGCCCAAAACATTCAGATTTCAGGTTTGGGAACGATTGATGGAAATGGTCCGGCTTTCTGGAAACCCCGAAATGAAAAAGAGGACCCCCAGTGGATTATGGCGAAAGACCAGAAAGTAAGCCCTATGATGGAGATCTGGAATTGCCGCAATGTGGAGATTACCGGAGTCACCCTCACCACAGGAGGCGGTTGGACACTTCACTTGTATGATTCAGATCAGATACGGGTAGCCGGTATCAAAATTCTGAACAATCTGTTTGCACCCAATGGAGATGGAATTGATATCACAGGTTGTAATGACGTAGTGGTTTCGGATTGCATCATTAAAACCTGTGACGATGCCATTTGCCTCAAAACGATGGGCGATAGTCGGGAATGCCATAGAGTAACTGTAACCAATTGTGTGATTGAATGCAGTTGTGCGGCTCTGAAAATCGGGAATGAATCGTTCCGAAACATTAGCCAGGTTACATTTTCTAATTGTGTGATTACCAACAGCAATCGGGCATTAGGAATTTATGCAGAAGGAGCCGGTGAAATTTCGGATGTGCTGGTGTCCAATATTGTGTGTGATACCAAGGCTCCTTTCCTTTACAATCGTCCCATCCACATCAGTTTATTTCAAAGGGTTTCCAAAGAAGGAGGAATTTATGGGGGTGAAATCGAAAATTCAGACCGGTATTTTGATCATGAAGGCAGGCAGGCCAAACTGCGGAATGTGACCATTCAGAATTTCACTGCCAAAACCGATGGTCGTATTTTGATTACAGCAGAACCGGGTAGGTATATTGAAAATCTGACACTGAGGGATATTCGGCTGGAATATCCGTTTGTGGAGGATCCTGCTCCCTGCGTGGATTCCATACGAAGCTGGCAATTCTCACCCAAAAATCCGGATGCAAGGAAAGCAAGGGCAGCCATGGTGGTGGAAAATGTGGATCAGTTTGTGGTAGAAAATTTTCAGATTAGCTGGCCAACTTCTGCGCAACCACCAAAGGAATGGCAGATTCCAAAACGAATAGCCAACGGTACTCTCGATTTTTTTTATCCCATTTATACCGATGCAAAGCAATGCGAGATGCATGCGGTTTGGGCCAGAGGTGTCAAAGGTGGATATTATTTTTCTCCTTTGGCGAAATCATCGCATCCACTTATTCCGAATATTGTGGTCGAAAATTCGGATTGGATTATGATGTCGAAATAGGAGAGGAGATTGAAAATTTAATGGGCTTTATTTGAACTTTTTGTTTGCTACACGTCCCGGAACAATTGAGCAAGAGGTACTTCCAGTCAAGGGAAAAGTATGGTTTATAATATTTCTTCCTTTTCCGGATTGTGGAATAACAAGTAGTTCAATTTGATGAGAAAGTATTGGCAAATAACTGTATCGGCTTGATCTGCGGTAATGTATTCTAAAACGAGATTTTAAGTTTTCAAATCCATATTTCTTAACTGAATAAAAACTGAACATCATCTTTACTCAGTTTTTTTACAAAGCCGGTTTCCTCCGTAATCAGATCTGCTGCCAGATCCTTTTTGCGTTTTTGTAGTTCCAGAATCCGTTCTTCCACGCTGTCTTTACAAATCATTTTATACGCAAATACATTTTTCTTCTGGCCGATGCGATGCGTTCGGTCAATGGCCTGTTGTTCCGCCGCAGGATTCCACCAGGGATCCACCAGATAGACATAATCGGCTTCTGTAAGGTTGAGTCCTACTCCTCCAGCCATCAAACTGATCAGAAATATCCGAATGGCAGGCTCATTCTGAAAGTTTTCAACAGCGATTTTCCGGTTTTTCTGAGAAGTAGAACCATCCAGATAACTGTATGCCATTTTCCTCACCTTCAATTCTTTCTCAATTAAATCCAGCATAGATGTGAATTGGGAAAAGACCAGCACTTTGTGATCGCCTGTGTTTTCTTCCAGTTCACGCATCAGTTCTTCCAGCTTCACACTGATGTTCGGATATTTTTCTTCTTCAGACAAAAGGGCCGGACTGTTGCAGATTTGCCGAAGCTTCAATAATCCCTGAAGAATGTATATTCCACTTTTACCCATCCCTTCCTCTTCAATTTTACCCATAACCGCATTCCGGTAATGGTCTTTGAGTGTGTTGTAGATCGTTCTTTGCTTTTTATCCATTTCACACCACAAAATCATTTCAGTTTTTGCTGGTAAGTCTTTCGCTACCTGATCCTTAGTTCTTCGAAGCATGAATGGATGAACGATTTTCCTCAGCATTTCTGTTTTCTCCTTATTCCCTTCTTTATCGATGGGATTGGCAAATTCTTCTCTGAAAAATTCCTGATTTCCCAGCAAGCCAGGATTGAGAAAATCAAACTGAGAATATAAGTCAAATGTGTTATTTTGAACCGGTGTTCCGCTCAGAGCCATGCGGTTACGGGCTTTTAATAACCGAACGGATTTCGAAATTTGTGCACTGGGATTTTTGATTGCCTGGCTTTCATCCAGAATTACATACCCAAAAGAAAAATGCATGAGCTTTTCTATATCCGACCTAAGGTTGCCATAACTGGTTATCACCAGGTCGTGTTTTTCGAAATGCTCTTCATTCCATTCGCGGGTAGAACCATAATGAATGTGGTAATCCAACGAAGGAGCAAACTTTTTTAGTTCGTTTTCCCAGTTGAATATGAGTGATGTGGGGCACACAATCAAGTGGGTCTGATTTGGATTTTTATTTTGAAGATGTTGTAGAAAGGTGATTGTTTGAAGTGTTTTACCCAAACCCATGTCGTCAGCCAGACACCCGGCCCAATTCAATTCGTCAAGCAAAGACATCCATTGAAATCCGGCTACCTGGTAATCCCGGAGGGTTGCATTTATTTTCTCAGGCAGTTTAACCTCTCTGATATTATCAATGGATTTCAGTTTCTCCTTCTTCTCTGTTAGTTCTCTTTGGATATCCAGATCGTTGATTTCTCCATAAAATGTATCAATCACAGTCCAATGGAACTTTTTGATTTTCAGATCCCCGGTTGCTTTATCCAGCTTACCGAATTTGAACAGAGTCGCAAATTTTTTCAACCACTCTTCGGGCAGCATTCCAAGTGAGCCATCTCCCAAAACCAGATAAGGACTTCCATTGGAAAATGCCTGCCTTAACACTTCCATCGGTACTATTTCATCTCCATAGCTCACTTCAAAGTTTACATCAAACCAGTCGATTCCGGAAGTAACCCCGAATTTCATTTTGGGTTGATACGTGCTGTATTTGAATCGTTTTAACTGATCAAATCCCAGTATTTCGAAACCAGCTTCCGATAATTTCTGGTAGGCTCCAAGGAACCATTGCCCCAAAAGTGCATCTTTAAAATTTATGTAAAATAATTGTGTCTGTGCCTTCGCCAGACTGGGATGAATGCTTCTTAGTGCTTCGATGTACGTTTTTTCCGAAGCAGTTTTCCGGTTGAATTGAAGGATTTTACCATTCCACTCCAACACTTCTTCGGTACGGACAGTGTTTTCAATTTCTACTTCTCCGTACTTCCACCTGGGTTTGAATAAAAGGTATTTTTCTTCCAGTTCAGAAAGATAAATGCGGGCATGGGGTTCCACATCCAGGTTTTCGATTTCAATTACTCCATTGAAATCAATTTCCACTTTTTTCGACAGGGGCAAAACAAACTTTCGAATGAAAAGCTGCTTTTCTGTGCTTGAAATGGTGATTTTTCCAGAAGGCATCGTATCCAGCAATTTTGCAAGATCTTCCGGAAGAAGAGAAACGGCATCACCTTCCCTGGCAAGGAAAGGGCCAAGAATTTTGATGTCTGGTCTCTCAATTCCATCTTTCAACAAAACCGCACCAATGGAAAGCAATCCTTCGGTTTCCTCCAGTTTGAATTTAAAACCAAAGGGTTGGTGTTTATACGTAATTGGAATTTCTTTCGCTTTAACTCCTTCCTTTTCAGGGAGGTATAAAAAAAGATGATCCAACTCCTCCAATTCCATTTCAATCAGCCAGATCGCACGCCGGATCGATTGATTCCAATTGATTCTAGTGGCCTGGTCCACAGTCAGAAAGTCAGATTGCGTGATCCGGTGACCATATTTGGGATTAAAAAAGTTATTCCAGGAAAGTTGCTTTACTGCAGTAAATATTTTCTGACCCAGATATTCATAGGGATCTACGTCTTCTTTAAACTGAAGTGGGGCCCGAATCACTGTAGTGACGGAATGGTTTTTTGGCTTAATCTTCACACCATCCACCAGCATCACGTTGCCTGAAGGTTCCAATGAAAAATTAAATGCCAGTCCATAAGAAATAAGTAGATTTTCAATCGCAGTTTTTGATTGTTTTTTCATTTGAGGTGAAGCGTTTTCTGCAAGGTTCAGATCCAGTAGAATTTGGTTGAGATATGTTTCTGTTTCAGTGGATGTTGTGCCAATTTTAACAAGGCCTTTTGGAGCTGATTGTATTGCCAAAGTGCCATCGTATTCGTATTTCCAGGTAAAATTTTCAACAAATGGATGTTCTGGAGTAAGCCCGTATTCCTTGAGTAGTTTCGCTTTTTCAAAGGTTGGATTATTGATTTTTTTATGCCAGTAAGGATCCACTTTCCTGGCAATATTTCTTAAAAGAACCAACATCTCCACAAGCCCGGCCGCCTTGTTGTTTTGGTATTGATGATTAGAGACTTTTACGGTATTATCTCCAATCAATTCCGCCTGTGTGAGCATCTTACTATTGGCTTTATGCCACATCTTCCATTGCGAATTGTCTGCATTGGCCTGGATTTCATATTGATTTTCCGGAAACCGGTTAATTTCTGAGCGTTTGCTCATAAAGTTTTCCAGAATTGTCCAATCCGTAAATTTCCCTATAAAAATGAAGTCCTTCGAACCTGGCACATTTTCAGAATCAAACGCTGGTATTACTCTATTCTCAATTTCAGTAAGTGTCTTTTTCCACGTGGTTGGCGTCTTTCTAAATTCTTTAAACTTCCTGTGCGTCAGTGTTGAAATATCCATTTTAAGGAAGTTGAAGATCTCATCCGCATTATGTTCCTGCAGATAGGATTCAATGTCTTTTTGAAGATCAACCATTGATGCAGCTATGTGTTTACAAGGCAATTCATTTTTTTTAAACGCCAGGCAATTGCAAAAAACGGAGGGTTTATAGATCTGGTCTTGAGGTCTTACATTAACCTCAACAAAATAGGTATCATATTCGTTTGTTTGTGATGGGACTTCAAATGAAAACTGGAGAAATTTCTTTGTACCTGTCAGATTGGGGACATTTACTTCCAGATCGTAGTACTTTCCAATATCATGGGTCTCTAGCAGTGAATTTGCGGATTCACGAACTTTTAGGGTAAGCTCGTTGGTCAAACGAATAAGGTTCTTTTGGAGTTCAATCAAAGCAGACAGATTTTCAATTTCTTTTTTCTCCAATGGGGTTTCTTTTTTAATTTCTGATTATGATTCTGATCCTCATTTAGCTGCTCTCGGGTGGTAGACCGAATTATTATACAACCACTTAAGACATTACAGGACACCTAAAGGAATGCAGTTCATTTTTAGGTGGACAAAGGTGTTTCATTTGTTTAAGGTGCCACCCAAAGATTAAAATTAAATCAGAATCGGAACCGTAAAAACCCTGTGCTTAAAGAAAGCATCGGTTTTTTCTGTTTCACATAGGTAAGCACATCACGGGAGGCAACTCCCAATTCCCAAAGTCCACCGCTTGTGATGAATGTAATGCCCAACGGCACCATTGCATTTGAGTAGTTTCCTCCAAATAAGACCCCTGAACCAATCCGCAACCATTCAATGGCACGGTATTCTCCACCAATTGAATAAACAGGCCTAACAAAATTGCCAGATGCATCGTTTAACGGAATGACTGTTTCAACACCGGCATTCCACTTCTCATAGGTTATCGCAAACCCCAGACGAAGTTTTGTAGGTAAAAACTGTCGACGATTTTTCAAACCTTCCCATTTGATCAGATCCTTTTGAAATCCATCAAACTGCTCCGCGTTCCGGAAGAAATTATAACTTGAAAATCCGTTGTTGCTAATATTGGTAAGCAATGTATCGGATGCCGTGTACACGTTTGTTTGATAATTTACCGAGCCCAAATCGGTAAGAGAGGCGGAAACCCGATAATGTTCTTTGATGATGCTGGTTACGCCAAACTCAAACCCTACACCATTTCCTGCAGAGTTCGGTAAAAAGCCAATGTTCTGGCCGGTGGCAGCCACTCTTCCGGCAGAATCCGGTTTAAAAAACTTGATACCAAACCAGGGAGACGAAGAAATAAATGCCTTCAGGGTTTTACCATCCGACTGGATATCAAGATATCCAATGCCCTGAATGTATTTTATGCCAACACCAATATCCAACTTAAAATCGTAGTTATTTACAACATTCACTCCATAAGAAAACGCATATTCCCTGTTCCAGGACATGGATATTCGGGTTCCTTCCAGAATCTGGGAGAGTGTTTTGGGTATCAATGCGAGTGCACCAACTGTGTCAATCACAAATTTTTGAGTCGCTGTATCGAAATTTGACTTGGTTACCAACGAATCGAAATACGAACTGGCATTAAACCCCTTGAACATAATTTCTGCAGCCAAAGGGTTAAATTTAGAATACCACTGCGCTCTTTCCCGCATCGTAAATGCAAATCCGGAGCCACCGGAAACCCGTTGCCAGGCATAACCCGCATACAGAAAATCCATATTTACAGTGAGTCCCTTACCTGCAAAATCGGTAGCTGCCTTGTTTTTTTCTTCTCTGGACAATTTTTTCTCTGAATTAAACAAAGCAGACCTCAGATTAAGCTTACTCAATGCATCCGAATAGACGGAAAAGCCCAATTCGCCAAATCCAATGGTGTGGTGCATGCCTTCGTGGCTGGGATCCAGAGCAAGATTGGCGGGGTTGACTCCCTGGGCCTGGTAGTCTGTTGCCAATGTGGAGGAAATTCCGGCCCTTCCCGTTGCCGTAAAGTTGCTTAACTCAATCTGAGCAACAGAATCAGTGGATGCACAAAAAATGAATAGCAGGACGATTTGTCCGGATCTCTTTAAATAGATGTAAAACTGGTTCAGATTCAACGCCTGGGCCGGATTAATAGGGTGTTTTATCTGTTTTTTCACTCCAAAGTCGGAATGCATCCTTCGCACGAGGATGATCTACATACAGAAAAGGAATTTTCCGATTTGCAGGTTTCAAATTGATTTCATCGTAAATAAACTGATCATCAAAGCCAATGGAAGCGGCATCTGCCTGGCTGTTTACAAAATAAACAATGAAGGGTCTTGCCCAATAAATGGCACCCAGACACATAGGGCATGGCTCACAGGAAGAAATCAGAATGCAGTCGTCTAATTGAAATGAACCAAGAATTTTACATGCCTTTCTGATTACCGTAACCTCGGCATGCGCAGTAGGATCTCCGCTGGCTAGAACTTCGTTACATCCTTCTGCAATGATTTCTCCATTTCGGACAACCAAAGCGGCAAATGGACCTCCTTTGCCAGACCTCACATTTTCTTCTGAAAGAAAACTGACCCGATCCAGCCAGGCTGCTTCAATGGTGGGATTTGAATTCGATGTATTCATTCAGTCAGTATGCTGAAGGTCAAAAGTGCAGTTTTTAAATGTAATATAGAAAAAAAAACAAGATTATTAATTTTTAAATCAAATATCAAGATAGTCAAGATTTTAATGAAAAATTGAATGTTTTGAACAATCGCATTGGATTTTTCTAATATTAGACTATTTTTGTCGCCTTACATCAGCGAACACTTGACGGAAGAGAAATGGAAAAACAGATACTCATCGTTGAAAATGGTGCAAAACCCGGTTCTGATATCAGAGATTGGGCTTTCCGAAATCCGGTCGTTCCTGTTTTTATGGGAAATGGAATTGAAGCTTTGTTATGGCTGGGTAAAGGAAATATCCCGGATATAATTTTTGCTGAAGTTGAAATGGGCCTCACACCCGGTGTTCAATTCATTCAATACCTTAAAGCCAGTGGATTTTTTAACGAGATTCCGATCATCGCCTTTGGAAATCCGGACAAACACGAAGGATTGGCGGCCATGATGCAGGCCGGGGCCGATGATTACCTGGTGAGGCCAATTCTTTCTGAAGACATTGGGAATTGTGTAAATAAGATCTTTTCTAAGAACCAGTTTGCCTGATTCTTAGCACCCATTACCACTTCCAACCGAGTTGAATCCCTGCCTGCAAAGTAGAAATTGAAGTTCCCGATTTCATTTGCATGGTAGGTCTGGAAAAATATTGAAGCACAGGTTCAACTACAAAAGTTCCGGAATTTCGAATCATAATTTCTTTGCCGGCACTTGCATGTAAAAACCAGATTCCTGTGGATGCTCCTGTCATTCTTCCTTTATAGAGTTCTTCCTTTCCCAAAGTTTGAATTCTTTCGGACCAGAAACCCCATTGCATTCCGCCGCCTATTCGTAAGACAGGCAATGTTTTTGAAAGGGCAATCCGTATTCCTGAAGCGGTTGAAACGTAGCCAAGTGAGGCAGAAATCCGCTCCTTCAATACCTGATTCACAGGATTTATAACCAGTGTATTGCCTGAGATTTGCTTTGTAAACTGATTTTTGACGGCAGAGCGGGCGTTCAAATACAAATCCTCTTTTGAAAATCCTGCTGACGCCTGTACATAGAATCCAAGCATCTTCGAGATTGGGAGGTCTCCTCTGCAAACCAAATCAAAACTCATCCTGGAAGGAAATTTCGCATTTTCGTTTGTCAATTCATTTCGAAACTCTGCCTTTTGCTGGTTAATGGCGTAGTATCGAATGGCCGAATACCGGCTTGATAAAAGCGTTGTGAAATATAGTTTACGGATGGTTTCTGGCTGAGCTATTTTAGGAAATAACGAATCCGACTTTAATGCGATGACTGAACCATTTGTTAAGATTTTATTTAAACTGTCTTTGGTAGGAATACTTTGTTTAAGGCTTTGATTGCCAGTTTGTTCAATTCCCGGAGATGCAAAATCAGCTTTATGTGTCTGTTTAGAATTTTTATCATGATCCGGTGTATTGGTTTGGTCTTTTGGTTGATTTAATCTCCCTGCGTCTACTGCAACATTGGAATTCATCTCCTGATTTTTCATTGCCTGCTTTGACTCAGAACCTTCATTTTCAGGTATTTTATCTGATGAAGTAGTTTTTCCAACTTCTACTATGGATGAATATTTCTGAAGATTCCTTTGATCAAAATCCTTCACAACATCACCAGTGTTTCCTTTGATAGATTTTGATTTTTTCGAAATGGCCACCGCTCCAATAGGGAGCCTTTTACGATTCACTTTGTATCCTGAATGTATCCTTTTCGGATTCTCATTCTCTGTTTCATTGATCTGTTCCTCATCTGAAGTAATGCCAGGAGTAACCAACGATTGGTTTTTATGTCCGGCTTTTTGAGGGAACATTCCCTCTGAATTCTTTACAATTTCATTCGATGATTTATCCTGAACCTTGTCTTGATTTGAATTATTTGTCTTGTTAGTTTTTTTAGGTTGATTTTGCCCTGAAGGCAAAAGTTCCTCTTGTTTCGATGGAGATGAGTTTGAGATGCTGTTCTCTGTAGTTTTAGATTGTACTTTAGTAGAATTAACGGATTTCTCTTTATCAGAATTCCCAGCTAATTTTTGATCACTCAAAGGTTGATTAACCAAAAATGGAATAGAAATTATTCCGACAACGAAAGCTGCTGCAAACCAATACCAGATGATCGGCCTTCGACGTTTTCTGCCTGCCAGTTTTTGCTGGAGATCGGTGAGCATTTCAGGACGGGGCTCCTTCCCGTATCCCTGAAGCTTATTTAACAAACTACCTCTTTCTGATTCCATATCTATCGGGCGTAAATTTTTTCTCGCAACAGTTCTTTTGCTCTGAAATACTGAGCCTTGCTGGTTCCATTGCTAATTCCCAGCATATCGCCAATTTCCTGATGGGTGTATCCTTCAACGGCGAAAAGGTTGAAGACCATTCTACATCCTTCGGGTAAAGTCCCGATCATTTCTACGATTTCATCGGCGGCCATCTGGCCAACAATATCATGAAGATCTACTGCATGATCCTCCTGAGCTTCAAGACTGTTCCCAAATACACTTCGGGTTGTTTTGCGGTAGTGGTCAATGGATTCACGAATAAATATCCGCTTCATCCAACCTTCTAAAGACCCACCCTGATAGGTATTGAGGTAGGTGAAAACTTTCATAAACCCAAGTTGAAGCACATCTTCTGCTTCCATTGTATCGCGTGTGTATCGGGTGCAAATTCCAAACATGGTTCTGGCAAATCGTTTATATAAAGCAGTCTGCATTTCAGGCTTCCCTTTAAGGCAGCCTTTTAAAAGTTCCTGTTCCGTATACTTCGGGTCTGCCATTTGCTGTTTTCCCGGAGAACTAAAAGGCAACGACACCAGAATCCGGTGTCGTTGCTTTCAAGTGGTCCTGATTACTAAAGGTGTTCAATCTTTATTTTTTCACAAATCGTGTGCTTACGGGTTCCATTTTGTTGTTGAATGCTTTAATCATATAAAGCCCTGAAGCAAGATTTGAAATCCGGATGTTTTTAACCTCGGAAGTTTTAAGAACAATCTGTCCTTTCGCATCCATGATCTCAACCGAGCCGGACACTCCTTCCATACTGATTTCTTCACTTGCCGGATTCGGGTAGGCAACCAGGTTTGCTGATTGAATCTTTTTGCTGTTAGAAGTTACAGTGGTTATTCCACTTCCGGTTGTATTCATGTTGATGTTCACTGAAGTAGCGTTTGCGGTAATTGAGAACGGCACTGTCTGACTTGGAACTTTTGGATTATCCACTCTCAATTGGTATTCACCAACAGGAAGATCCGGGAAACTGAACGTTCCATTTGCATTGGCAAAAGCAAAGCCTACAGGTTGACTTAAGGAATTGAGTATAATTACTCTGCTAGCCGTTACATTAAATGTGGTTGTGATTGGATTGCCATTAAATGTAGTGTTCACCGTTGTTCCATTGCCGTTGATGGTTCCCGTTACAAGTCCCAATCCCGGAGCAAGTGCTGCTGCAGGGACCAAATTGATCGTAAGATTATATTGACTCTGAGTTGGCTGAAGAACGGTTGCATCTGACCAGAAAATTGCATCTCCAAAATAGGTAGACAGATAGTCGTTATTAGTTAGAGGTGTTGCCCGAATAATATAGGATCCGGTAGGAGCACCTGGAGCGGATTGAATATTGAAATTGTAAAAACAACTGTCAGCCGTTCCAGTAAGCGTTTGAACCTGATATGCATTGTTGGATAAGCCAATGAGTTCTACACGAACCGGGCTTTGAAGACAAATGCCATCGGCTTGAACCAATCCTCCTAAACCAACGTTAGTGTTGATTACTTCTACAGACTTACAAACTTCAATGGGAGATCCTTGCAGGGTAACAGCTTTAAGACAAACTATATAAGTTCCTGCAGAGGTGAATGAATGAATTACACTATTGTTTCCAAACGTCGAAGCAGATGTTCCATCTCCAAAAGTCCAGGTGAACTGGGTATTTCCAGAAATACATGCACTGATACTGAATAGAGATGTGTTATCAAACTGATAGTTGGTTCCGATTGTACCTGAAGAAGTTGTAAAAACAAAGTTCAACACACCCTGGCAATTGGATATGGGATTTGTGATTTCAACTGTATCACAATCTACCACTGTCTGTGCGGAAGAAGTGGTCGCTGTAACACAAACAACATATAATCCTGGTTGGCTGTATATGTGGGAAGGGAACCTGCCGGTACCGGATGTTCCATCGCCAAAACTCCATGTGAAAACAGAAGCGCTGCTGAAACAGGCTGAATCGCCACTTGTTTGTGCGACAAAAGAGATCTGATTGTTAACTGGATTGGTCTGGTACTCAATGTTGACATTGCAAAAAGGCTGTGCCTTGGCTGTTTGAATCAAAGCAAAAGGCAAAGCAAGTGCCAGGATGAATGCTTTGAAACGGGAGACGAAATTTTTCATAGAATTTAAGAAAACGTGTTAAAGAAATTTATTAATTGATTTTGATGAAAACTTTTGCTGTGCTGGTAGCACCGGAATACCCTGAGATCTTATAGGTAAGAGAATCAATGCCTTGTAGAAAATTTGCATTCGCCTTGTAGCGGATTGCCCTTCCCTGACTGTTCGGTTCTTTCAAGGTGAAAGTTCCTTTTGAAAATCCTTCGATAATTTGAAATGAAGCCAGATTCAGATCATTCAGGCAGGCACTGTCGTTATAAATGAGATGGGAAGTGCCAACCCTGTTGGTAATCCAGATACTGAATTCACGTTCATTCCTGCTTTTCACGATCAAATCATCGTAGGCTTTGAATTTCTGAACACAAAAAATAGTACCCACAACAATTTGAACATCACCGGTATCGCACTTTCCCTGGTTACAGGAAACGATAGAAAACGTCACACTATCAAGCTGGTTTGCGGGAAACGAGGCATAGACTTTCCCATTCACCAATTTCAGAAAGGGGCTTTCAGGGCTAATTAGGCCAGTTATGCCCGCTCCACATCCAAATTGCTCCGGCAATGGAACCAACACCGAAATTCCGGATAAGATTTCGTAGTTGTAACTCCCAACAGACGGAATACAAGGGGTGGTTGTATCTGAAATGGAAACGGAAATGATTCCGTCTCTACAGACATTGCCATTGCATACCTGATAAATGGCGTAGTCTGTTCCATAAAATCCTGAATCAGGTGTGAAAAGGAAATTACCGGAAGGATCCAACGATACTGAACCGTTTGCGGGTTGCTGGAAAATGGTGTAAGTGAGAGATGAAGTTGAAGGGAAACTATCCTGAAAATTGACTTCCCAAGGACCTTTACCCACCAGATCAAATTGCAAGGATTTGAGCTCCAATCCTTGCAACGGATCTGGTTCCGGGTTGTTCTTTACTCTGTCGCAAGCCACCGCTAGCAGGCAGTATGAAACAAAGAGAAGAAGTGTAATCCGGCGCATAAACAAATACAAAAGGTTTTCAAAAAGGCAGACGATATATCTCATTGAATGGTTTGGATTACTATATAAAAAAATTACAGTTCGCAAAAATTGAACTGTTATATTATTGATATACAGAGTAAAAGAAATAAAAATAAATCATATTCCAACTTGGAATACGGAAAAAACAGGTGTGAACTCCGAAGATTTATTTATCCCGGAAGGCAAGTTGCAGGCACAAATCCTGAATTCGCTGCATGGCCAAACCATCACCATTCACTTCGGAAAGCAATTTCATTCCTGCTTCCATTTCTTGCTTCATTTTATTTTCAGAGAGTTGAGGAATAGTATTGGCTTCCATCCAGGCTAAAGTCTTTTGAATACGGATTTCAGGATCCATCGATTTGTCGTTCCAAATTGCTTTGAAACCGGAGGATTCGGAATGTTGAAATGCACAAAGTACGGGATATGTGAGTTTTGAATTTCCAATATCGCCTCCTCGCTTCTTTCCGGTTTTCTGCTCATCTCCAAATAAATCGAGGTAATCATCCCTCAGTTGGAAACATCGACCCATCAAAAGGCCAAAATCATGCAGTGCTTTTCTGGTTTTGGGATCAGCAGCACCAAGAAATCCTCCCAATTCGAATGAAAAAGCGATAAGCGCACCGGTTTTTCGATCTATCATGTCCATATATTCCGAAATCTCTACAATGGGCATTTCACTAAAATCCATGTCCATCTGCTGACCTTCGCAAACAGCTAAAGACATTTCATTAAATCGGGATAGCAATTCCTTGAATTCGAGGGTTTTGGAGTACAAAAGTGCCTGATAGGCCAGAATTAAAAGTGCATCACCCGAAAGCAATGCAGTGGGCTCGTTCCACTTTTTATGTACAGTTGGAAACCCCCGCCTGAGGTCTGCTTTATCCATAATGTCGTCGTGAACAAGGGAGAAATTATGAAACAATTCTGTCGCTAAAGCCGCAAGGGCATCCTCCTTTTCAGGCCTTCTGAAAAGTTCAAGGCATTGAAGAACAAAAATGGGTCTGATTCTTTTCCCCGGCAGATCCATAAAATAACGGATTGGATCGTAAAGAGAATCAGGGGATCGAGGAAACTGAAATCCTGAAATGGCCTCCTCAACCAAAGGAAGCAGATTTTGTATTTGGTATTGCATTAAAAGAGAAATCCGAAGTTAAATCCTAGGCGGATTGGAATGGTAAGTCTGTTTGTCTTTAGTCGATTATAAATAAGAAGCTGATCCGGGATTCTTGCATAGCGGTACCCAAAACCAATTCCTGCATATAAATCCAATGTCAAGGTGTTGTGTTTATTGTATTCTCGAAAAAGGCGGTTTCCAACCAGGAAGCTGAATTCAATTTTTGTTTCCTCCCCTTCATACGTTTTGCCAATTTTTAAACTATCTGAAGCTTCGATCACAAACAAGTTATGGGTATAATTGCTGAGACGAAGTTCCTGGCCAATATACATGTTACCGGAACCATGGTCGGCGCTGTACAATTTTTGTCTGAAATCTATCGAATTCCCAATCGTATAAACTCTCTTGTTTTCGATATCTTCCGAGTGATTTGCAAAGAAGGGTTGCCTGAAAACGGTGAACATCACCTCGTAGCCAAGTCTATCCTGTAAATAATATTCTATCCCGAATGGAATTGAACTTATAGCCAAAGCGAACGGATTAAATGCGATGATAAAGCCTTTCACTTCGTTCACTTTTGGTACAAAATGCCTGCTTTTACGGCGGTTGAATAAATAATCGGGTTTTCCGGGATTTCGGGGTTTTGCCTGAACAGAATCAGGCAAAATCTTTTTTTCTTTCTTTGGTGCAATGGGTTGAATCAGATCGTAAAATGTTTTGTAATGCCCGATCAACTTACCATCCCTCCCCAATAAATCCCAGGATCCTGTTTTCTGGCCGTTGTGCATCTGACCCGTCATCTTGATTGATCCATTTTCATAATACCCTTTGTATTTTCCATATCCATACAAATAGTTGCATTCACCTTCCAGGCCTCCATCTTCAAAATAATACGTCCAATTGCCTTGGTAAAGGTCATTTTCTATTTTTCCCTTTAGTTTAATTTTACCATTGTCGTAGTATTCCTGGTATTCTCCATTCCCTTTCACAAATGTTCCTTCACCCATCAGGCCCCCTCCCGGAAAAAAGAACTTCCAGACACCTTCTTTGGCATCTTTATCCAAATCGCCTTCTGAACTTATTCCCCCTGCTTCATGATAGTATTTCCACCTGCCAAACTTTTCATTGTCTTTAAAATGTCCTTCTGAACTAAGATTTCCATTGGGGAAGAAAAACTTCCAGTATCCTTGCCTCTCACCTGATTTCTCATGCCCAATGGCCTTAATCACTCCATTTTCATGAAAATACTTCCAAATTGAGTCACTGACTCCGGCTCTGATCACCCCTTCCATCCGAACATTGCCGTTGCCAAAATATTCTTTGTAGTGGCCTTTTCCATTTTCCAGATAAGCACTTGCTTTCAGTGTGCTGTCTTCATGAAAGTATTTCCAGAATCCACGCTGGGAGCCATTTTCATAAATACCAAGACTTTTCATCTTGCCGCTTTCATAATAGAAACGCCAGATACTGTCTTCTTTGTCATTGAGATAAAAACCGGATTGGGCAAGCTTGCCGTTTTCAAAATAGGTACTTCCCGGGCCCTGCAGTATTCCGGATTTATACGTTGAAACACTTCTTAAGCTTCCTGTTTCATAATACCGCTCCCAGCATCCTTCCGGTAGGTTATTCTTGTAAAATCCTTTGGCTTTAACTTTACCTGATGCGAAATAAGAAGTGTAAGCACCATTTTTGACGCTGGTGTTTTTTGCATCGACAAAATAAATTTCCTTAATAACCTGGCTACTTATTTCGAAATACTTTACTTTTTTAACCGGACCCGTAGAAGCGGGTTGGGCATTTAAAACAAATCCCATCCACAAAGAAAGGATTGCGAGCCATATAGCTACCTTTGCCGGGTGGAATAATAACCGGAGAGTTGATTCCGAAAACAAAGAAACAGACTGCCTTTTCACGAAGCTGTATTCAATGACAAATGTATTTCGAATAATCTTCTTTTCCCCATTCGCCTGGATATATGGAAGCATTCTGCATTTCAGACACAAATTATACGACTGGAATATCTTTTCTGTGTATTCGTCAAAAGTACCTGTAATCTGCATTGGAAATCTGGAATTAGGCGGATCAGGGAAAACACCTATGGCAGATTTTTTGATTCATAAACTACAAGATAAATACACTATCTCCTATCTGTCAAGGGGATATCAGAGGAAAACATCCGGTTTTCTACTTGCAAAACCACAACATAATGTTGATGACATAGGAGATGAAGCATTCCAGATTTTCTCAAAATGGCATCCGAAAATAGCGTTGGCAGTGGATGAAAACCGAAGAAATGGCATCGAAAATATTCTAAAGGAAAAACCAGAAACCAACCTGATCATCCTGGATGATGCTATGCAACACCGAAGAGTAAAAGCTACGGTCAATATCATGCTTACTCCTTCTGACAAACCATTTTTTCAAAACTGCCTTTTCCCCGCTGGAAGTCTTCGTGATATTCCATCATCTGCCAAGCGGGCTGATATTGTCGTTTTTACAAAAGGAAAACAAGCCAATGCAGAATCATACAACGAGTGGAAGTCCATTTGGATGAAAAAGAATTGGAGTTCTAAGCCATTTTTCGTTTCATCTCTGAAGTATCTTAAACCGGTGAACCATTCCGGAATCGTGTTGGATTCTCAGATTGAGGTTGTATCCGTAGCCGGGCTGGCTTCAAATATGCTCTTCTTTACTTATTGCAAAGAAAATTTTAATGTAATTAAATGCATTTCCAAAGCAGACCATTACAGATATTTGGAAGATTTTTTCATTCAGGAATCACTGGAAGATAAAACCATTCTCACCACTGAAAAAGACTTTCATAAACTTCTCTCCATTGCTCCAAATAAGGAAAAGATATTCTATATCCCTCTTCAAATCAAACTCTTCCCTGAAACGTCATTTCTGGAAACCATTGAAAATAAACTGTAAACATTTCTTCCTTTTAATTTTTCTGTGTTTACCTGTTCTGGTTTCAAGTGCACAAATTCTGGACGACAGCACGAAGCTTCTGTATTCTGTAAAAACAGTAAAATACAGAATGGAAGAAGAGATGATTCTTAATAAAGGCGCAGAAAAAGGAGATAGCACGCTCAATAATTTCTCAGAAAAAGGAGATTTTTTATACCAGGGAAAAAAAATGTACCAGAATCTCGGCGTTTTTGGGACCTCTGCTCGTCCTTTATTATATGAACTTCCGAATTCAATTGGCTTTCGAAACGGGATGAATATGTTTGACTACCTGATTCCCGGCCAAAATCAGATCAAATATTTCAATACGCTTTCCCCTTACACCGATATTCAATATGCACAGGGAGCAAAACAAAGGGCAATGATCCGTACTACTTTTTCCGTTAATGTTCTGCCAAGATTTAATTTGTCTGCTCACTACCAGAGGTTTACGGCATTAAGAATTCTCAATGTTTCGCAGTCAGAGGAAAGATTGAGCGATCATCATTCCGTGTGGATTTCTTCTAATTACTCCACAAAAAACAACCGTTATCGTGCCTGGGGGTATTACCAACATCTGAATCATTTACAGTATGAAACGGGGGGAGGAAACGTCTTTTCAAATGGCATTGCCAGCCCCACAAAAACCGACAGCCTTTTTATTTCACCGGAAATAATGCCGGTGCTTTTAAACAATACTGCCCGGAATAGAGAACTAAGAAATAGCATTTATTTTACCCAGGTCTGGAAACCTTTGGGGAATAATCTCTACATCCAAACCAGCCATAAACGAAGCCGGCAGGTCAACCGATACACTGATCCCCTCCCAAACCTGGCTTTTTATGGGCAAGACCGGGAATACTTTCAAAAAAGTGCGGAAACTTCGGTACCAAATGATACACTTTTCAGCGACCGTTCATTCCAATCCTTTGAAAACACGGTTTTTGCCGGATTTCAGGACAGTCTCCAAAATGTATGTGCCTACATAAAGCGCAGAGATCTAAAATATTACAGCAATTTTCAAACATTTGCTTCTGTCAATCCGGAATGGATATATGGCTTTCAATTTCAAGGTCTATACAAAGGAGTCCAGGTCCGGTTGCTTGCCGAATGGTTGAGTTCCGATGAGTTTGATCTCAAAGCAAACACAAAACTTCTTGGTTGGAATCTGGGAGTTCGGTTATTCTCGTTTCTGCCTTCGATGATTCAGCGGCAAATGATCAGCAAAAACCTGATTTATATCACCGATTTTAAGGCCAGCCGTGCGGTTCAGTTTACTTTTGATAAACCATTCAACTTGGGTAAATGGATCTTTACTCCTTCTTTTGAACACCTTTCGGTTGGAAGCGGAATATATTATGGACAGGATTTTTTGCCTGCTCAAGCAACCAGTATCAGTACGATGCAGTATGCGGGGCTCTCAGTTGAGGGGCCTGTTAGTAACCGGATCCATACTCAAAACAGGTTTGTCAGGGTATTTCAGGCAGGTTCAAGAATTTCTCAAATGCCTTCGTATATCTACCGTTCTGCCCATTGGTTTGATTTGGTGAAAAGCAGAAAAGAATACGGAGTTCAGATAGGCTTTAATCTGGACTGGCGGTTTGATTGGCCCTCTGAATCCTTTAATCCACTAACCGGCCAGTGGTTTTTGCAAGATAAATCAACCATTCCACCTTATTTTCTCCTTGATGCCTTTGCTCATATTCGAATTGATCGTGTGAGACTTTATTTTAAGGTTCATAACACCTTACAGAAACTGGGAAGTCCGGGTTATTTTGCGACACCTTACTATCCGGCTCAGCGACGGCTCTTTGAATTTGGTTTGAACTGGACCTTTTTTGATTAAGCCTTTTTGAGTACCAAAAACAATCTGTTCCACATTTATATTCAGCTATTTAGGCTAAATGAAACGGGAAAAAGTTTAAGCTATCTTGTAGGAAATAAAATGGGTTTTTCACTGAGTTAACATACAGGTAACATTGCAGTGGCGAGTGATTCTCTATATTTGACCGCCTTTAATAGGTATTTTCCTGTATGTTCGGACTTGATCCCGGCATTTTTGCCCTTCTTATTTTATGTCTTCTTGCTGCCTGTGCTTTTGAATTCGTGAATGGGTTTCACGATACAGCCAATGCCGTTGCCACCGTAATTTATACTAATTCTCTCAAACCCGTTCACGCTGTTGTCTGGTCTGGTATTTGCAATTTTGTAGGTGTTTTTTTGGGTGGAATCGGAGTGGCAATGGGAATTGTAAAGCTCCTGCCTGTTGAAGCACTGGTGGATGCGAATATTTATCATAACATCGCACTTGTGATGTCTTTGTTGCTTAGTGCAATCATCTGGAATCTGGGAACCTGGTACCTTGGTCTTCCTGCTTCCAGTTCACATACATTAATTGGAAGTATTATTGGAGTAGGATTAGCTTTTCCTTTTGTCGAAGAAGGAACCAGCGTAGCTGTTGATTTTACAAAAGCAGTTGAAATTGGTGCCTCTCTGATTGTTTCGCCCCTGGTTGGATTCAGTTTTACAGTTTTGATTATGTTCATTATGAAGAAGTTTCTTGATAATGACGCTATTTTTAAAGAGCCTAAAAAAGGAAAGCATCCACCATTCTGGATCAGGTCAATTCTAGTGGTTACATGCACAGGCGTAAGTGTTGCCCACGGAGCTAATGACGGCCAGAAAGGAGTAGGCCTGATGATGTTGATATTAATAGGTATCCTTCCTGCTTATTTTGCTTTAAATACAGCTCGACCTATCAACGTTGCCATACCACACCTTAAAAATGCAGAGCATATTTTAGCGAAAATCAACGGCAACGACCTTGGATTAAACGACCAGAAGCTTTTACAAAAATCAATGGAAGGAGTTGGGAAACTTCACCTGATTGCAGAAGACAAAAGAACCTCATCAGAGCTTAATGCTTCTGAAAAACTGGAAATCCGGGCACTGCTTATCCGACTGAATAAAAATGCCAATTCTTTATTGAAGAGCCCTGACCTTGCTCTCAGTAGACAACAGCGTAAGTTGCTGACGAACAGCTTGGATGGCTTGAAACTACATACTGATTATCCCATTTTATGGGTAACCTTTTTGATTTCTATTTCTCTTGGACTTGGTACAATGATTGGTTGGAAACGGATCGTAAAAACATTGGGAGAAAAAATCGGCAAAGAACATTTGACGTATGCACAGGGGGCTTCTTCTGAACTGGTGGCAGCCATTACCATCGCATGTTCAACCTGGTTAAGTCTTCCGGTAAGTACTACTCACGTTTTATCTTCCGGAATTGCAGGTAGCATGGTGGCCAGCAAAGGCGTTAAAAATCTACGCAAAGACACCATCACCAACATACTTTTGGCTTGGCTATTCACAGTGCCTGTAACCATATTATTGTCTGGAAGTCTGTTTTTTCTATTCAGGTCATTGATGTAAAAAGGTGAATTCTGATTTTAATCGCTAAAAAAATTGTGTAAAGGTTAAATCGGTGGTTTTATTGAGAACATTCGCAGGTAATTTGGGATTACCTCTTTAAAAGTGATTGAATTTTGCGTGGCGAGTTTACCTTTGCAGGCAAGATTTTCTACGTTCGACTATGAGTAATAACCCTTCTCTGGAAGCTATTCGGTTTTCGCCAAAAGAAAGAACTCAGTTTTTTGCTACTGTCAGAAAACGGGTAGATCAATATTTTACCGATAATATGGTCTCCAAAACGGCGAATGGAGCCATGGTTTTAAAGACGATCATTCTTATATCAGGGTATATTTTACCCTTCGTAGCCCTAATTGCATTTCATATTGAAGGACTTGCGGGTTATGCACTTTGGGCATTAATCGGGGTTTGTACCGCAGGAATTGGAATGAGTGTAATGCACGATGCAAACCACGGAGCCTATTCCAAAAAGCAAAATGTAAATGACTGGATTGGGTATAGCCTGAACCTTTTGGGAGGATCCAGCTTTAACTGGAAACTGCAGCACAACATTCTTCATCACACGTATACAAACATCGCTAGTCACGATGAAGACATTAAAGACAGGGCTGTGCTTAAATTCAGCCCGCATGGAATGCACAGGGGAATTCAAAAGTTTCAGCAATATTATGCTGTATTTTTTTATGGAATTATCACACTGTATTGGGTGATTGCTAAAGATTTAGTTCAATATATTGTATTCAAAAAGCAAGGTGTTAATAAAAACACGCATGCAGAAAACCTGGTTCTTCTGGCAAGAATTACGGTGAATAAAATACTTTACCTGGCAATTGCCATTGGGCTTCCGATCTATTTGGGTTTGTCGGTTGGGTTTGTGATATGGGGATTTGTCTTAATGCATTTTGTTGCTGGAATTATTCTCACGCTGGTGTTTCAAATGGCGCATACCGTAGAAGGTACAACCCATCCAATGCCGGATAAAAATGGTGTGATAGAAAATGATTGGGCAGTGCACCAAATGGAAACAACGGTTAATTTCTCAAGAGACAACCCCATCTTGAGTTGGTATCTTGGGGGACTTAATTATCAGGTGGAACACCATCTTTTTCCGAAGATTTGCCATGTTCATTATCCTGCAATAGCGCCCATAGTTGAAGCCACCGCCAAAGAATTTGGCGTCCCTTATCTGGAGAACAAAACCTTTGGAATCGCATTGGCATCCCACTTCCGGCTACTCAAGAAGCTGGGGCATTTGCCAAGTCTGAATGAGGCGATCGGGTGATAAGGAGTTAAGAGTGGACAGTGGACAGTGGACAGTTGATAGTTGATAGTTGACAGTTAATAGTTCATGTCGTTTTGAAACCTGCAGCCAGTTTCACAATATCTACGGAACCTAAGGTGTCATTTTATAAATCGCACATTTCGTATCGTCATATTATCCCAGGAAACTTCCTTGAAACTGATTATTCATAAACAAAATCCAGCACATTACTTGTCGCCTTTGCCGCACTGGCACCCAAAACTTCCAAACTCTCATCAAGAACAACTCACCACAAATCAAACATTTCAAATCACTGACTACTAGTCAAAAAAAAGGGCCATCCTTCACAGGACGGCCCTTTTTTGGTTGCTTATATTTGTTAATCGATTTCGATTACGCAATATTTTGTCAAACTCCAGAATTTGTTAAAATCGGAAATCTTTAAGAACACTTCTTCACCCGAAGTAGTGAAATAGTAAGAACTTTCCGGGTGTGCTGAAATTACCTTTTTCTTTTTGACAATGCCCAACTTAATCTCAGTTAAGGATTTAACATTTACCTTCTTGAACTGTTTGTTGTCCAGTTTTTCAGAAATCTTCACCACTTTGCCCATGCCAAGCACACCTCCTTCTTTTTTGATGATGCCTTGTTCAGCCAATTCTTTTCGGGTACCGAAGGCAAAATAGCCTGTTGTCAATTCAGTTTCCTTATTATCGATAGTTTTCTGACGTTCGATCAGCTCATTATCCTTCTGGCTAAGCTCTTCGTTTTTGCCTGTTATCTCCTGGTCTTTAGCAGCAACGGTTTGGTTTAACTCGCCCACTTTTGCTTCCAGTCCCTGAATGGTTCCCTGCATTTCTACAATCTGGGCTTCTTTCTCCGTAATTTGCTTTTTCAAGGTGGCAACCAGTTTCTGAAGAGCTCCGTTCGCTTTACCCGCTTTCTTCGCTTTTTTCTCCAGGGTTTCCATTTTAGCCTTGTTTTGCTCCATGTACGAATTGATACCCGCTATCATTGCGTCAATTTTCTCTTTCTGATTCGCATACCCTTCTTTGTTCAGTTCGCCAATGACCATCTGATCTTTAGCAACCGAATCCAGATTGGCTTCAATTTCTTCAATTGTCTTAGCCAACTCGGCATTTTCTCCTGATTTACCAGAGCTTACTACAGCAATAGAGTCGTATTTTGCCTGCAACTCTTTATATTCTTTCGAGTTCTCGACATTTCCGCATGAAAAAATGAATACGGCAAGAATGACAAAAAGGATGTTTTTCATTTTAAAGTGTGTTTTTGTTAAAGAGATTCTTTTTTAACTGAGCGCAAATAAATGCAAGTAATTGGATTTCAAAAGCATAGTCCGAAAAAATGCAGAAATAATGCAAAGAAAATTGGGAGTTGCGTAACATTTTCACAAAAAAAGGAGGAATATCATGGTTAATGGATTCTGTATTTCAGGTCCTGAATTTTGCTTTCCTTTGTAAACGAATCATTCACCACATGAAACTTCAACTATTATTCCTTTTCTGTTTCACCATCCTTTTTGGACAAATTGGTAGGTCGCAGATTTTGAGACTTAATAAGCAGGAATTAAACTTCCCGGCTCTGAACGAAAAACAAACCGACAGCCTCAGTTTTAAGCTTACAAATCCTACGGATTATCCGGCAGAAGTAAGGCTTATTCAACCTTTTCAGGTCTATGGAAGCCAGCCTTTCCAGATTAAAGATTCAATTCTGACCATACCTCCCAACCAGGAAACCACTATTTGGGTTTATTGCCGTATCCTCCACAACACGCCCAATCCATCCAATATCATCATCAAAACAAAATGGAATATGGTTGATGCAGGTGACCAGTTTGTAAAACTTTCCTGCACGGGAAAATACAGCAAAGTATATTACAATTCTACCCAAAATCTATCAGAAGAAGTACTGAAACAGGCTCTTAAAACAAAATTGGGCCAGAATGTGACTTCTTTATCCTATGATGGCGCCAGACTTAAAATGTATGGAGCTATTGACAACCTAAACGATTCAGTGACTTGTGTTTATACGAACCGAAAGGCAAAATTTAACACCACCGGTTCAGGTTCCAATGGATCCAACACGGCTAATTTCAATTGTGAGCATACTTTTCCGCAGGGTTTCTTTGGATCGGGATTGCCCATGCGATCTGATATCCATCATCTTTATTCGACGGACGAAGACGCAAACAACAGCCGGGGCAACCTTCCTTTCGGCGTTGCTACAGCACCATTTGTATTGCCGTCAATCAATGCCCCTTCCAAAAATGGTGGAGGTAAGTATGAACCCCAGGAGAGCCACAAAGGAAACGCTGCAAGGGCCATGATGTATTTTGTACTTCGATACCAGGATTATCAGAATTTCTATGCTCCGCAGGATAATGTTTTGAGAACATGGCACAAGGCATTTCCTCCTCTTCCTAAGGATACTGCCCGCAATGCGGCTGTGTTTGAAGAGCAGAACAACCGGAATCCTTTTATTGACTACCCGCAATTTGAGGCTAGGGTTAAGAATCTGATTGGGTTTTCACAATCGGATTCCATTCAAAAACTGGGCATTTCAGATTCAGCTATTGGAACTGTGTATGGTTTCAACTGGTCTTTAGATATCGGAGATACCAGTTCATTGGTGATTTGGAACCAGGGGAATAAGAAAATCAGGATTTACCAACTTCACTTTGTTGATCAGATGAATACTTCTTTTTCATTGATTGGAGGTGATAACCAAACCTTCACACTTGGGTACAATGAAGCACGTAAAATAGATTATCGTATGTTGGAATGGGGTGCAGACTCTTTGTCCTTTGTAACAGACGATCCAGCCAATCCGGTTGTGAAAATTCCAGCGGTTAACACAATCGTTTCAACCAAAGAAATTATTTCTAAAGCAAGACCAGTAATCTATCCGAATCCTTCTTCATCGGAAATGTACATTGATCTGAAAAATGGGATTTCTTCTGAAACGAAAGTTACGGTTTCTAACCTTCAGGGAAAGTCTATAAAATCAAGCACCGTCACTTCCATTCAAGGCAAAATCAATCTTTGGGTGGCCGATCTTCCTTCAGGCATCTATCAACTGGAATTAATGCAAAACGACCGAACAGATCATCTTCGGTTTGTAAAACAGTAATGGGATTGAGAGGAATCAAATCAGTTGTTTCGGGCTTGAGGAAACTTTTGAACTAGTTCTATTGTGAGATAGATTCAATCAGATTCTCCTCATTTTCAGTGGACCCGACCTAAAAATTAAAAGTGATTGCCTGTTCGATGTCCGGATGCAAACTATACGAAACCGGGCAGGTGAGGGCAGCTTTTTTTAGAAGTTCTTTTTGGTGGGCCGTGGCATTGGGAATCGGCCATGTAAAATGGATTTCAATTTTGATAATTCTCCGTGGGTTTGCGGCCATATGTTTTGTGATCACTGACTCTAAACCTTCCAATGCAATATTCTCCCTTTCCGCATAGATTCCCATTAAAGTCATCATACAGCTGGAAAGTGCAGCACAAACGGTATCAGTGGGCGAAAAGGCATGTCCTTTCCCATTGTTGTCTACAGGTGCATCCGTAATAAATTTCTGACCTGAGGTTGTGTGAGTGAGTTCTGTTCGAAGTCCTCCGACATATTTTCCGGTAGCAGTTGACATCAGATTTGGAGTTAGGAAATGGAATAACGAATTTTGACCACAAGAATACGGTATGAAAAGGCTAATTCCCATTCTCATCATTTTTCTTTCTTTCTCGTTTCCTGCATTTGTGCATGCACAGGGGGATGATCTTGCTTATAATGAAGAGTTTACCTATGGGATAAATTTTAATACAAACGGTGGTTTGATTGGTGGAGTCAATTTCAAATGGGCCATGGCCAAAGGACCAAAGCAATACCAGAGTTTTGGTTTTGAATTGGTTAATGTAAAACATCCAAAAGAATACCGCTTCCGAAGTCTGGAGACGGGAAACTCATTTCTTGGTTATAAAACCCATTATCTATTTGTATTTCGTCCCTTTTATGGCAGGGAATTTACGCTCTTTCGAAAAGCGGCAGAAGAAGGGGTCTTTGTAAATTTAATTCTTGCCGGTGGCCCAAGCCTGGGAATGCGGAAGCCGTATTATATTTTGTATCGCGACAATCCATCACAGGACAGTCCCTATTCAAGTATACCGTACAACTCAACAGCCAATCTTGGCCAGATTAATGGTGTTGGTAGTTTTTCAGATGGCTTAAACAATATGGACTACTCTCTCGGGGTGCATGCAAAAATTGCGCTCTCCTTTGAATTCGGCCAAATAAAAACCTCCGTAGCCGGACTTGAAGTTGGATTAATGGTTGAAAAGTTTGCGAAAGAACAACAAATCATCGCCTTTGCTATTAACTCCAGTTTGTTCACTTCCGCATACATTTCTTTGTTTTTCGGGAGGAAGTATTGAAAGCAGAATCCTTAGATCCACGGGTCTGACCCCTCAAACCGCCTGACTCTTTACAACTAGGGGTCAGACGGTTCAAAACCGTCTGACTCTTTACAAATAGGGGTCTGACGGTTCAAAACCGTCTGACCCCTGACTTCAAAACCGCCTGACTCTTTACAACTAGGGGTCTGACGGTTCAAAACCGTCTGACTCTTTACCAAT
>Ga0105046_10001741_pt1 | contig 33783 bp, 26 predicted proteins | sample MAT03_FD_78385 | JGI IMG/M metagenome (GOLD analysis project Ga0105046, IMG submission 78385) | Freshwater microbial communities from Lake Fryxell liftoff mats and glacier meltwater in Antarctica - MAT-03 (megahit assembly) | ecosystem: Environmental > Aquatic > Freshwater > Ice > Liftoff... | reverse complement strand
CTGAATAAAGATCAAGCATCTTGTCCATTAGTCACCGTTATCTAAAGGTTGAACAAGAGTTGTACTTTTAACAGGCGGGTTTTATCAAGTGATTTTTACACACTTTGCGTAAGGTGAGTAAATTCAGTTGGATGCAAGGCACAAGTTCGAAAAATACAGAACTTTGAAAAACTCAATCCTTTAACAGATAAAATTTGTTCCATTTGAAACTGGGTGAAGAGAAAGGAAAAAAATCCACTGAAGGCTTAGGCATTGATTCTATCAAAGGGAAAAGATCGCAGCCGAATTCCTTTTCTAATAAGACTTTCTAGTTCGCTCTGCCCATTGAAGGGTAGCCTTTTCAAAAGTAAGATTTAAAAGTGTTCTGATTCGCTCTGCCTATTGAAGGGTAGCCTTTTCAAAAGTAAGATTTAAAAGTGTTCTGACAAATGCGATTTGGAGAAAATCCTTCAGATAGATCTGAAGGTGTTAAAATCGGAGCCTTGTAGATACTAACATAAATTAATTTATTTGCTGGTTAATTGAGTTTTAAATTTTAAGCAACTAGCCTTCTACAATCATATTTTACTTATCTAGAAAATGTGAGTTGCAAATAACTAAGTTAAACTAAAATTTTTGCATAAACAAAAAGGCCTCGTTTCTCTAAATTTGTTTTTCCGAAACAAAAACCAGAGAACGAAGCCATGGAAATGCAAATTATAATGATTTACTGCCTTTTGGACGACTATATTCAATGAACCTATCTCAGTAATGGAATTTTTATTTTGCATCAGATAAGATTATCTTCTTTTTACGAAGGAAGAAATCATGGGACGATTTGATGGATTGACCGATGCACAATGGCAAGTAATTGAATATCAGCTACCTAAAGACCCTGAAAAAAGAGGTAAAGGCTACCCACATGCACCTTGGAGGCCAATATGTAATACCATTTTGTGGGTGCTTATTACCGGCTCTCGGTGGTGTGATGTTCCTAGAGGTGAGCAATGGGGATCCAGGCCAAGCGCTCATAGGTGGTTAGGCCGATGGCAGGTTGATGGAACTCTCGAAAAAATTCTCACAACTTTGATTGAAGCAGCAGACCTTGCAGGGTTGCTCAATTGGGAACGGTTAGCTGGAGATGGTTTTTTTTCCCAGAGGGAAAGGAGGGGGAGAGGAAATTGAATATGGATTTAAAGGGAAAGGCACAACTACCCATTTGTTGATAGATGGAAATGGATTTCCCCTAGCTTTTACAAGTACAGCAGCAAACGGCGATGAGCGTCAAGAAGTTGAGCCATTACTGGATCGCGTGGAAAAGCATATTAGTAGCGTGTTAGCAAAAGGGATCATCCCTATTTTTGAAGCCGATAAAGGATACGATGCAGAAGCACTTAGAGATAAGCTCTTAAGGCGCAAAATTTTCCCATGGATTTGTAGACGTAAGAAACCTGGGAAGGCGGCAGAAAAAGTAGAGTCATTGCTGAAGCGGATGCGCTGGAAAGTTGAACGGGCGATATCTTGGCTGCAGAGAAAGTTTAGGCGATTAGCAGTAAGATGGGAAAGAAAAACGCGCTATTGGAAAGGATTTTTGACATTCAGCCTGATAACTTTTTGGATTGATAAATTAGTGAGATAGGTTCATGGCACTATTAAATGGCTCTTCAGGGAATGATAATTTATCTGGAACAAATGGCTCAGACATAATTAGTGGTGGATCCGGCAATGACACTATTAATGGTGGTGGCGGAGCGGATCTTTTACTTGGTGGTGCTGGAAGCGATACAATTTCTGGCGGTGATGGGGTAGATATCATTGATGGTGGTTCGGGGAATGACATCCTGCGTGGCGATGGAGGAAGTGATATCATCAATGGCGGTTCGGGTAATGATATTATGGCAGGCGACGCTGGTAATGATATCCTTTACGGGGATGACGGAAACGACCAAATACAAGGTGATGCAGGAAATGATCTGCTTGCAGGGGGTTCGGGCTCAGATCTTTTTATCTATAAGCCTAATTTCGGCAATGACACAATTCTAGACTTTAAAGTTGGCACAGATTTCCTACGCTTTGATGGAATAAGCACAAGTGGAGTTACCTTAACTCAATCCCTTGGATCTACTTTGGTGCGCGTTGATGCGCAAAATTCCATATTACTCGTGGGTGTGACAGGTGTTGCTTTGAGTAACCTTTTTCAACCTACTGCTAATTTGCCTCCCCAGATTAATAATCAAAGTTTATCTATTTTAGAAAACTCACCTTCCGGACAGCCGGTGGGTACAGTGGCAGCCTCTGATCCTGAAGGAGGTTCGCTAACTTATGATATAGTGGGTGGAAGCTCACTTTTTACTATTAATTCCTCAACAGGATTAATTTCAGCTAACTCAAGCCTTAATTTTGAAGCCCAAGCTAACTATAGCCTTCAAGTTAGGGTCACTGATAGTGGGGGTCTTCAAAGCCAAGCTTTAGTCGCGATTAATGTAGGTAACGTCAATGAAGCTCCAATAGACATCACATTAAGCAATGCAAACATTAATGAAAGCGCAGCGGCTGGTGTGATTGTCGGCAATTTAGCAGCGATCGACCCAGATGCTGGCGCCACTGCAACGTTTACTCTGCTTGATAATGCAGGTGGACTTTTTGCGATCAGCGGCACTCAATTGGTGGTTGCAGGAGCATTAGACTATGAAGCCAATGCCTCTTATAACATTACAGTTCATGTCACTGATAATGGCGGGCTAAGCTATGATAAAACCTTCACAATCGCTGTTAATAATGTCAATGAAGCTCCAACAGATATCACGTTAAGCAATGCGAGCGTTAATGAAAGCGCAGCAGCTGGTGTGATTGTCGGCAATTTAGCAGCGATTGACCCAGATGCAGGTGGCACTGCAACGTTTACTCTGCTTGATAACGCAGGTGGACGTTTTGCAATCAGCGGCAATCAATTGGTGGTTGCAGGAGCATTAGATTATGAAGCCAATGCCTCTTATAACATTACAGTTCATGTCACTGATAATGGTGGGCTAAGCTATGATAAAACCTTCACAATCGCTGTTAATAATGTCAATGAAGCTCCAACAGATATCACTTTAAGCAATGCGAGCGTTAATGAAAGCGCAGCAGCTGGTGTGATTGTCGGCAATCTAGCAGCGATCGACCCAGATGCGGGCGGCACTGCAACGTTTACTTTGCTAGATAACGCAGGTGGACGTTTTGCAATCAGCGGCAATCAATTGGTTGTGGCAGGAGGGTTAAATTATGAAGCTAATGCCTCTCATAACATTACAGTTCATGTAACTGATAATGGCGGACTAAGCTATGACAAAACATTTTCTATCGCTGTTAATAATGTCAATGAAGCTCCAACAGATATATCCTTAAGTAATAACATCGCAACCGATAATTTGTATAATGGCACTCCTATAGGAAATTTGGCGTTAATCGACCCAGACATAGGTGACTCTGCAACCTTTACCTTAACAAACAATTCCAGTGGACGATTTGCGATTAGCGGTAACCAGTTAGTTTCTACTGGTCTCCCAACTCCTAATGGCACTTTCGTTGTAAGTGTTAATGGAGTTGATAGCGGTGGCTTAAGTTTTGACAAAACCTTTAATATTATTATTAACAATCCTAACGATGCGCCAACGGACATCACTCTAAGCAATGCAAGCGTTAATGAAAGCGCAGCAGCTGGTGTGATTGTCGGCAATTTAGCTGCTATCGATCCGGATTTAAATGATGGCGCTACATTCACTTTGCTTGATAATGCAGGCGGACGTTTTGCGATCAGTGGCAATCAATTAGTTGTTGCTGGGGCCTTAGATTACGAAACTAGTACCACTCACTCCGTTGTGATAAGAGCAACCGATAGTGGGGGTTTAACTTTCGACAAAACATTGATCATCAACGTCAATGATGTTTTTGAAAATAACAACCCAGACATCAATGCACAATCATTCGCAGTTAATGAAAACAGTGCATCAGGAACTTTAGTTGGAACGCTTACAGCTACAGATCCAGATGCAGGTGATACATTCACTTATGCGTTTGTAGAGAATCCAGCCTTACAAGAACAAATTGCTTCCGCTCAAGCAAATGTTGATGCTGCAGCTCAAGCATTAGCGAATTATAGTGGCGGCAGTACTGCGGTCGAATATGCTATTTTGGCAGGTCTTACAGTTCAGTACGCCACAGCTCTTTCAGCTTTAAATTCCTTACTCGCACAGGATTATTCAAATTTCACAATTAACCCCCTTTCTGGTGCAATTACAGTTGCAGCTGGAGCCGTTTTAGATTTTGAAGCCATTCCTAGCTATTATTTTAATGTAAGTGTTACAGATGCTCAGGGTGCTAGCGATCAAGCTCCAATTACAGTTAATCTTAATGATGTGGTTGAAGCCCCCTTGTTTACTGCCGGAATTGACACTGTCAATTTCAACACGGTCTTTGGAACTTCTTACCAATCAGGAACACAATATAATGCTCTCGGAGGAAATGACATCGTCATTCTACCCGATGCAGATCGCTATCTCTCATCAGGCTATGTGCTCGGAACACCTTTTAATGCTGGAGATGGGGCAGATACAATCACAAGCGGAAATAGTGCGGACGTTATTACAGGTGGAAATGAAGCTGATCAGTTCATGATGAAAATCGGCAGCCAGGATGTTATCACTGACTTTGTTCCAAACACGGACTTCTTGGATTTAGGCACCGGAAGCCCTGCACTAGCAGCCTTTGGGCGAAGCTATGTATGGGATGTCGCAGTTGCAGGTGGAAACACAACCTTCTATTTCGATGAAGCTCAGCTCAATTCTGTTACTCTACAAGGAGACGTACTTTCAGGAACATGGAATAACATCACTTTAAACGGTGTTGCTGCTCGTGTTGGTGCAGGAATAAGCTTTGTGGCTAATGCTAACAATATTATTTATGGAATTCCAACTACTCCTTTCATTATTAATACTCCTACAGGGTATAACACCATCGTCGTCACAGATAGTTTAGCCCACTCAATTGATTTTCGCGGCAACGTTGCGGGATCGACAATCGTTCAATTGGGAGATGGAGTCAATACAATAAGTGGAAGCGCTTCAATTGGTATCTTAAATCTAACAGGTAGTATCTCCCTTCTATCCGGCTCTGCTAATGACCGACTAGTGATGCTCACACAAACCTCAGCTCAAGATAATATTGCGGATGGTGGTTCTCTTTATATAAACGGTGGTGCAGGAAATGACTTGATTGATTCTGGTCAATATCGAGGAGTATCCATTCACCTCGTTGGGGGCGAAGGAGATGATCTTTTGATTATCAACGGAGACACCGGATTAAATGGTGCAACCGTTGTTCGTTCTTCAAGCATTAGCGAAGGCGGAAACGGAAATGATATTCTCGCAGACAGCGGTAGCGAGGATACCATAACCATGGGTGGAGCAGGAAATGACAGAATGATGTTTGCTAATTTACAGGGAATGGGATCAAACACTTGGTATGGTGGCACAGGAAATGATTATTTAGATTTGACTAACAATTATGCAGGTCGAAATCTTCAACCTCAACAGGTGGCTTTTGACGTGACATGGGATGGGACTAACTTAATTTCAAATGATGGAACCGATTTTGTTAAATCCTTTATAAATGGAGTTGATAACATTCTTCTAAATGTTACCAATACTGCAGCAATTGCTCCTACAGCCGCCGATATATTAGCTCATATCACAATGGGCTCAGCATTGATAAACACAGATACTTCTCCTCTAGTTCCAACAGAATTTCATTCACCGACTACCTTAGTAGGAAATGGTGCAGCGGGCGGCAATTTGTACGCTAGCGGCGGACAAATAATTCTAAGCAGCAATGCTGCAACACCTGACACTTTAGTCTCCTTTGGAAATACATCGGTCTATTTCCTCGATGTCAACTTAACTGCAACTCCATTGAGTTCATTAGTCGACATCCATTTCGTTTAGTCTTAAGAGGACAGGCTCAATCTCGAGCTTGTCCTCTGCCTTTAAAATATTTAATAGACAGATTTAAAAAAATTGTTACTTAGGGTGTAACCTAATTGAGATTACACCATGTTTTTGGTCCACATTGCTGGTTTGTTATTTTTTTTCTCCTTTTTCCTCCAGGTGATGGCGCAGGAATGCGAGCCCTTTAGGAGAGAATTGAATTTGACCGACATTGTGGAAAGAACTTTTAATAATAATTTAACTATTTTCGAAGAGTCTCAGAGAATCGAAAATAGCATGGGTTTATGGAAGCAAGAATCTGGCCGTTTTGATGCAAATTTTTCATCTATTCTCGAAAGAGAGTACATTCACCAGCCCGTATTTGCCACTTGTATTGACGCATTAGATAGCAATGAAAGATCATTTCGCAATGTCAAGCAACAAAATGCGACCACGCGATTAGAAGTCTCTCTTGAAAAAAGATTGCGCTCAGGGGTGCTAGTTCGCCCCTCTGTTAGGCTTATAAGAACTGACCTCCCTTGTCCTGATTTGCCAGATGTGTGTTTTTTTCAAAGCTCTTTCTGTCAAATACCAAACCCACAAACACTTGGTCAAGTGAGGCTTTCTCTCGAAATTCCTCTTTTGAGAAATCAAGGCTATGAAAATATTGGGGCTGGTGAAATTTCTGCTAGCCTTGAATATCGAGCTAGCATTTTAAATTGGAAGCAGGAGGTCGCCCGTGTCATTGCTCTTGTCACACGAGCCTATTGGAATTATAACTACGCGATCAAAAGGTTTGAAACCTATGAAAGAGCTTTTCAGCAAACCAAAGAATTTTTAATAGGTTTAGAAAAACTCATTGCAGCCGGCGAAATTGCTGCGACTGAAGCCCACCAAGTGAGAACCGATTTAGAAACTCGCAGAAGTAACATGGAGCGAAGCCAGCAAGAGATCTTTGAGGCCAAGCAAACGCTTATGGTTTTGATGAATATTGATCCTGAGCGTTTTACTCAATTTGAAATTCTAAGATCAAAATTCTTATATCCAACCATTCCCGAAACGCTTGAGATAACTCAAAAGGTTGAGGAGCAGTGGATTGAAAGTGCCCTATCCCATCGGGCAGATTTTTTAGCATTGCAATACTCCGAAGACGCCTCCTTAGCTCTAGTCCACCAGGCTATAAATGCTTTAGAGCCTGAATTTAACATTAATTTAGATGTTTATTCGTATGGATTAGAAAGAGGGAGAGGGATTCGCCCTTATTACAAAGCATTTAGTAAACATGTTAAAGGGGTCAACGCTAGAGGTTCTGTGACTCTAGTCACCCCTATTTGCCAAACTTTTGAAAGAGGTGTGCTTCAATCGAGAAATGCTGAATTACACCGGATCCAATTTGAAGCAATGGATCTAAAAAATAATATTAAGTCACAAGTCTTAAATCGTGCTTCGGCAATACGTCACTCTGCTAAACAATTAAAAGCATTAAATATTGCAACTAGAGAAGCCGATCTAGCTGTGATAGATGAATTTAAAAAATTTACGCTGGGAGTCTCAACGGTTTTTGACATCATTCAGTTAAAAGATCGATCCGTCAGTGCTGATCTTAGCTTAATTGAAGCCCAGTATAATTATGTCAATACGTTGATTGAATTAAACTTTTTTATGGGGAATATTTTACCTCCCTTTGAGGATATTTGCTATATTGTTGAAGAAAAAATTATTGCTCTGCCTCCACTTTCAATGGATAGTTAACAAAAAGGTCTTATGAATCCTAGTCCAACTCCTACTATGCAAGAACTTTTAGATGGCTATTATAGATCCATAAAAAAAGCATTTTACTGGATATTATTTTTTAGTTTTTTCATCAATGCCTTAATGCTTGCCCTTCCTCTTTACATGCTGCAGATCTACACAAGAGTACTTCCTTCTCAAAGCATGGATACGCTGATCTACCTAACATTAATTGTGATTATTATCCTGGCCATCTTCGCTCTTCTCAGCAGTGTTAGAACTTATATGCTTATTGAATTAAGTACTTGGCTGGATCACGAGCTTTCTGCGTTAGCTTTTAAGAAGATGCCGGATCAAGTGCTCGAAAACAATGAGTATGCCCAGCATGCTTTCTTGGACGTGCTCACAATTAGACAATTCCTAACTAGTGGGGGTGTTACTGCCTTGTTGGATTTCCCATGGTCTTCTATTTACATTGCGGTCATTTTTTTACTCTATTCCTGGTTAGGCGTTTTTTCACTGGTAGCGGGAGCTCTTCTTTTTGCTTTTGCTGTTCTGAATGAAATTTCTACAAAAACACAAGTCATTAAATCGACTACCCAATTCAAAAAAAACCAGGTTTTTATCCAGTCGATATCGAAAAATTCCGACACTTTGCAAGCCATGGGCCTCACGGAAAATTTGCAAAATCTGTGGTTGAAAAATAATCATGAAGCACTGACTCTCCATAAAGAAACAAGCAAAAAAAGTGAAATCTATCTTTCTATCATCAAATTCTTGCGGGTCACAGCTCAGGTTTTTATCCTCGGACTTGGAGCTTATTTTGTTTTACAAAATGAGATTACCACTGGCGCCATGCTTGCAGCAAGTATTCTAATGTCTAGAGCACTTGCCCCCATTGAGCAAGCTGTTTCAAGTTGGAAGTTGTTTATACAATTTAGAGATGCCATGCAGCGGCTGAGATATTATCTTAAAATGCCTGAAAGCAGACTAAAAACAATGCGCTTACCTGATCCTATCGGGAAAATATTTTTAGAAAATGTGTACTATTCCTATCCTTCTGTCGCACAATATGCGTTGCAACAGATGACTCTAATCATACAGCCGGGCGACCTAGTAGCCGTTGCAGGGCCAAGTGCATCTGGAAAAACAACTCTTTGCCGGATTATTTTAGGTATTTTAAACCCCAAAATCGGTAAAGCAAAACTTGATGGCGGCGATATCTACCATCGAGACAGAACAGAAATCGGAAAATGGCTTGGCTACTTGCCCCAGGACATTGAATTATTTTCAGGCACAATAAAAGATAATATTGCCCGTATGGGTGAAGTTGACAGTTCTGAAGTCGTCGAAGCAGCCAAGATAGCTGGGGCTCATGAGATGATTTTGAATCTTCCGCAGAGCTACGATACAAAAATCGAAGGCACCAAAGGGCTATCAGCTGGCCAAATGCAAAGAATTGGGTTAGCCAGAGCGCTTTATAAAAATCCCAAAGTCGTTGTACTCGATGAACCCTACTCAAACTTAGATACCGAAGGGGAAGAAGCTCTCCTGAAAGCCATCATAGAATTAAAAAGAAGAAAAACTACCACGATTATTATCTCCCATCGCATCGATTTAATTCGCAATGTGGACAAAATTATATACTTGTTAGGTGGAAAATTAAAGTATTACGGACCAAGAGACGACGTTCTTAATGCCTTGCAAAAGGAACTTTCAGCAAAAAATCAACCAATAAAAGGTCTACCTGATGAACCCGGAAAACAATCCGACTCCCCAAAACAACCTTAACATAGGCACTTCGCTAAAAACTGGGCTTGTCATTCTAGGAGCTTTTTTGCTTATCTTTGGTGCCTGGAGCTTTTTTACTCCCATCGAAGGAGCTTCTGTTTCTGAGGGAAAAGTCATTGTGAATACCATCAGAAAAAATATTCAACACCTTAAAGGGGGTAGAATAGAGAAGTTTTTTGTTAAAGAAGGGGATATTGTCAATGCTGGAGATCCCCTGATACAATTAGACAATTCTGAAGATAAAATCCAATACGATGCCCTTACAAATGAGTTAAACCAGCAGCTGGCTACCAAAGCGCGTTTCGAATCGTTCCTGAATGGAGATTCTGAGATACAATATCCTGAAGCCTTGCTGAAAAATCAGACACCAGCGATTAAAGAAACGATCACAAAAGAAAACGAACATTTTTATGCGCAAAAAAAATCGATCAAAGACCAGATCACCATTTTCAATCAAGAAATTGCAAAACAAGCGGCTCTGATCAAAACCGCTAAAGAACGCATCGTGCATCAAAGTAACTTGATGGATCTGTATAAACAAGAAGAAGAGGAACTTATAAAATTACGCAAAGAAAACTTAGTTAGTAAACCTCGTCTTTTGGCTATCCAAAGAGAAATCATTAAATCGGAAGAGACTGTGACTACCTTGAAAGGTTCCATGGAAGATGCTAGAAAGGAAATAAGCCATGCCAAAGCTCAAAAGCAATATGTGGTAAGTAAAAGCCTTCAAGAAGTGGCTGATCAACGTCTGGAAACAGAAAAAAAATTAATCGAAATTGAAGGCAAGCTTGCTCTCATTAAAGAAACTCTTGGGCATAATTTAATCTCTTCACCTATTGATGGCACGGTTTTAGGCTTACGTTATCACACTGTAGGGGGCATCATTAGATCTGGCGATCCGATCATGGACATCATCCCTGTTAACGATCTCCTGATCATAGAAGCAGCAGTAAATCCCATCGATATTGATATTGTCAAACCGTACTTAAAAGCCAAGGTTGATTTTCTTCCCTATGTCAGACAAAGAGACACCCCTATTTTGGATGGAGAAGTCACGCTCGTATCCCCAGACGTTTTTGTCGATGAAAAAACAGGTCATTCTTTCTACAGAGTTTATGTGACAATTCTTCCATCTGAGTTGGCAAAGGCCCCTCAAATTAAATTATACCCGGGAATGCCTGTGCAAGTGATGATCGTCAACGATAAACGCACTCCGTTTGAGTACTTCATCACTCCGATTAAACGAAGCTTTAATCGAGCATTTAGGGAAAAATAAATCGTCTTTATTTACAGCCTTTCGGCAGTAGCTGCATAGTAAATTGCACGAAGTAAGCGACGAGTTTTTATTCATGCTATTTATTATGCATTCAGCACGGTAATATCATTAAGTTACATTAGGTATCCGTGCATTTCTATTGCAGGATAATTCAGAAAAATTTAAGCTTTTCCTTTCTTTCTGGAGGAGTGTCAGAGCGGCCGAATGAGCACGCTTGGAAAGCGTGTGTACGTTTACGCGTACCGTGGGTTCGAATCCCACCTCCTCCGCCATTTAAATGGTCTGGCACTGCAACAAGCTTATTAAACCGCTTAGGCAGTTTATGATCGCATGTTTATTCCTTCATTTCCAAGTTCGAAAATACGAAATTCAGAATTTGCCGTTTTTTCAACTTTCGAATTTTCATAGATTTCCTTGGCTCGCTTAGCTAAACTCCATTCTTAAGATGTATAAAGTCTTTCTTAAGATAATTAAAGGCATGTCTTTTCCTGAAATGCCTTTCAAATGTGCCAGGATATTGTTAAGAACTGAGATTGTCCGCTTCTTTTCCAATGAAGGTAGCTGATTCTTTCGAGAAACCTCTAAAACTCTTTTAGATATTTTTCAGAAAGTTCTGCTTAGATTTCTTAGAAAATCTAGCTAATTTTTTTTTGATTAACTTTAGTTTTGAACTTATGGGACAGTTGGGACGCCATATACCATCTATTCTGCTACAATTTTAAGGTACGGCGCAAAAGCAAATCTTCTACTTCGCTTTTGCCCTGTAAGTTCTTCCAAAATACCTAAACCTAAAAAGAATTTCGCTTGTTCGGAAGCAGCTTGAAATGAGATATCTAACTTTTCAGCCATATCATTTATTGTGGTAAGAGGCGAAGCAAAAAGAATATCAAGTAACTGAATGCTACGAAGGGATGCTTTTTTCTCTTTTAAAATTTTCTGTTTTAATCTTTCTTGAAGCAATAAGATTTGTTTAATCTTTTCTATAGCATGATCAGTAGACCAAAGCATGCTCTTTAGAAAAAATTCTACCCATTGCTCAAAGTCTCCAGTTGTTCGAATCATCATCAAACGGTCAAAGTATTCTTGCCTATTTTGCTTAAAAAATAAACTTGTGTATATCAAAGGTTTATGCAAAAGACCTTTCCAGTTAATAAATAGGTCTATTAATAATCGACCAATGCGTACATTTCCATCTAAAAATGGGTGGATTGTTTCAAATTGATAGTGAATCAAAGCACATTTTATCAAAAGAGGAAGGGGACCCTCTTGGTTAATAAACTTTTCTAAGTTACCTATCATTTCTGGAACTTGCGTATGAGGCGGAGGCACAAAAATGGCGTTTTTTAGAGACTGTCCAACCCAGTTTTGAGATTTTCGAAATTCTCCAGGAGTTTTCTCATGTCCTCGCACAGAATTTAAAAGAATTTCGTGGCATTCCTTAATGATCCTCATACATAAAGAAAGTTTATCGAGCCTAGCGATTCCATGATGAAGAGCTTTTATATAATTCACGACTTCCTCGACATCATCAAGATTATCTACTTCTGACCAAGTTTCATAAGTTAGAATATCTGTCATTGTCGCTTGTGTGCCTTCGATTTGTGAGCTTAATAAAGCTTCTTTTCTTATCGCCATCATGATAAATAAATTAGGATTGGGAAGAGAAAATCCAATACCATTTAGCTCAGCGAGTTTTTGCTCCGCTAAGACTAATAATTTCTTCAAGCTATCTCCTATCACTAAAGCGGGTTGCGGTGGTAAATTTTGAGGAATAAACGCTTTATAGCCTGTGGATTGAGTTTGATATTGGCCCGCTCTTTCATTCATTATTTTGTGCCTGTTTCTTAGATTATTTCTGTCTACTGGAATAATATAGCAAACTTGTCTTTTTATTCAAGTGCACTTGATTAACCCTCTAAGATTTTCCATTTATTTCCAACCACTTGAATAGCAAGACTGATATTTAGGTTTTATTCAGAAAAGGTTGAATAGAGATGAAGCTTGATAGATCATGCTGCAAAAGGCAGCAGCTCTTCTAGAAGAATGCCAAATTCTCTCAAAGGAAAAGTTCGAAGACCGTCCCATGTCTCATTAAACCGCTTAGCAGTTTTATGATCGCTTGTTAATTCTTCATTTCTTGTCGTTTTCCATCTATTTTCGGACTTTCATAAATTTCTTGTCCGTTAGTCGTAAATTAGTTAAAATCTATGAAGGTGTTTCATGAAACTGGATCACTCAGAATCCAACCGGATTCGATTATTGGTGCACAGGGATGCGGTTACCTATCTAAAGGAAGCTAACTTCATGATGCTAGCGTTTACGCTTATCTGTGGAGGTCTTGTTTTCAGTTAAGATAAATTCTAACTGTTTTTTGAGAAGAGGTAAATGGGTTCTGGCCGTATGCCATACTATTGCAACATCAACACCGAAATATTCATGAATTAATATGTTTCGCATACCATTCATCTGATCCCAAGGAACATTAGGATAGAGACATCTAGTAGTTAGCGGAATATTTTTGCTTGCTTCACCAATGATTTCCAGATTTCGAACCACAGCATCTATAATAAGTTCGTTTTTTTTGAATTGAACAGCCGTTAAACCTTTAATATAAGTCTCTATTTTTTGGATGGATGTCAAAATATCCTGTATTCGAAAATGCCAATCCCTAGAAGACATGTTTTGCTTCGCGTAAGATTTGTGGTTTTAAGGAAGGATGTAATGCATTTTTAGTGACCAAGTCAACTTCGCAATCGAGTATGTCCTCTAAATATGTTTTTAGACCTACAAAAGCGAATAATCCTTTTTTGGAGTCAAAATCAATTAAAATATCTACATCGCTTTTAGCTATACTTTCATTTCTTGCAACTGATCCGAAAATCGAAAGCGTACGAACTCCCTGTTCTGCCAGCTCTTTTTGGTGTTCTTTCAAAATTTTAGCAGCATATTTTAATAACATATTACCCCAAAAATGTCCTTAATTCTTAATCATAATCTACCATCGCAAATACAAAAAAGATAGAAAATAGCAACTTTCCATTAGGACGAAAAGAAGAGATTAACTGATTTAAGCAGCAAAAGAAGCAACCTCCCAAATCACAAGTCTTACCAAAATACTTGGGACTGTATCATCTAGCCTTAGTCAGGTAATACAAAACCAATGGATTTTACTTCGATTATTTTTAGATGAGATAAGTTAGGATGGATTGGATGAGAAAAATCAGCGACTGCTAATGTCCGCATGGATGAAATACGGCTATAAGAAAAAATAGGGGATTTTATATGCGATCACTGTTTAACTTGGGTTTTAAGCAATCAAAGATGTTCTGCTGGATTTTAGGGGCGGTTTCTGACTGCAAAAGAGAAAAAGACTTTTTCATCCTACTAATTGTTCTCCAAATGGCTTGAAAAGACTTTAAATCTGCGGAAATTGGAACAGTTGTCTCGCATTAGCCGTGGTTTGGTGCATCACCAGTTCCGCTGGAATGCCTTTAATTTGACTAATGACTTCAGCGATTTCAGGCAGGTATGCGGGTTCGTTGGGCTTGCCACGCTTGCTTTGCGGAGCTAAGTAAGGGGAGTCGGTCTCTATCAAAATTTTTTCTAAGGGCATTTCTTTCACAACTTGCTTCAGATTTTCGCTTTTTTTAAATGTGATAATTCCGCTAAAGGAAATATACCACCCTCTTTCAATCACTTGTTGAGCTTCTGCAAGAGTACCTGTGAAGCAGTGCAAAACGCCGGGTCCATGCTTTCCGTCCCACTGATATTCCTCATCAAGGATTTTAAAGAAATCAGCAAAAGCATCTCGGCAATGAATGACGACGGGCAATTGACAGGCATGGGCAAGTTTTAAGTAAGCACGTAAAAAGTGTTTTTGGGTCTCGATAGGAGAGTGCTTATAGTGGTAGTCAAGACCGGTTTCCCCAATAGCGATCAAGGTTTTGGCACGGGCTTGTTGCTCGACTAAAGGGAAAAAAGACTCACCTTCTTTTTCAACGTCATGAGGGGTTGTGGCGGCGGTGTTATAGACCCAAGGATTGGTTTTGGAGAGCTCTAAGCCTAAAGCAAGAGTTTGGGCATCTGTGCAGATATTCACCAGTGTTTTTATGCCGGCAGACTGGGCACGGGTAAGTACTTCCTGAACATGAGGGGCAATTGACTCGCATGTGATGTGCGCATGCGAGTCAATATAATGGTTTTCATTCATTTTCAACTAAGGAGGATCCTCCCAATGTGTCTTTAAGCATTGTATCTAAATGTTGAATGACTACTTCAGGGGTGAGAATTTGGGGCAGTATCTCTGGAGTTTCTTTACCGTTGTATAAAAGGTAGAGAGGGACTCCATTGCGTCCAAATTGGCGTAGGGCTTTAGTGATCTCTTCATCGTTGCTGGTCCAATCTGCAAGCATTTTTACCACGCCTAATTCCTTGAATTTAGTTCCGACTCTTTCCGACGCAAGAACCATATGATTAGTCTGGCAAATTAAACACCATTTAGCTGTAAAATCAATGAATACCGGGATGCCTTGTTTCTGCAGTTCAGCAACTCTTATGGCAGAGAAAGGTTCCCATTCGCTAGCATCTGCGACTTGAGTTGTTTCCGGCGGCAAGCTAGCGGATACATAAATTGTATAGCTGGCAGTTGTTAAGCATAAAAGAGCAAATGCGCTGCTTAAGATCCTAGTTCTTCTTTTGTTGATCAGAGTCCCAAAGCGTCCGTATACCCAGAAGCCCAAGGTGATCAACAAGTAAGCGAATAAGACGATCAGTAAGGCTAACGAGCTTGTCTGTGCAGAGAAAACCCACAGCAGCCAAAGCACGGTTGTCATCATGACAAATCCCATAAGTTCTTTAAAGGTCACCATCCAATTTCCAGGCTTAGGTAAAAACGAAAGCAATCTAGGAAAAAGAGACAAGATCAGATACGGAAATGCCATCCCCAGGCCTAAAGAGGTAAAAATCAGCAATGCATAGAAAGGGGGTAAAGTCACGGCAAACCCAATAGCGGATCCTAGAAAAGGACCGGTACAAGGAGTGGCGACAGCAGTAGCAAGTACTCCGCTGAAGAAAGATCCGCTAAATCCTTCCTGGCTGGGCTTATTGATCGAGGAATTCCCTGCCAAAGAGGCAAAGAATGTGCCAAACTCGAAAATACCGAATAAGCTGAGGGCAAAAATCATCAAGCCTGTGGCCAGCACAATCACAAATAAAGGTTCTTGCAGTTGGAATCCCCAGCCGACTGATTTTCCATAAACTTGTAAAATTAACATGGCAACTGCTAGGGTCCAAAATGAAACCAAGACCCCAAGAGAAAACATTAAGCCATGTTTTAGTGTTAAGGAGCGGCTTTGACCTGCCATTTTGACAAAACTCAGGACTTTAAATGAGATGACTGGGAGAACGCATGGCATCAAATTTAGAATCATGCCTCCGATGAAAGCTAGGAGCAAGGCTAGGCCTAATCCGCCATCAAATTGCGAAGTTGAAGCGTCTGGAGTTGATTCTTTGCTTCCTAAGAAGACTGCATGATTAAAATCTTTGGCGTCTACTTTCAATGCATTTGCATCGCTGTGAATTAGCAAATCGATGTTTAATGCCAAAGGATTATCGGCGTTGGTATCTTCTAGTATTAAGACTCCTTTTAGGCGGTCGCTAGCGGAAGACCCTTCGGCCATTGTAATCAAGTATTCTCCCGATTGCTGTCCTGCAACAGTGATCATTGGCTCTTTTTGGAGATCGACCAGTTCTGTGGTTTCCGGAAAAAAAGAGGGAGTAGGGGATTTTCCTTGGTCTACGCCTGTCAGGTGAATTACAATCAAACCATCTTTGCGAACGGCATTAATTTGATGATGCTGAGAGGGAAGTTTGTCGATTGCCGAAAGAATCTCTTGTTTCATTTCCAAATTTTGCTGAGAAGAGCCTGGAGTTTGAGGAATTTCTAATTTTACGGTGGCTTCTCCTGGAACACAAGTCGCGTCGGAGCACGCCAACCAATGAATGGTGGCTTTAAGCTCTAATGGTCCATCCGTAAATTCTTGAGTAGGAGTCATTTGAGTTAGAAGTAAAATGTCACCCTCGTAACCTAATCCGATCATTGAATTTAAGTTAAACTTTTGGGGAACCGGCCATTCGATATTACCTGCTTTGACCGTTGAAGGAAGATTCCACTCAAATTCGGTCGCAAGGCCGGCATCGCCAGGATTTTTCCAATAAGAGTGCCAGCCTGGTTGATGCTGTAGTCGAATCCCTACCCAGAAAGGAGTGTTGGCTTCGATAGCAGCTTGATCGTAAATGAGTTCAATTTTGACTGGAGGAGATGATTCTGGGTTGTCAATTGATTCGCCATGGATGGGCAATCCGAGGCTGCAGAAGAAAATGAAGCACCAAAAAACGCCCCATGTTGCTTTGAGACTACTTCGATTGGCAAACAGAGAATAAAACAAGCTAGACCTCCTTTGATCGACCAAGTGTTCGCGATAGCTTACGAAGGCAAGCTCTCTTGACAAATACTCAGCTATTGGATTATTAACCTTTTATCATGGTCTTTTTGCAAGCTCAAAGAGCTAGTAAACGATTAACATCTTATTTTTATTTAAATCTAAAAAGATTGATTCTTTTAAGAAACATTAATTCTAAAGGATATCGGAATGTTTGTAAAGTTATTTTTATCAAGTATTAACCCATTTTTTAATGCTTTTACACTATCCGATTCCCTGGGAAAAGGGATTTTTATCGCTTTAATTTCTCTTTCCATATTGAGCTGGGTAATCATTCTTTATAAAATTTGGCAAGCGCGCAATGCAGAAGTTGATTCGTTGAATTTTTATCAAATCTTTCAAAGCCATAAATATAATCCTTTAGCAGTGGAATATGACTTAGCCCATGGAAAAAAGCTTAGCCCTTATTATTCGTTATATGGGGTGATGAAAAAATACACGTTAGAGATTTTAAATAAAAACCGCCGTTTTTCTGCCCAAGAGTCTCAAGTGTCGTATTTGTCGAAGGCGGATCTTTCTTTTATCGAAAATCACGTCTTTTCAGAAGTGGCGCAACAAATTAAAGCGCTTGAAAAGCATCTTTTTTTCCTCTCGACAATTGTCAGTTTAGCCCCATTTCTTGGCTTATTAGGTACTGTTTGGGGGATTTTGATGACTTTTGCAGAACTGCAAGGGCATAGCGGGGGAGCGCACCAAATGGTTTTGGGCGGACTTTCGATGGCTTTAGCCACTACCGTGCTCGGACTGATAGATGCCATCCCTGCTTTGGTGGGATACAGCTACCTGAAAAATAGATTTAATGAATTTGGGGGAGATCTGGAAGGTTTTGCCAATGAAATTTTAGCCTCTGTGGAAATGCAATATCGCAAGGTTGATTCATGAGAAAACGTCAAAATAGTAAAGTCTTTGAAGAACCTACTATTAATCTTACTCCCTTGATTGATGTGGTTTTTGTGATTTTAATCATGTTTATTATGATTGCTCCTTTAGTAGAGATCGATCAGGTTGAACTAGCTCCTGGCCCGCAAGGGGTAAAAGAGACGAGCTCGATGAAAGCCAGCAGCCCTATTGCGATTCACGTGCAAAAAAACAATCAGATTTTCTTAAATCAGCAGCTTGTTGCCCTCGTGGAACTGCCTGAACTTTTACGAAAACAAAAAATGCAGCATCCAACAGCGATGCCTCAACTTTTTCATGATAAGGCGGCGCATTTTGGTATCTACCAAAGTGTTAAAAATGCGGCTGAAGAAGCCGGCTTTATCCAAATGGATATTGTGCTCAATCCTTCGTGATGTGGAAAAAATGTTAGATAATAAGTTAATTCAAATTTCCGCAATTGTAATTATCGGCCATTTGATGGTGCTAGGGAGCGCTTTTTTCCATTTTTGGCCAGAATACGAAAAAAGTGTGCAACCGCGAAAATTAGCTGTACAGACAATCTCATTGCAAAAAGCGCTAGCTGTCGCTAACCCTTCTCCTGCAAAGCCTGTTCCTGCGGCAATGGTTCCCTCCACGCCGGTTAAGCCGCCGCCCCCTGCAAAAATAGTGAAAAAGCCACCTGAAAAAATCGTGGAGAAACCTGCACCGGTAGTCAAAAAACCCGCTCCAGCAGTTAAAAAGTTGCCGCCGCCTCCAAAAAAAGAAGAAATAAAGGCACCTGTTATAAAAAAAACCGTTAAACCTGAAGTCAAGGCAGTCATTCCCAAACCGCCGCCCCCTCCAGAGAATACTCCTCTTGCGAATTTGAAGGAAAAACAGCAGGCTTTATTAGCTGCTCGAGAAAATATTGCAAAAATTCAGCTAAAGAGTGATAAAGTAAGTGCAACTAAACAGCTGACATCGAATCTGACAAAAGTTGAATCGCTGCATATTGACCAACTAGAACAGGTTCATTCGCAAGAATCAAGTGCTGTAGAAGCCACTTATCAAGAAGAATTAGCCTATTTCTTAAAACAACACTTGCACTTAGTCGAAGTCGGGGATGTAAAAATCAAATTGACTTTGAGTAAAAAGGGTGAGGTGGTGCACTTTAGTATTGTTTATGCAGAAAGTCGTTTAAATCGCGAACTGATTGAAAAAGAAATTCATGGTTTACATTTTCCTGCATGGGATCAGCGACTTTCAAGTCAACTAACCTACTCATGTTGCGTGACGTTATCACATGATCAATTATCATCTTATTAATGGAATTCCTATGGTTTATTTACGCAGTGTTGCCTTTCTATTTGTCAGTCTATTTTTTGGCATTCAAAAGGAGGCTATTGCTTCTCCGAATGATAATAATCTAGTGGTGCGGCTTAACATGGAAGAAGAGCTGTTGCCTGTCTACATGAGTGGATTTCAGCAGGGACATGCTCCGTTTGATGCAAATTATTTAGATAAACTTAGTTCTATCTTGCGCTTTGATCTCAATCATAATGGGATGACTGCTGTGCAGACCAAAGACAAAAAATGGGACAAAACCCTGGCAAATGCCACGCAGCTTTCAGATGAAGAATGGCGTTCGCTTCCTTTTCATGCTTTTATTAAGCTTTCTTTTGAAGAAAACAGTCTGAGAGGAGAAATGGGAATTCGCTCGTCTCGTGCGTTGAAGCTTTTTCAAGGTTTGGTTTTATCGGGAAATTTAAATGAAGATCGCAAAGTAATGCACCAAATTGCAGACACTTTTTATAAGGAACTTTTTCAAAAAACTGGGATTGCCACTACAAAAATTCTTTATACGCTTAAGAAAAATGACAAAAGCCCTAATCAAAAATGGGCGTCTGAGATTTGGGAAGCTGATTATGACGGTCAAAATCCACACAAAATTATCGAAGGAGGCTATTTCGTTACCCCTAGCTACATCCCTGCAAAACCTGGTTTTTCGAGCGGCAGTATCATTTATAGTGCCTATAAAAGCGGTCAGCCAAAAATTTATGTTGCTCAATTAAATGAAGGTGTTGGACGGCGTCTCTCTTTGCTGAGGGGGAATCAATTCATGCCTGCGGTGGCTCCTCAAAGAGATCAAATCGCTTTTGTATGCGACGTGGCTGGCAATCCTGATTTATTTATCCAACCTTTTTCCCTGGAAAAAGGCAGCGAAGGCAAGCCTCGTCAGATTTTCTCTTGCGGTCAATCGGTTCAAGGGACTCCGACGTTCAGTCCTGATGGGCAAAAAATTGCTTTTGTTTCGAATAAAGATGGATCCCCCCGAATTTACTTATTAGATATTCCTAAAGAGCGGGCTTCGATTAAAGATCTAAAGCCAAAACTTTTGACAAAGTATTCTCGTGAAAGTACCGCTCCTGCTTGGTCGCCAGATGGGACTAAAATTGCCTATTGTTCCATGACTCAGGGAACTCGGCAAATTTGGATTTATGACTTAAAAAAACAAGAGGAAAAGCAGCTTACATTCGGCACAGGCCATAAAGAAAATCCCTCCTGGTCGCCTAATAGCCGGATGCTTGTATACAACGATTTGGAAGGGGATAACAGTCATTTGTATCTAGTCGGGTTGCGCCGCAAGGAACCAACCCAAATTGGGCAGTCGGAAGGCTCGCAACGTTATCCATCCTGGGGGAGTTAACAATCCCCTTAATCGGCTTTGGATAACCATTCTTCGGCGAACCACTTATGGAACCAGTGTTGCAGAGAGTCATTGCTTTCAGCAAATAGAGGGTCAGTTTGTTCATCCAGCCATTCACAAGCTTCATCAATCGAGATCCCTGCTTCGAATAGCTTTAGCAAGCGGTATTCATCTTCAGTAAAAACGGCAGTCGTCACAAAATTAAATTTATTACGGTACACAGCGCAGTAGGTGGGGCAGGCTTTCAGTTCAGGAAAATCCTGTTCCGTCCAATGCTCTGGAGTTTCATTAAGCATCGCATGGCGAAACTCAAGCATGTTGTAGTGAAATTCAAAGAGAAGAAAATGAGGTTGTAATTTGAGTGTGTGGCTTAAAATATTAGCCAGGTTGCCTTGAGCTAAAGCTTGCAGGTCTGCTGGGATATGTTCGGCAAAAAAAGCTTGGTTGAACGCACAATCCAGCAACGCAGCTTCATAAACTAATTGGCTGTCATCGCTTTGATAAAATTGACTAATATAAGCAGGTAAGAGATTTCCGACTGTATTCAACATCCAGGTTGATGGAGGATACTTCACTAGGTAAGGAAATCCAAGGGTTTGGTTAAAGCTTTGATATCCAAATAGCCGAATCACCAAAGGAAAAAGCTCGTGGAGTGTATTAAGGAGTCTCCACCAATATTGTTGATTATAGATTTGGATGCGTTGATCAGGCTTAAGAGTTGGACTTGGAGTAATGAATTGACAGGCTTCTATTTCCATGGCTATGCCAGAGGGAGAAATAGCGTTCATATTATTATGATAATCAATTGGACGGGAGATAATGCTTCCAAACCATTGTTGGACTTTTTTAAGGGGGAGTGGAAGGCTTTGATCAAACGAGGGCATGTAATTCCTCAGCCTGGTTAGTGACAATTTTTTCCATAAATCCTTGTTGAAACTGTTTGGCTTTTAGAGCTTCATTCCAGGTGTCTTGAAAACTGAGGTACCGATCATCCCATTCGAGCAGAGTGGAAACGCCGCCTGTTTTAGGATAAACTTCTGCATAAATTTTCCAAACTTCGTCCGTCACATAATGATCATGTGTATCCAAAAGATAAGCGCCGTAGTCCGAATGGCCAGCCAGGTGGATTTGCACAACTCGCTCTAGAGGGATATTTTCCCAGTAGGTACGTGGTGAAAATCCATGATTTCGGGAAGAAACATAGATGTTATTTACATCCAACATCATCAAAATATCAGCTTTTTCGACAACTGCGCTATAAAATTCCCACTCGGGCATTTGATCATCTGTATAGGCGACATAAGAGGAGAGATTTTCTAACGCCAAAGGAATCTCAAGGTAGTCTTGGACGATTCGTGCGCGCTCAGCAACATACTCGACGACATCTTTTGTGTAAGGTAAAGGGAGTAAGTCATGATAGTGAGCACCGGGCAGTCTACCCCAACATAAATGATCGGATACCCAAGGGGTCTTGGTTATTTTTGTGAGATCTTTTAGTTTTTTTAAATAATCGAAGTCGAGTGGATCTGGGCTTCCAATAGCTAAGGAAACGCCGTGTTGGACGACTGGGTATCGTTCAAGAATTTTGTACAGATTCTCTAGGGGTTTACCCCCTTCTACCATGAAATTCTCACTGATGATCTCAAACCAATCGATAGTGGGCTCATCTCTGAAAATTTCTGCATAATGGGGGACACGCAGGCCAATTCCTATCCCTAGATTGGGGAGGTCAAATTTTTTTTTCATGATGTGTCATTCTCAATATGTGAGTTAAATAAGAACAAACTATGGGGATGTTCTTTTAGTCTCTGGCTCTTGTTTTGTTCCTTGCGGAGCAGGCGTATCGGCATTTTGTCCAGCAGCAGCTTTTTGACGCTTTTCCGCCATTTTCTTCGCGACTAATTTTACAGCAAGATTTTTATCTGGGAGAGAACATTTACCCTGTCCTTTACATTCCCCTTGTCCCATACATGCATGGTCAGCTTGCTGGCAGGCATTTAATCCTTTACAGGCATTGGATCCCATGCATCTTTGGCTAGCTACATAGCGAGCGAGCTCTTTGCCTTCTTTATCAAGCGAATGATATAAAGTAACGCCATCATTATTAAGTTCGAGCAATAACTCATCTTCGGACATCAGATGATATCCCATATTCCCTCTTTCACTGACCGTGGTAGAGACTCCATACTGTTGGTTGTCTGCAGCTCCTATCACAGCATTTACTGTGATGAAAGCACTGAGGATTCCATGAAGAGCTAATTGCTTTTTTTCATACTTTTTCATAATCAAATCTATCTATTTTTTATAGGATTTTTTTTGGTCTGCCTCGATAGAGGCAGCTTACACAAGTGTAAGCTGCTATCCTTAAACAATTATCTTTGATTCCAAGGTTGACTTGGTGGTGTAGGACGAGTTGTTGAAGTAGTTCCTACTTGAACTGGAGGAGGTGGCATGATGTCACGTCCATGAACAACTTGACCTTGACCTTGACCTGGGCAGCCATGTGATCCTTGGCAGCTTTGAACAGGAGGTTGTCCAGCACATCCACTATGGTTTTGGCAGCTTGAAACAGGGGGCTGACCTGGACATCCACTGTGTCCGGCGCAACCTGAAGAAGGTTGTTGGCCTGACCATGAACCAGGTGAGTGGAAGCTAGATGAAGGCTGTTGGCCTGCGCAAGCACCAGATCCTTGGCAGCTTTGAACAGGAGGTTGGCCTGGAGCTTGGCCATTGTGTGAAGGAGGAGTCCATGAACTTTCAGCAGTTGGTTGGCCGTAATTTGTGTTATTGCCATTTGTAGAATTGACGTAGTTTCCTCTACGGTAGCCGCTTGGTCCGTAATAGCTGCGGTTAGAAGCCATGTAGCTTTCTGACTGATTTTGTGAAATTTCAGCTTGACCTTGAGTCGCTATCATTAGCCCGCTTGCAATTCCTAGCAGCGCCAAATTTTTTAGATGATTTTTCTTTTTTTTCATGAACTCTTACTCCTAATATCCTAAATAGTTATTGGAACTTATATGTACACATTTAGTTGATTTCCATGAGCAAACCTGTTTTAGGTGATTTGTAGAGGTGTTTTAACAGGGCTCATTAAATCTGTTTGTAGCACGATTCATTTCATCATGCAAGTTTTTTTTTGAAACTGCTGACTCAGTGGGTTTCTCTTGAAGCAATCCGTAACAAAGCCAGGACTTTAAGGTTCGTCCTGAATTTTATTGTAAATTTTGCGATTAATTTCCATCAGTTCTGTTGGATTTTGACCGCTGCGCAAATAACTAGAAGCTGCGGAGTAATCACCCCATCCATGATAGACAATGATCTCCGGATCAATGGCCCACGTATAACCTAGTTTCTCTAATTTCATTGAAAAGTAGTTATCCTCAAAGCCATAGCCAACTAAAGATTCTGGGATAGGCCCCACTTTATCAATCAATTCGCGTTTAAGATAGACGGCTATGAAAATTAAAGTTGGATTGTATCCAGGTAAAAACAGCAGCTCTTCTCTTAACGTGGGTTTTTTCAGCACGCCAAATTGCTGATAAAAGTTTCCAACGCTTCCGCTAATGACAGGTGCAACCATTCCTAAGCTAGGGTGTTGGTAGGCCATGCTCGCTAGTTTGTCAACGCCATTTTTAGTGAGGAGCAAAGCATCGTCTCCAATAAAGAAAACATCATGGCCAGGGGGAATATGCTGCATCCCGATATTGAAATTACGTGCAAAAATAAAGGGAGGTTTCCCAGGAATATAATGAGCAGGCCATTGGGTTTTGACCGACTCTGTTAAACCGTCATCGACGACGTAGAGCTGTTCTTTTGAAAGCAGAGGGCATGTTTCATACAAATTATTGATGAGACGGTGAAGTTGATCGGAGAACTTGCTTAAAGTGAGAATGCAATAAGGGTTCATCGGTTTATCTCTTTAAAAGTTACCCCACTCTGGAATTGAAATAATTTATAGTAAAGAAGATTTTGGGGGATTTTTGACTGAAATCACCTTGTCCTTAACAAGCAAATAAATAAGTTTGCTTCAATATCTCGAGTTTAATCTATTAGAATTCATTTCATTTATTCTTTCGATGTGATAAAATAGAACAACATTCTTACTAAATTATTGTTAAATTAGGCTAGGAGCTCTCCATGACAGCTGATATTCAAATGCGCGTTAAAAACTTAGAAGACCGAATCCTGCATATGTGGAGGTATCTTTGACTTAGCTTCCAAAGAAACAAAAGTCAAAGCCTTTGAAACCGAAATGGAAGAAAGTTCTTTTTGGGATGACAATGATGCCGCACAAAAAACGATTGTTGCCTGTAATGAGCTACGAGCTTGGACAACTCCATATAACGCCTTAAGGCAACGTTTCGGAAATGTCAAAGAGTTGTTAGCTGATGCGGCAGAATTAGGAGATGAAGGCATTATGCAAGAGCTTTGGGATGAGCTAGATTTAATCGAAATGCATCTTAAAGAACTGGAAATCCGCAAAATGCTTTCTGGTGAACTTGATAATAAAAACGCTTTTTTGAGCATTAATGCTGGAGCCGGTGGAACTGAAGCTTGCGATTGGGTGCAAATGCTGGCCAGAATGTATCAAAGATGGGCAGCGAAAAAAGGCTGGAAGGTGGAGTTGATCGATACGGTTGAAGGGGATGTCGCTGGTTCAAAAAGTATGACCTTCAAGTTTACAGGTGATTTTGCTTATGGCTATTCAAAAGCAGAGAAAGGGGTCCATCGACTTGTCCGCATTTCTCCTTTTGACAGTAATGCCAAAAGACATACTAGTTTTGCCTCAGTGGATGTCATTCCTGAAATCACGGATGATATCCTGATTGAAATCAAGCCTGATGATATCCGGGTGGATACTTTTCGGGCTTCTGGAGCTGGCGGGCAGCATGTCAATCGAACCGACTCTGCCGTACGCATTACACATCTTCCCAGCGGATTTGTGGTCACTTGTCAAGCTCAACGCAGCCAGCTGCAGAATAAAGAAGCCTGTTTTAAAATGTTACGCTCAAAGCTTTATGAGCAAGAAGTCACTGCTCGCGAGAAAGCCTTAAAAGAGATCGGCGGAGAGAAAAAAGAAATTGCATGGGGAAGCCAGATTCGCAATTACGTTTTTCAGCCCTATACCTTGGTTAAGGATACTCGGACAAAAGTTGAATGCGGGAATATTCAAGCTGTGATGGATGGTGAGATTGATGAATTTGTTAATGCTTATTTAATGGAGTTTGGGAAATGACGGACAATCATGAAGAAATAGAAATCCGTTACACGGAGCCCGGTGATGCCATTTATCTCAAGGAATGGCTGTTAGATAAAAGTGCTTCTAGCTGGTTTCCTATGTGTGATGAAGCTGAAGTCAATGATGCTGTCAACCGCTGGGTAGGGTTTTATCGTTACAAATGCAGTCTCACAGCTCTATCTAAAGGTGTTCCTTGCGGCATTGCAACCTTGTATTTGCAACCCTATCGCAAGTTAGCCCATCAATGTGAATTTGGAATTATTATTGGCACCAATTATCGGAATAAAGGGGTTGGAACTGAACTTCTAAATAACCTGATGTATTTGGCCAAAGAGACCTTTCATATTAAGTTGTTGCATCTACAGGTTTGCGCAACTAACCCTGCGATTCGTCTCTATGAACGTTTTGGATTTAAAGAATTTGGCAGACAGAATCAATGGATCCAAGAAGAAAATGGCTACGTTGGCAGAGTTTTTATGGAACGTTTCTTATCATAAGTGTATTTTTGACACAAATTACGTGAGTTTATATGCCTATTAGTACCTTTCAAGAAAGACTTGAAGTCACTTCAGGAAAAAAACTGAAGCTGCGCATCAATAACAATCGTTCCACCATGTTGAGTGTCAAATGGGGAGAACCGGATTGCACAGTCTCTTTACATTCTTTTTTTCTTGGGGCACCGGACAATGTCATGAGTGCTTTGGCTTGTTATATTAAACAAGAACATAAGACCATAGCCCCTTCCATAAAAATGTTTATCGAAGATAACCTAAAAAAATTAGATTATTCTCATCAAATTGATTCCTCCAAACTATCATTAAAAGGAAATGTACACGATTTAGAAACGATTTATGGTCGACTAAATAAAGAATATTTTGATGATAAAATCGATGTAGCGATCACATGGTATGGAAAACATGATAAGCGCAATTACTCTCGAGTCACTTTTGGACTGTATCACCACCTTTTGCGGTTAATTAAAATTAATCGAATTCTCGACATTCCCCAAGTTCCAGACTACATGGTTTCATTTGTTGTTTATCACGAAATGCTGCATGCTGCATGTCCCTCTTATATTGATGAGCGCGGCTTTAATCGCATCCATAGTAAAGAATTCAAAGAAAGAGAAACTCTATTTCGCGATTATTATAAGGCAACCTTGTGGATTGATAAATATCTGGGCGGAATGTTTGCAGATCATGGATAAATAGTTTAGTTCAAAGAAGTCGTGAGAAATTTGGTAAAAGGAATTGTATGGCTGGTCATAGTAAATGGGCAAATATTAAACATCGAAAAGGAAGAGCTGATGCCAAAAAAGGTAAAGTTTTTTCAAGAATCGCTAAAGAAATCATCAGCGCTGTTAAGCTTGGTGGTGCGGAAGCTAAAAATAATCCACGTTTGCGTTTAGTGTTGCAAAAAGCGCGTGTGGCAAACGTTCCAAACGATATTATCGAAAGAAACATTAAAAAAGCCTCCAGCATAGACCAAGCAGACTACACTGAAATGACCTATGAGCTATATGGATATGGCGGCGTGGGCATTATTGTCGATGTGATGACCGACAACAAAAATCGCCTAGCATCCGAAATGCGCATTGCGACAAACAAAAGAGGGGGCACTATTGCCACTCCTGGAGCTGTTGCTTTTAATTTTGACCGCAAAGGTGTTCTTCAAATTACCAAAAAGCATGGAGTTGAAGAAGAGATTTTTGCCGCTTCCATTGAAGCAGGGGCTGAAGATTTTGAAGCTACCGACGAAGTTTTTATCATCACCACAGATCCTCTAGATCTTTTTCAAGTGAAAGATGCCATTGGACATCTTGGATTTCAATGCGATGAAGCGGCTTTAGAAATGATCCCAAAATCTTATGTTGATTGTGACGAAGAAACAGCCAAGCAGAACTTAGCCCTGATTGACTGGTTAGAGCAAATTGATGACGTCGATGAGGTTTTTCATAATATGAAAGTCCCAGAGCAGCTACTAGATTAATAATGGACGCAGAGCAATCCTTTTTTGAGCTGGACTTAACGCCGGTTCTGAATGAACAAAGCCACCTCCTTCAAATCGTGCAATTCTTTGTCAAAGAACCAGGTACGAGCTTTCTATTTTCGGGGGGAAATTTCCCCCTCTCCCAAAAATCTTTTCTTGGTATTTTTCCCGACCAATCAATCGAAATTCAAGCAGCTGAACAACGCAGATGCTGGCTAGGATCTAAAGAAGAAGAGATCCTTCGTGAAAACCCATGGGATGCTTTAAAACATTTTTTAGGAGATACATCAGAGAATTCCCCTACCCCAGCCTGGATAGGTTATTTAGGTTATGAAATGGGAGTTTTTAGTGAACCCTCACTCCCGCTAAAGTATACGCAACCTGAACTTCCACTGGCTTTCTTTCAACATTTTGCTCTCATGCTGACTTATGATCACATCACTAAACAAAGTGATTTAAAAATAGAACGTGCAGCTTTAGCTCAGTTAAATAACCAGCAGCTCAAGCAAGTGGAACGTTTGAAAACACTTTCAAGATGGAAAGAAATTTTAGCAGAAACTCGCAGTCTTAGCGCGACAACCCCAGCCCGCAACATAGTTGTCTCTCAACCCCTCAACGCCGCTGCCTTTAAATCCCAAGTCTCTCGGGCCAAAGAACTCATCGGTGAAGGAATTATCTACCAAGTCAATTTGTCCCAAAAACTCTCTTTAAAAGGTGAGTGGGATCCTTTTGCAATTTTTAAAGAATTGACAAGCTGCAATCCAGCTCCCTATGCCTGTTATCTGGATTTGCCTTTTGGCCAGATTATTTCTTCTTCGCCTGAACAGTTTTTATTGAAAAAAGGGGAGCATCTTTTTACCGAGCCCATTAAAGGTACAGCACCTCGGGGAGCGTGCCCAGAGCAGGATCAGGCAAATCGAAAAGCTTTGCTGGAGTCTTCTAAAGAAAATGCGGAACTATTAATGATCACTGATCTGATGCGAAATGACCTAGGCAAAATAAGTCTTCCAGGCAGTGTTAAATGCACGTCGAAATGGCAATGTCATGCCTACCAAAATGTCTTTCATTTAAGTTCACCTGTACAATCTCTTATGCAACCGCAGTGGCATTTTTTAGAGGCATTGCGCACCTGCTTTCCGGGAGGTTCGATCACTGGTTGCCCTAAATTTAAAGCGATGGAAGTCATTCATGAACTTGAGCAAAGGGCTAGACAAATCTACACAGGATCTGTCGGTTATTTTACTTCTTCTGATGATTTCAATTTTAACATTAGTATTCGCACATTGATGATTTCTGGAAATCGCATTGAAATTTCATTGGGTGCGGGAATAGTGGCAGATTCAGACCCTGAAAAAGAATTTCACGAACTGTTACATAAAGGCCGTTCTATTTTTAAAATCTTTGATTTATGCAAAGAAGACGTCTTTATATGAGATTTAAAAAATAAAATGACAATTTTTGTGAATTGTATCTTTGTTTTTGTTAAATAAAAATTATAGCAATTTCAAACGACAAGGATACAACATGAACAACGTTTCAGCTACAAGTCCCTCAGGAGCCTCTCCTTCCTCTTCTGATAATGAGAACCCCTCTCATCCTCCATTATTTCAAGGGAGTAAATCCCTCCAAAATTTTTCTTTTCTTCCCCCTGCATTGCCCATAAATAGAAACCGCTCTAAGAGTAATATCCATAGAAAGGCTACTCAGGAAAGCGGAGCAGAAATTACGGAACAATTCTTAAGAAGAGTTCAAGGGGATGAAACTTTAAAAAGAAATTCCCGGACATCTGAGATTGAAGTTTACAGTCCAAGATCAAGATATTCGGAGGCTCCCTCTGAAAATTCAAAAGTTTTAACTAGTTCAGAAACGCCGCAAAAAGACCCACTACCATTCCCTACAATAGAACTACCAGAACTATTGGGTGAGATGATTCAAAATTTCAAACTTACTAAAACAGCATCATTTTCTGATCCGGTAGAGAAACCGGAACCGGTAACCCCAAGGCGGAAGAGCAGCAAGGAAAGAGTAGAGGAACCGGTAACCCCAAGAAGGAGGCTAGTAAACGCAAAAGATGAAAACGAAGCAATTTTAAAAAAAGTCGCTCAAACTGAAAGATTTCGCATGTTGCAGGAAATTTATGGAGAACCCAAAGGAAAAGAAAAAAATGTAGATGCTGAAGTTGGCCAGGATTCTGTTGAAGTCATTCAAAGAAAGTCTAAAAAAATTTACAAGATGCCTCCCAAGGCTGAATCGGATGTTTCAAAATATTTTCCTAAGGATCATGAGGAACATTCACCAATTTCTAAAACTTTAGGTAAAGCTAAAGGGCGGTCTAAAAGAAACGAAGGTTTAATCACTTTCTCACAAAAACTCCCCAAGGAAAATTTTAGAAAAAAATTTGAAAAATTACCCTATAGTCAAAATGAGTCAAAATATAATGAAAAAGTTCGGAACTCTTTAAACAAACATTTGAAAAAAAGGTTAACTTCGATTTTGCTGCAAGACATCCAAGAATCAATATGGAGGCTTATTAATCGAAAAACAGAAAAAATATGCAATCAAAAAGGATTTCTTTCCTCCAAAGCTGTCGAAATTGAACTACAGCACTCTCCACGCGTCAAAAATTTGATAGATTCCATTAAAGAAAACAAAAAAGTGATTCATCAAATTCATGAAAATATGGGAATTATTCAGAAGTATCTTTTTGAACTTTTAAAAGACTTTAAATTTAAGACTCATTGGCTTGAGACTTTTATAGATACTCTAGACACTCTCATTGATTCGAGCCTAGGCTCTTTCATGAAAACATTTACTGAAGCTGATACCGAGATAAGAAAAATTATTATTCGTGGGCTAGGGGAAGAGAAAGAAAGAAATGAAATCATCAAACTCTTAAATAGTTGGAGAGACGAGTATGTGTTCGAAAAAGAGATAACGGAAAATCTTAAGGCCAAAGAAAGTTACTTCTTAAGTCTTGAAAGTCTACCTTTAAGAGAATTTGAAGTGCCGGTTAAAAAATTTGCGGAAATATTTTTTTCGATCAAAGAAATCATGCTTGAAAATCTTGAGCAAAAAAAAATTTATGAAATTCCACATTATGTAAATAAAGAAAAGTTAAAGAGTTCTCATGGAGGCTCTTTGAAAGAATTTCTTGTTAGTTTGTTACAAGTTCTTTATCGATCCCCTAGTGTAAGTGTTATGACCCCGAAACAAGTTCATAAACAAGTGGATGGATTGTTTGCCCTTGAAGGCATAGAAGCTGAATTTTTGTTAAAGATTTTGCACTTTGGACATTCCAATTTTTCTCAATTAATTCAAAAAATGTTCCCAAGCTTAATCAATCGAAATTCGTCTCTAGAACAACGATGCATAGGGTGTTGGATCGAATTTGTTGATTTTACAGATTTTTCAATGACTTTCGAAATGGATTATTGTTTTAATGATGCAGCACAAGAAGAAGAAGATTTAGCAGAACATCAGCTTCCATTTACTGGAAAGTTTATATTTAAATTAGAAATATTGCCGGATTTTAAGGAAGGAGAACTTCCTTATATGAAGGCTGTAATGTTTATCAAAGATTACGAATTCGCACCCCAATTGCCTGATGAAACACAAAATCGCATTTTAGCAGAGATTCTCCAGTATGCCATTCCAAGAGGCAGTCGACTTTCTCATATCCACTCAGACACCTATTACACACAAAAAGGGAATGATAAGCGTATTCAAGCTGATTTAGAAGCAGCAATAATGGAGATTTCTCCTCTTCCACCGACAGAAAACGAACTAATTGATAGGTATAAGAATACCTGTCGTAAAGAAGTTGAAAAAAAAGGAGAGAAGTTTTCAATCAAAAATGTAAAAAAAGCTCTAAATATGAACGAGACTTTTTTTGAGGCCATGGTCCCTCGATTTCGAGCGCTGGGTGAACAAATGGCAATTATTTTAGAAAGGACAAGAAGTGAATTTAGCGATGCTCTTGTGCCAACTATCCAAAAAATAATTAAAGGATTTGGAGATGCAGTATCTCCGCGTAAAGTTAATCCAGGTGTTGACATCAGCAAGTTTTTAGAAATTTATAAAACAATTGAAAATCCCAATATTAGAAAAGTTGTTCTCCTTATGCTCGCTAAAACAGAATCAGAAGGCAAAAAATTGATTCGCTATTTGGAGAGCTCGATAAATTTCAGTAAGATACGAAGAACTTTAGAAGCGATGCTTTCTCAAAAAGAAAAATTCGAAACTACAACTTTAGAAGCGAAATATTATCTTTTAGAACCACCACCAGGCTTAAGAGCCAAAATGCTGAAGAATCGTCCCGGCCAAATCCTCCGAAGTTACATTCCACATGGAAAAGTTTTATTTAATAGTATTAAGATCAACTCAATCACCCCCCCCATCGATCTATCTAAAAGACTTACTCAGCTAGATTTTTTTAAAACCTTTTTAATACAATTATATAGTTTTCTTGATCCCGAGCGGCTTGAAGGCAGGATCCTGGAAGAGGCCAAAGCTTTAATAACTTTTGGGGAAGTATCATGGAAAGATGTTGTTAAATTTTTTCTCAAAAATAAAGCAAAAAAAAGGATTGATATAGATAAACTCAAAAAAATCTTTAAGTGCTCCGAGGAACAATCTGCCGCAATCCCTTGGGATGAAATTATTAATGAATGGAAAGAATTCAAAAAGCATCGTCTTACAAAAAAACAACTAAAAAAAGCTTTAATTTCTTGGTTTACTCTCAAGACCTGTCCTTGTTATCCAATTCTTGGCCCTGCCACTATAGGTGCATGGGGCATCGTGCAGGCTACTTTTAAATCAACCTTTAAAGAAGCTTTTGAAGCCCCTTTTTTCGTAGTTACAAATTTAGGTATAGATTTAGAGATTCAAATTACGAATGCTGACCAATATAAAGTATGTGTATCAAAAGTTTTGGGGATACATGCTAGAAAATACCGATGGAAAGAAGGACGTACTGCTGTCGATAAAAACAAACCTTTAGCATTCATGGATGTTCGAGCTATCTATAATTTTTCACAGGAACAGTGTAATCTTTTGCTTCAATTTGGCCCGCCGCGTTTTATTGAAAAAAATATTGATTTTAAGGAAGATAAATACCGTGTTTTGGATTTCTTTGAAAATGTCTCCAAACCAAGTGTAGATTTGACCCTTGTCTCTAAATCGTTCAAAAAGAAAAATCAAGAAAAAATATTATTTTTAAAACAATTAACTCAAGAGGCTTCACAGCCTTTTTTTGGATGTTTTCAAAATGAGGAAGAAAATAACTCGAGTGCAGGGACAGATTTGGAAAGTTTGCCAGAGCTAGACCTAGGTCTGCCAGAGTATGAAGAATATGAATCTACAGAAAATAGCTCAGACTAAGTGAAGGAATATGCAAAAAAATATATTAATTACTGGTGCCGCGGGATTTATTGGATTTCACACCGCACTAACCCTGGCCAAAGATTCTAACAACAGCGTGATTGGGTATGACAACTTCAATGATTACTATTCGATTCAACTTAAGAGAGATCGAGCTCAGATTTTGTTAAATGCTAACATGCAAGTAGTTGAAGGGGATATATGTGATGCTTTAAAATTAAATCACTTAATTAAAAGCCAGCACATAACACATATCGTTCACCTAGCCGCTCAGGCAGGTGTTCGATACTCTTTAACTCATCCACAGTCCTATGTTAAAGCAAATCTAGAAGGATTTATCACACTTCTAGAGCTTTGCCGGGAAACACCCT
>Ga0105046_10001739_pt1 | contig 33784 bp, 32 predicted proteins | sample MAT03_FD_78385 | JGI IMG/M metagenome (GOLD analysis project Ga0105046, IMG submission 78385) | Freshwater microbial communities from Lake Fryxell liftoff mats and glacier meltwater in Antarctica - MAT-03 (megahit assembly) | ecosystem: Environmental > Aquatic > Freshwater > Ice > Liftoff... | reverse complement strand
GTCTATTTAGCTATAAATCAATCAGCAAAAAAATGGACCATGCCTATCAGAAACTGGGGACAAATCTTAAACCAGTTTTTAATTCTATTTGAAAACCGAATAATAATCTAACTTTGCTACTTAAAACTTTAAGGGATAGTGTCATTTGAGTTATTATTTTGATTAATGATTTTTTTGTTTGATTAATTCCCGCTAAGCGATCCATTCTCGCTCCGATCTTGAATTAAAAAAACAGCTCACCGTCAAGATCATTTTCTCCCTGATTTACCTCTTCATTCTATTTTTGAGTTCTTTTAAACTGTCTATACTTTTTTGATCGGGACTAAGGTGCTTTGGTATTATTTTCATTTTTCTTCCGGCTGAAGCATTCTCCTGTGTCTGATTTTTAAGTGTATCCTTTTTATTCATTCCGCAATCTGCCGCCTTTACTACACACGTATCAACTGATTGGGTAGGAGCAGCCGCTTTATTTTCAATCTCCGCCTGAACAGATTTTTTTTCATTACTATTCTGATTACAGGAAGCGAGCATAACAAACAACATCAACAGTGAATTAGTTAACAACAACAATTTTTTCATTCCATAATATTTCCTTATTATTTTTAACAGTAAGTAAGTATGTTGCAGCAGGTAAGTCTCCTTTATTAAATGAAATGCGGTTTAAACCTGTTTTAGGGGTATCTTTATAAAACAGCTTAATGGTTCGGCCATTTAAATCGCTTAAAACAATGGATATTTCTTCTCTTTGGTCCAGCATAAACTCCAATGTGAACATATCATAAACTGGGTTCGGAAATATACTTAAGCTGGTTTCTGTATTATTATTTTCTTCAATAGCGACAGGGCCAGGATTGGAAAAAACTTCGGCTATCCATGTTTTCCACGTATTAACTGTTAAAGGGAAAGTAATATTTGCGCCATAACTTCCGGCAAGCCATATTCGTCCCTGCGTTGCGCCAGCATGCCTGCGCGATATGCCTGTATAATCGCCCCACCGTGATGGATTGGTTGCAAGCAAATTGGCAAAAGTTTCTCCTTGCTTAACTAATGTCATGGTTGAAAATGTCCCAATGTCATCGCAATTAACAACCCTCACCTCAGGAAAAATAGTGGAGCCTGACCGCAGCAATGCAATCATTACCGATTTATCATTAACACTATTGGTATAAGCTACCACCGCAGGATAAGCTAAATCGAATGTGCCTGCCTGACCGAGCGCAAACTGCTGAATGGCATTGGTGACGGCATCCAGGCGGTGATAATAAATACCGTTCCAACCCAGGCCAACATCTCCATGAAAAACATAATGAATTTTGTCATCAAGAATAAAAGCATTCTGGATTCGGCAATCTCCGTTATCAAGCAAAGCGGTAGTCCCTAACTGGCTCGCATCACCTGCCGGGCTATATGGAGAAGCCGTAATGGTTGATACTGTCATAACCGGATTACTTATAATGCTTCCGGAAATGCGCCATTTACGAATCCGGTTATCTCCGCCTGACTTATTGCTTATTAAATAAATGCCTGGCGAAAAATTTGTACCCATAGCACTTGAAACAGGTACCAGTCCAAATGCAGTAAATGGAGTGTTAGAGAGTACAGACCATATTTGGTTTGTAAGTATGGGAGCGCCATTATATCCATTGCTCTTTACTATCTGATAAACAACAGCCTGATTAAATGCACCGCCTGTATTAAACAAATTGCCCGAAATGAACAACTCTTGATTAGAAATACCGATGTTGGGAAAATCGAACCAGCAATTATTGTTTGGAGCTGCCAGAGGATTTCCAGGCAGATTATAGTACCACCATCCAACTGTGGTTGGATTATTTGATTTTGAAAAACAAATCAGAAGTTTAGAAGTAGCGGCAGTATTTCCATGCAATGCCACCAGGATAAATCTGTCCTGAACGAAATCATAATAAACTCGGGGATCAAAAATGCTTGATGTAAGCGCGGGGTCATTGAAAAAATCGTCCCAGAAATCAAAGTATAACAATGAACCGGATGTATTGTAATAAGCAACTCCGTCATTATTTGCAGTAACAATAATTCCTCCATTCGAAATTGCCATTGCATTGTCACTTGGTGTTCCATTTATCATCCAATTAGCTTCAAAGCTGTTTCCAATAAGGGGCGTAACTGCCGATGTGTTTCTTTCAAAAGGCATCTCATATTTTTCGTGTCTAAGTTTTTCAGCTGTTTTAACTGCTTTGATTTCTTCGGTCTCAGCATCATAATGTTTTCTGCTGTTGAGCGATCTAATTTTAAATGCCCATTTTGGGTTTCCACTATTTTTATGATCAATTTGTCCAATCAGCGGAGCAGTGAGAATGGGTGATTTTCGGGCTGCATTTTCTTCAAAATGTATTTCAGAAGAATTTGAATTAAAAATACCGGATTGACTTTGAGCATTGGTGAGTAGCCCAATGAACAACATTAATGTTATTGAAACTAAAAATGTGTTTTTAGTAATCTTTTTCATATTATTTTTGTGTTGAATTGGTAGATTCAAGTATCTAATGCAACATAAAAATAGTCTTATGTTGCAATATGGCAAAATATACGAGGTTAAAATTACTTGAACAGAAAAAATGAAACAATACCTATAATAGGGCATTTTTTGTCTGAAAAGCCCCTTAATTGCGAAGTTTTCAGCGAAAATGGGGTTTCTACACTTAGTGAACAATAGTTATAAGTGTGAATTGGCAAAAGAGGAAACTAAGTGAAATGATTCATTTTTTTATGCGTTTGCAATTAGAGAAAGGGCTTGAGAAATGAACTCCGAGTCAATCATATTTCACTTGGAATTTATTAAAATCCACAATTCTATTCCGTACCTTGAGGTATCATTGAAGTCAAATTGCCAAAATCCACAAAAAAATCAAGGAATTTATAAGAATAAAAAAAGACTTCCGGGAATGTTAAATTCCTCGAAAGCCTTACTCCCTCTCGCTCTGCCAACGTACCCGGGACGGGAGTCGAACCTTCTGTTTTCCTTTTATATGAACTTTACCCTTTCCCCTATGCAATTGCCTATGAAAAGTAATTTCTCCGCAAAGTTAGATTAACTAAAATAAAGGTGAGGAAACAAAAAAGTGTCCCCTGAAGTGTCCCCTGAACATATTTATGTTATTTTTGCAGTGTTCAAAAACATAAAATAATGGCAAAAGTTAATTTCTACCTAAAAGAATCCAAATCCAAGGAACCAACTCTTATTTATCTCCAATACATTTTCAACGGTCACAAGTTGAAGTTTTCGACAGGGGAGAAGATTGTCCCTAAAAAATGGAATGTTGATACTCAAAAGGCACGAATGAATTATACAGGTCATGCCGAACTCAATGGTTTATTATTGAAATTGAGTGAAACCGCAACCAGTGCTCACCGCACTCAATTAACCAACAATAAAGAGGTGACTCCCGAATCGTTGAAAATTGAACTTTTGAAGTTCTTAGACAAGGAAACCTCAGCCCCAAAAGGATTTCATGACATTTTAAATGAGTACATCCAAGTTAAAAAAGGAAAACTCACCATGAACTACCTTAAAAAGGTTACCACTTTACAGAATCATTTGAAGGAGTTTGAGAAAGTCAAAAAGACTAAAATTTCATTTAATAAACTGGATCTATCTTTTTATGACTTGTTCACATCGTATCTCATGAATGATAAAAACCAATTGAATAATACCATTGGAACCAATATTTCAGTTCTGAAAACTTTTCTAATTTGGGCAACCGGGAGAGGGCACAACTCAAACATGATGTTTAAGGATAAGGAATTTAAGGCAATAAAACAGGATAGCGACATCATTTACCTGACTGAACCGGAATTGATGAGGATTTTTGAAATGGATCTGACTGATAACAATCGACTTCATAAAGTTAGAGAGACATTCTGTTTTGCCTGTTTCACAGGGTTGAGATTTTCTGATGTTTCCAAGATCCGGAAAGAAAACATAAAGGATGATGAACTTCAATTGGTAACAGTCAAGACTAAAAACTCATTGAAGATCCCCCTGAATGATTTCGCTAAGGAGATTTTAGAAAGGAATGAATATAAACTTCCTGTCCTCAGTAATCAAAAAACGAATGAGTACTTAAAGGAATTGGCCATGATAGCAGAAATCAATGAACCTATCATAGTAACGAAATTTAGAGGGGTTGAGGTGGTTGAAAATAAGGAACCTAAGTATAATCTCATCACTTCCCACACTGCCCGAAGATCATTCGTAACTCTGTCCCTTGAGAAAGGAATGAGAGCTGAAACGGTCATGGAAATCACCGGACATAAGAATTATAAAATGTTCAAGAAGTACATCAAAATAACTGATAAGATCAAGAGAATTGAAATGAACAAGGTTTGGAGTCGGCAACCGTCGCTGAAGAAAGTAGTTTAATAAAAAAAAATAGGGCAACATGAGAAACAAACAATTAGATGCAAAAAAAAAGTACCACTCTGAAGTACTTGAAATATTGACTCCTCTATCATTTGAGGATAAAATTAAATGGTTCTTGGAAAATTATGATGAAAATAGGAATAATTTACTTGAATACGAATTGACAGATGAAAACTTTCTATGTTTTGCGATAGCGGAACAGAAAAGAGAGGATAGGTTTGAATCTTATGAACATGCCATTTTGGTAGAAACTGAATTTATAAAGAGATTAATTTATGGTTATGAAAATGGAGAACCTGGCAATCTCGATGCCTTCAAAATTGTCAGAGTAAAAAAAAATTTGAAATACTTAGAGAGATTATCTGGCCAATCTTCAGAGTATGTCAATGACCTATTTTGGGAAAATAAAACTGAGTTAAGTGAATTAATTTATAGTTTATGGAAATCAAACCGTATATTAAGTAAGGGCACACCTATTCTGCAGAAAGATTTGATAGTTATTTTTGAGAAACGTTTTAATGTCAATTTAAATAATTTCCATGATCTACTTAGAGAGGGGAAATCATCTGCTAAGAGAAGTATTGATAAAAAATATTTTATGAATGAATTATTAAATTATGTTGAAAAGTATAAAGAAGATTAAACTATAACATATTTTTCGTTCGACTCGAACTAAGTCGAATTAATAGGTCTTAATTCCACTGCAATTTTACACAATATAAAATTGCATTATGACCAACTCAAAAATTCTCTTATCCAGTTACTCTCTCGGAGAACTGGAAACAGTTTTCCGGGACTGTATCAAAACCGAACTCCAAAATCTTAGACCTCAATCTCCCTCCCCGGATGATGATCTCATAACTGAGAATGAGGCAAAGAAGATCTTATTAGTTAGTAAAGTCACCCTCAAGAAATGGAGGGACGAAAACAGGATCAAGTATTACAGAATTGGTTCCCGAATTCGTTACCGGAAATCTGATCTCATGGAATCACTTCAACCAACTGTTAAGTTTGGGAGGGGAGCGAAATGACAAATAATACAGGGCATCCGGAATGTAAGATTCTTGTTTACCAGTTAAATGAGATTTCAGGTTATTATGAAATAGCAACCGCACCACTTGGGTTTTATAAGTTGCCGGGGGAACTGAAGGTGGAAGAAACACGACAACCGGATCAAATCAAATCTAAAATGATATGCCGGGGAAGAGTTAAGGAGGGGAAATACCTATTTTTTACAGGACTTCTACCAACCGGAAATGGAACCTTATTTTTTGGAGATCATTATGAATTTATAAAGGGACAAAAGAAAAACAGTTTCATTCTTTTCAAATTCACAAGTGACCGCAGAAATTTAAAAATTTATTATTTCAATCATTTCAAATTGTACCCGGCAAAAAGGGGACAATTTATTATCAACTTCATTCAATCACTATAATTTTCCCCCTGTATTGAACGACAAAGGGAGGCGACTAATCGACCTCCCAATGTTGTTCAAAAACATAATACAGGGCAACTGCAAAAATGTTTGACTACAAATATAGCGACATCAAAGGAATAACACCTGAAGAATTTTTCAAAAATGATCTTTTGGATTTCACCTCACCAGTTAGTCTCAAAACTGGTGAAGTTATGCATGGGAAAAATCGTGACAGGAATAAGAATCTATTCACTCCTAAAACTAAAATGGAGGCCGTTTATAATCATTGTAAGTTTATAATCACAAATGATAAGTACATCAACTTTTCCGGGAGTCTGCATGAATTCAGGCATGGAGGAATTAATTATACAGATTTCACTTTTCCACAATTGGTTGAGGTCACTAAGGATCTTTATGAAAAATTACATATTAACCCCTTTTTAGACCAAATCCACAACATTGAGTTTGGAGTTAATGTAATACTCCCATTTAGTGCTAAAACCTTATTAAAATCAATAATTTCATTCAAAGGTCAGGAATATGAACTTAGAAAATATAATGGGAAGGGTTTCATGATTAAGTTTTCATTCGATCAATATGAACTCAAAATATATGATAAAGGGAGTCAATATAAACTCCCTGACCACATTCTTAGGTTTGAAATTAAAGTGACCCGAATGAATTTTCTACATTCAAAGGGAATATCAATTAATCATTCATCCGATCTCCTTTCACAATCAATCCACAGGCAATTAGGAGCCCTTTTAATCGATTTTTTTAAACAATTAGTGATATTCGATCCATCTATCAAATTGGATCAACTCAAGAGCCGGGAGAGGACTTTACTCACTGAAGGCCGGAACCCTAAATACTGGATGGATCTGAGAGAGTCGAATCCTGAAAACTACAAGAAAAAATTAAAACGGTTCCGGCAACTGGTGGTTGAACATGGAACGATGAACCTGCAACAGACGGTTTTTGAACTCATCTACAAAAAATGGGAAATGATATCGAACCCGGAACCCGGTACAATTCAAAAAGTCAATGCATTTTTAGCTGAAATGAGTCAAATAACTTTCCCCGAAATAACCGACCTTTCAAATTACAACTTTCCCCATAATACCACTTCAAATAGTATGTTATTACCGGTAAACATTGCACCGATGAGGAGAGAATGTCGGTCATGTGGAAGAGACATCTCCGGTCAAAACCCGAGAAGTGTCTTTTGCAGTGAAAAAGTTTTTGGAAAAATTGCTAAAAAATGTCGAAATTTGGAGAGTAACCCCCGGAACAACTTCAAAAGGAGGGAGGAGAAGATTCTGAAAAATGGAATTCTCTTCGATATTAACCAATTCTTGATTGAGGCGATTAAAGAAAAACAAATTTCATTATAATAAACAACTAAAATGGAACACTTCACAGTAATACAAGAAAATGATGCTAAAAGTCATCCTTTGAAATTCAAAAATGTCCCTGATTCAATTTTGGAACCTGATGTAAATACTGCCTATGAATTTTATATTAATCCCAAATTTGAATCAAATGATTTAAGTCGGGTTCAATTAGAGATTCTATTTCAGCTGTCATTTATTCCTAAATCGACTTTAGTTGAATATTCAAAGTATTTCACATTTAGTTTTATAATTGAAAACGATATAACTTTATTTTCAAAAAGTAGTTACTCTGAAAACGTAATTACCCCTCTTTACAATTTGATTTCACCCCTACTTACACAGATATTTAAATATTTCATCAACCAATGTTTTGAACATTATTCGGGATTTAATCAAAATGTTTCATTACCAGATTCTGAGGATTCATCAATTAAAATCATGATAAAGAAAAATTTGGATGATTATTATAGTAAATTGCAATAAAATTCAATGCCATTCAAAAAAGGTAGTTCCGGCAATCCTTCAGGGAAACCAATAGGAGCCAAAAACAAGACAGGGATTCAGCTCAGGGAAACAATCACTAACTTTCTTTCAGATAACTTTGCTCTAATAACTCAGGACTTTGAGAAATTACCTCTAAAAGACAGAGCAAAGTTATATTGTGATCTTCTCCAGTATGGCCTTCCAAGATTACAGGCCATTTCAACGGAGTTTCAATTTGAGAGATTAACTGATGATCAACTTGAAGAAGTTATGAATCGACTAAAAAATTCATTTGAATAAGAATGAAAAGAAACGAAAATATTAAATTCCTGAAAGGTCTCCTAAGAGGAGAAAGACACGTCTCAGAAATTTGTCCTCCCAAGGTTATTCTACTTTGTAAATTCTCAGATCAAAATCATTATACAGAAGGACAAGAAAAAAAGATTTGGAGTGCTGAGGATGTTGAAAAACATAAAAAAATGAGGCCGAATGACAGAATCACAATCATTGAATTTTGCAGACCTAAACCGGACACTACTAAACGATGAACCAAATGAAAAGAAATTTCCCATGTTGTCAAGGGAATTATATCATTCGGCAACTCTTAGGATTTTACGGGAGTAATAGCACTGCCCCCATTTGTCAGGAATATTGTTTGTATGTTCAGGACATTGAACATTTGCCGAGGATCGAAGATTGTCCCTCCGGTCTTGCATTTGTTGTAAATGTCCCAAGAGCCGAATATGGGGGATTTATTTACCAGTCAGACAGATGGGTTTCCATTTTTACACTCACTGAATTCGTGACGGATGGTGACAGATTATTGAATATTTCTGGGCAACTATTGAATGAATTTGAATTGGAGGTGAACGGTCACTTTTTTACGACTGATGAAGTAGGTCAGGGACTCAATTTTGAGATCATTTTTGGCAATACTTTACTTTTGCCGATTGAATTTAATTACAAACAAACCTCAACCGGATGTAAGTTAAAAGGGCAAATTATTACATTCTGAGAACTTCAAATTAATACTGATAACATATTCCAAAGTTCAATAAATTAGTTTTCAAAGAAATTTTATTTTGTGAAGTTTGTTTTAGTTTTATAGTTGCAATCCCGAACCCCGAAATCATCATTGCTAATCCACCAGCAGCCGTAAGATACACACTTGTACTTTTCAATCCTTTTTGATTGTTATTATACTTCAAGACTGCGTTTTCATATTCAGTAATAGTTGGATAGTTTTTTGATTCAGGGAAATTTTTATTTATTGCAACAATATTAAATACTGCTCCAGCAACAACGAATGCTCCTCCAAACATCATTCCTGATTTAACGTTATTCAGTCGGAGGTTGGTTTTTCTAACTATTTCCTTATCTGTGAATGATGCAGAATCCTTGTAGGAAATCTGAGCACTAATCGAATTGGAAATCAAAAAGAATGATATTAGAAAACTAAGTTTTATTATCGATTTCATGATTTATAAATTTATGAGGAGTGATTGGATGTTGAATCGAGTTAATTAGGGAGAATTGGATCAAATAACGCATTAGAGGCAGAATCTTCCAATTTCATTGAAGTAGTAACAGGTTTTTCAATTATTGACTTTTCCTTCTTAGGTTTGGTTGGTTTTGATTTCTTGATTGATTCAAGTGGAATTTGTTGAGTAACAAGATTATTAAGACCGTTTATAATATTGTCATCCGAAAACTTACTTTTAAATTTAGCATTCAAGGATTTCTTAATAAAATTTATAACTTGAGGAGTATATAAATATCCGGCAAGATGACGAGAATCCAATGCCTGACATTTGTTCCATAAAAGATCCATCCCCTTGTTTGAAACACTATCCTTATGCAGGTATTGAAGATTTTCAATATTATTCTTTAGCTGAGGCAAATCTCCAATATTGCATGAAAAAACCTTGACCGATTCAATCGGTTTATTGAACAAAATTTTATAAAGATCAAAATTTCTCCCATTGGTCAATAATGCCCATTCAATACCTTCATTGGCTCCGTAATTAATTGCCTGTCTCAAATGTTTGTCAGATAGGGAAAGTGACAACGACTTCACCTCAACTAAAAAATGTCTCAACCCTTTCAATTGAATTACATAATCTGCATACGTGCCCCGGATCATGTATTCAGTTTTAACTTCTTCAATTGGTAAAAAACCAAGACATTCAGTCAGAAATGAATTTATCATTAGCCGGGTACCGGACTCATCCAATTCTTTGAGATTATTACTTAGAAATTGTTTGTGGTATTTTTTTACACTTTCTAAAAGTTTTGCCTGTTTTGAGGAATTTAACATGGTATCAGTTTTTGAACAGGCGAAAGATAGTAAAAATGATGTAAAATGAGAATTATTGACCTCATTGAAGGCATTTGTCCCCTCCACTGTCCCCCAATAAAAAAACCCTTCATAAACAATTAGTTTACAAAGGGTTTACACAAACGAACGTACCCGGGACGGGGGTCGAACCCGTACGACCTTTTCGGATCACAGGATTTTAAGTCCTGCGTGTCTACCAATTCCACCACCCAGGCAGTGAATGAGAGCGCTGAAGCGCACCATTCACTGCAGGCAACACTTGCAGTGAATTCTCATTTCAAAATAAAAGCCCTTTCAACCTGAAAGGGCTTGGAGCGAAAGACGAGGTTCGAACTCGCGACCTCGACCTTGGCAAGGTCGCGCTCTACCAACTGAGCTACTTTCGCATTATCTTGGCACTTTGCGCCTGCTTGCTTCTTGCAGGATCTACCCCCGACGTTTGTTGGGAAGCTAATTTCGCAATTTTTGACTTTTTACTGTGATTCGATTACCACAGATTGGCCTTTTTACTTACCAAATCAAGACTGCAAATTTAAGATCTAAAAGCAAATATTCAAAATTTAAAGGCATAAAAAATATACGCTTGTTAATGCTTGGTAATCAGTTTTTTAATATCATTTAATTTCATAAGTGCCTCAACCGGTGTTAAGGTATTTACGTCTGTTTTCAATATTTCTTCCCTAATCTGCTCAAGTAGCGGGTCGTCTAATTTGAAGAAACTAAGTTGAAAAGCCTCCTTTTCGGCTGTGTTGTTAGCCGTTTTTACCAATTCTGCATTGCTGTGCGCCTTTTCAAGCAATTGAAGCATTTGATCGGCTTTTTGAATGATCCTCGAAGGCATTCCGGCCATTTTTGCAACATGTATTCCAAAGCTGTGCTCACTTCCTCCAGGAACCAGTTTTCGAAGAAATAAGATCTTTTGTCCGCTCTCCTTTACCGATACATGGAAATTGCGAATCCTTTTTAGCGAACCTGCTATTTCGTTGAGTTCATGATAATGTGTTGCAAACAATGTTTTGGCTTTCGCCGACGGGTGCTCGTGTATGTAGTCGGCAATGGCCCAGGCAATAGAAATTCCATCATAAGTGGATGTACCACGGCCAATTTCATCGAGGATGATTAAACTCCGTGGTGAAATGTTATTCAGAATACTGGCTGTTTCATTCATCTCCACCATGAAAGTTGATTCACCCGATGAGATGTTATCGGAGGCACCCACACGGGTAAAAATTTTATCTACCAAGCCCACCGAAGCCGACTTTGCCGGAACAAAACTTCCTATCTGAGCCATGAGTGCTATCAATGCCGTTTGACGAAGCAGCGCAGATTTACCCGACATATTGGGTCCTGTAATAATCAACATCTGCTGATTTTCGGGATCCAGGTACACATCGTTAGTGACGTAGCTCTCTCCCGGCGCTAATTGTTTTTCAAGAACAGGGTGCCGTCCTTCTTTGATATCAAGTATTAACGAGTCGTTGAGAACAGGTCGTGTGTATTCATTTTGTAATGCAACATTCGCGAATGAAAGCAAGCAATCGAGACGTGCAATGCAATTCGAATTAATTTGAACAGGGGAGATGTAATCAGAAATTTTTAGTACCAAATCGGAATATATCTGCTCTTCAATGGATCCGATTTTTTCTTCTGCCCCTAAAATTTTCTCTTCGTATATTTTTAATTCTTCAGTAATATAACGTTCCGCATTAACGAGTGTTTGCTTGCGTGTCCAATCTGCCGGCACTTTACTTTTGTGCGAGTTGGTGACTTCAATATAATATCCGAACACATTATTGAAAGAAATTTTTAACGAGGTAATTCCGGTTCGTTCTATCTCTCTGTTTTGTACCTGTAACAGATAATCTTTTCCTGCAAAAGCAATTTGTCTCAGCTCATCAAGCTCAGCAGAAATGCCATTACGAATCACACCACCTTTCGAAATAAGTACCGGAGGTTCGCTGTGAATGGATTTGTCGAGTATATCAACCAGAGCAGGGCAGGAGTTCATTTGATCTCCTAATATTTTCAAGTTCTCATTTCCTGAACCTACACACAACCTTATCAATGGTTCAACTGCCTGCAATGCACGCTTCAGTTGCACAAGTTCCCGCGGGTTAATTCGACGTATCGCTACTTTCGAAATCAATCTCTCCAGGTCACCAATTGCATTCAAATATTTCACTACTTCATCGGCCTGATTTCTGTTGATGGTAAAAAACTGAACAATATCCTGACGTTCCAACAAAGGTTCTTTTTCTTTAAGAGGAAGTAATATCCATCTTTTCAAAAGACGCGCTCCCATTGGTGAAATGGTTTTATCTAAAATATGGACAAGCGTTTTTGCATTTTCATGCGGAGAACTTACCAGTTCGAGATTTCGAACCGTAAATTTATCGAGCCACACGTATCTGTCTTCATCAATTCTGGATAAGCTGCTGATGTGACCAACCTTATCCTGATGCGTTTGTCGCAAATAATAAAGTGCTGCACCTGCCGCCGTAATGGCCTGCTCGTATTCGTGAATTCCGAATCCTTTTAAGGACGTTGTTCCAAAATGTTTTAACAACGTTTCTTCACCAAATTCTTTTGTAAAAACCCAGTCATCGAGGTGGTAGCTATAGTAACGTTCGCCATATTTTAATCCGAAATCTTTTAAAGAGGATCTTGCTACCACAACTTCACTTGGACTAAAATTCATTAATATTTTGTCGATATAATCTTCATCGCCCTGAGCGCACAAAAATTCACCTGTTGAAACATCCAGCAATGCTATTCCTTTTTGGGTGGTGCCCTGATGAATTACGGCAAGGAAATTATTAGATCGGTGATCGAGAATTTTATCGCTAAAAGCAACACCGGGAGTGACCAGTTCGGTGACACCTCGTTTCACAATTGTTTTGGTTGTTTTAGGATCTTCCAGCTGATCGCAAATTGCTACTCTTTGACCGGCACGAACAAGTTTAGGCAGGTAGGTATCGAGAGCATGATAAGGGAAGCCGGCCAGTTCGATAGATGCGGCGGCACCATTGGCTCGTTTGGTAAGAACGATGCCGAGAATTTTGGATGTTTTTACAGCATCTTCATTAAAGGTTTCATAAAAATCTCCAACTCTAAACAACAACAATGCATCAGGGTATTTAGCCTTGATCGCATTATACTGCTTCATTAGTGGCGTTTCGGTATCGCCTGTTGCCTTAGTTTTTCTTGCTATATCTTTCATCTTGAAAAGTAATTAAAAGGGGATCGCTAAGGTACTTCCATTTTCCCGGTTTAGCCACCATTTCAGCAATGATTTTTTTGATTTTATTAATAATTTACACCTTATCCAAATCCGTTGAACATGTTTAACTAAAATATTCACATCTCAACCATTTACTTCTTTTAACCTACATCTTAATATCCAACCTAATCATTCAAGAACTTATTCATCAACAAACTCATAACTCAGCAACTTACCACTTAAAAACCAACCCAAGAACCCAAGAACCTACCTTCAGCAGCCAGGCTTAAATACTTATATGGGATCCGGTTTTCTATAAAGTGCTTACTTTTGCTTTCCATGAAATTTCTAAAAACAGACGAGCTTAATCGTCCCTCAAAAAATGAATATGCCGAAATTGTGAAAATTCCGGTGATAGTGGTTTTGGATAATGTGCGCAGCGCTTTAAATGTTGGTTCGATTTTCAGGACTTCCGACAGCTTTATGATTTCCAAAATCGTTTTATGTGGAATCACCGCCAAACCTCCCGAAAAGGAAATTCTTAAAACTGCTCTGGGGGCCACTGAATCGGTTTTGTGGGAATACTATGCTTCTACTTCAGTTGCTTTAATTCAACTTAAGGAAGAAGGGAATTTGTTGTTTGCGATCGAACAAAGCGACAACAGCATTCCTTTGAACGAATTCCCCGTGAAAAGTGATACTAAATATGTTTTGGTTTTTGGAAATGAGGTAAAGGGAGTAGACAAAGAACTCATTCCACTTTTAAATGGTGCAATTGAAATTCCACAATCGGGAATTAAACATTCACTAAATGTGTCGGTTTGTGCCGGTGTAGTGCTTTGGCATTTTTATGAAAAAATGAGGTTGGTTTCTTAGTATTTTACTTTCTTAGTTTCTTAGTTTCTTTGGTGGTTGGCTCGTCCTCCGAAGCTCTTTCGAAAACTTTATTCACTTAATATTAATTTTTAAGAGCGTAGGAGGATTGGTTAGTACATTCAAAAAATCAATTTTAAAAAACTCGACAAAAAAAAAGCCGGTTCATGTGAACCGGCTTTTTTTATGACTTTATAGTTCCTTATTTCACAACAGAGAAATCTACTCTGCGGTTCATAGGGTTGTTTGACTTGTTAGCCATTGGATCTTTTTCACCTTTGGTTTCAGTGCTCAAACGAGCGGCATCAATTCCATAAACTTTTATCAAGTGATCTTTTACAGAATCAGCTCTTTTCAAACCTAATTTGTCGTTGTATTGCTCAGATGCAGTAATATCTGTATTCCCGCTAATCATAATTTTTAGGTTAGGATTTGATTTCAGCGCTCTTGCAACAACCAGAATTCTGTCTTTGTAAACTTGTTTTACAGTTGATGAATTGGTATCGAAGAATACTGAAGGAAGGAACGATACACTTGATGCAGCGCCTGTAGCAGCATCCATTTCAATGGTCGTACCTTGGAAGTTCACCAGTTTACCTTTTTCTGTGTTTGGCTCCAAATCACGACTGTCACCAACTCCGTCACCATCGGTATCCACTTCAATACCGTTGCCATCCACTTTAACACCTTTAAAACTGAATGGATCACCGTCTTTAGAATCAGCAATACCATCACCGTCGATGTCAATAGAAGTTCCATCGCCATATACTTTATCTCCCTCAGGGGTAGCGTTATCGCGGTCGAACATATCAGAAACACCATCTTTATCTTTATCTCCTGAAAGGATATCTACTTTATCTTTCAATTCTCCGATATCATTATAAACAACTTCCATTGGGTTGATCCACTCCATAGATTTATTTTTCTTGCCAATGCTGTAATTAACATTTAAGCGGATCATACTATAATTATCATATTCAGAAAGTTCTTTTTTCACACCATCTACTTTATCAGTAAAAGTCTTTCTGTAATCATAGCTTAAACCAACATCAAACTTCTTAATTTGGTATTTAAAACCAAGACCAAAGGGAACCATGATTTCAGAAACGTTTCCGGTTTTCTTTAAAACTACATTTGTTGAATCGTCTGTAAGTTCTCCATCAAAATTGAACACCCCAATACCCAGAGTCACAAAAAAGTGGAATTTTTTATTTCTTTTAAGATGGGAAATATTTCCAAATGTATAAACTCCTTCAAGAGCACCTTCAATAACCGGGCTTTCAAAATTTACAATTGCAGCCGGCTGACTGGATTCAAATTTTTCATTACTTGGACCAGCCTCAAAGGTGCCGTAGGAACCTGAAGCTCTTAAACCTACTGAATGTGATAATTGCCTGGTGACCTGAAGTCCGAAATTCGGAGAAAAGGGCAGCTTTTTATAAGCTTCGTTGTTTTTGGAGTCTTTTAGAACGTCACCCAAAAATAAAGTTTGGCCAAATGATAATCCAATGGACCATTTGTCATAATCCTTTGGGCTGGGGAGTCCGTACTTGCTGCTTTTCTGCGCTCCGGCATCCTGGGTTTTACCAGCATCCTGGGCATTGATGTTTTGTCCTAAAAACAAAAAACAGCAAATAGTTAATACTAAGTTTCGTTTCATGATTGGTTTTTTTATGATTTTTAAAGTCTTTCTCAGACTGCAAGTATAAACAATTATTTTTTGAAAAAAAAAAAGAAAATTTAAAATTAATTCATATGGACTTATTTTAGTTAGTGTTTGCTAATCAAATCAATGATAGTTTGATAGTCGTTTAAATTGTTAACAAAATCAAGATCACCTGTTTCGATTTCAAGGACCTTTGATGTGGTGAAATCCCTTGCTAATTGCCGATAGCCGTCATTTATACGGTGGAGATATTCCTCAGAAATAGAACTTTCAAATGTCCGACCTCTTGTACTAATATTGGCCTGAAGATGTTTCACGCTTTTTTTAAGAATTATAACTAACTCAGGTTCAGGTATTTTTGCTGAAATAATTTCAAAAAAAGAGTTGTATAGTTCTATTTCTGCCCAATCGAGGTTGACCTGGGCAAATATTAAGGATTTTCGAATGTGGTAATCGGATATAATCGGCCTATCTAATTGCAATTCAAATGTTTGCGATAATTGTTGAAAACGGGCGGCCAAAAATGACATTTCGAGTGGAAAAGCATATTTTACAGGATTTTCATAAAATTTTGGCAGAAAAGAATTTTCAGCAAACTCTTCCAAAAGCAAATGTCCATTCAAATCGGAACTCAATTTTTTGGCCAACGAGGTCTTTCCAACACCAATGTTTCCTTCAATTACGATATATTTATATTTATTAAGTAACATTATTTGATGCTTCAAGAGTAACTTTTAATGAATCGGGGCATTTTTTAAGCAATTCTCCGGCTGATAGTTGATAAACAGGATGTATCCAATTTGGAGAAACTTCCAGCAATGGAACTAAATTAAACCTCCTCAAATGAAGCCTTGGATGTGGTAACTGCAGATCTATTTCATTGATAATTAAATTATTATAATACAAAATATCAATATCCAAAGTTCTGGGGCCATTTTTTACACTTCGTTTTCTTCCAAATCCGGTCTCTATATTTAATAAGGTGTGGAGTAGTTCAGGAGGATCTAACCGGGTTTCGAGTTTAACAGCCTGATTTAAAAAATCCGCCTGATTTAATCCTCCCCATGGCTCTGATACATATATAGAGGATGTTTTTTTAATTTCTCCAACAGATACAGAGATTATATTAAGGCTCTCAGCAAAAAATTGCCTGGTGCCCTCCATATTTCCACCCAGCATTATCACTACTTCGGAAGAACTTTTTTCCATGTATCAAAAGTACAGTGAATTGACCTAAAACCGTGTATAATTTATTAATATTGCAACATCCTTAAATCCGGTAACACTTATCGATTATGAAACAATTCTTTAAATTTATGTTCGCCTCTATGTTGGGTTTTTTACTCACCATTTTCATCTTCTTCTTTATAAGTATTTGGATTATTGGAGCACTGGTGTCATCTGCTTCCAGCAAAAAAACAGTTAAAGTGGAAAAAGGCACAATTCTGCACATGAATTTTAAAGCACCCATTGTTGATCGCAGTTCCGGAAACCCTTTCGATAATTTCGATTTTAACTCTTTCTCAGCTTCAAAGCAACCTGGTTTAAATGAGCTGTTAAAAAGTTTGGATAATGCAGCTCAGGATCCTCATATTGAAGGAATTTATCTGGACCTTTCCGGTTTAGAGGGAGGAATGGCGACTGTTGAAGAACTAAGAGATGGATTGTTAGAATTCAAGAAAAGCAAGAAGTTTATTTATGCCTATTCTGACTTTTATTCCCAGGGCTCCTTTTATCTCGCATCTGTTTCAGATCAGATCTGGCTCAATCCGGAGGGTGTTGTGGAATTTAAAGGAATGGCCGCTCAAATACCATTTTTTAAAGGTTTGCTTAATAAATTGGAAATTGAACCTCAGGTGATAAGACATGGCAAATTCAAAAGTGCCATTGAGCCATTTATTCTTGATAAAATGAGTGATGAAAACCGCGAGCAACTGGCTAAATATGTGAATTCATTTTGGACACATATGGTTACCGAGATTTCTGTTTCCAGAAAACTCGATGCGCAGCAGGTAATGATGATTGCCGACAGTTTAAAACTTCAAACTGCTGAAGATGCTTTGAATTATAAATTCATTGATAAAATCGGATTTAAAGATGAATTCCTCGCTCTTTTACAGGAAAAAACTTCCGCTAAAAAAAGTGATGATATTAAATTCGTTTCTCTCAATAAGTATTCTAAAGCAGAAGTGGATGCCAATAAAAAAGAATTCACACGCGACAAAATTGCAGTTATTTATGCTTCGGGTACTATTGTGAGCGGAAAAGGTGAAGCTAATGAAATTGGTTCAGAATCACTATCCCAAACTATTCGCAAAGCCAGAGAAGATGATAAAGTTAAAGCGGTTGTTTTGAGGGTAAATTCTCCGGGTGGTGACGCCTTAGCGTCGGAGGTAATTTGGCGTGAAATGGAGTTGTGTAAAAAGGTGAAACCTGTTGTGGTGTCGATGGGTGATGTTGCTGCATCCGGTGGTTATTATATCAGTTGCGGTGCCGATACCATAGTGGCTCAACCAAATACAGTTACCGGTTCTATTGGAGTTTTTGGACTGTTTTTTAACTTGCAAAAAATGTTCGATAGTAAACTGGGAGTTACTTTTGATACCTATAGAACCGGACAATATTCTGATATCGGTTCAGGAATTCGTTCCCTTACCGATGCTGAACGACAAATTTTTCAAAATGCTGTTGAAAGAGTTTACGGCACCTTTACAAAAAGAGTTTCCGATGGCAGAAAAATGCCCGTTGCTGATGTTGATTCTTTAGGTCAGGGAAGAGTTTGGTCAGGTACCGATGCACTCGCTTCCGGTTTGGTAGATGTGATGGGTGGGCTTGATGATGCTGTTAAAATTGCTGCTAATATGGCCGGTGTTTCCAATTATCGATTATCAGAATTGCCTGAAGAAAAAGATCCTGTAAAACAAATTATGGAAGAAATTTCAGGTGACGTTGAAACCAGATGGGTGAAGTACCAAATGGGAGATCAATTTTTCTTTTATAAATCTGCAAAATCAGTGTTGAAAATGCAGGGAATTCAAACACGTTTGATGTATGATTTGTCTATTGACTAATCTTTTATGCCGGAGAAATCATGGAGAATAAAGAGATCTCAAGAATATTTTCGGACACGGCCAAATTGATGGAACTTCATCAGGCCAACGAATTTAAGATTCGTTCTTGGCAGAATGCAGCTTTTGTGATTGGTAGACTTGAATCTCCCGTGAAATTGTTAAATGCTGGAGAATTGAATCTGATTAAAGGCATTGGGAAAAGTTTGAGTCAGAAAATTATTGATCTCATTGATACCGGTACTCTTCCTGATGTAGAGGAATATCTTAAAGATACGCCCTCTGGGGTTGTTGAAATGATGCGAATCAAAGGTATCGGCCCTAAAAAAGTTGCGGTACTCTGGAAAGATTTAGGTGTGGAATCACCCGGCGAATTGCTTTATGCATGCAACGAAAACCGGTTAATTGAACTCAAAGGATTTGGAAAAAAAACGCAGGATCAGATAAAATCTGCTATTGAATATTCAATTTCCAATAAAGGCTTTTTTCATTTTGCCAAATTGGAACCTTTGGCACTTGAAATAGTTCGTGAAATGAATAATTCTAAAACTTTTCATCATACCGAACTTACAGGTGACATCCGTCGCAAATGCGAAGTGCTCACAAAAATTGAAATTATTTTCTCAGCAGCAGGATCTGATGAAATTCATGATCAGATAAAGGCACTGAATTCATTGATTAATTTTGAATCTGTTTCCTCTGAAAAGCCTTTTCTTTTTAAAAACCCCGATGGAGTAGTAGTTCATTTTTACCCTGTTTCGGACGCTGATTTTTTTTATCAGCTAATGATTACAACCGGATCTTTCCGGCATATTCAACTTCTTTCGCAACTACCTGATTTTATAAATGCCTCCAAAATAGCGTATTCCAACGAAGCAGAGGTTTTTCGTTTTCTGAATTTGGCCTTTATTGAACCGGAGTTGAGAGAGGGTTTGGGAGAAGTCGAGCTCGCAAAGAATAATGAACTTCCTGCTCTTGTTGAGTTTTCTGATTTGAAAGGGAGTCTGCACAATCATTCGACGTATAGTGATGGGTTAAATTCACTTAAGGAAATGGCTAAAGCTTGCAAAGATCTGGGTTACGAATACCTCGGAATTTGTGATCACAGTAAGAGCGCATTTTATGCAAATGGTATGAGTGAAGAACGAATTCTGAAGCAGCACCTCGAAATTGAGGAGTTGAACAAAGAACTGGCTCCATTCCGAATATTCAAAGGGATTGAATCTGATATTCTTTTCGATGGATCTCTCGATTATCCTGAACATGTGCTAAAGACGTTCGATTTTATTGTTGCCTCCATTCACTCAGTATTGAAAATGAGTATTGAAAAAGCGACTGAACGTCTTCTTACCGCAATTAAAAATCCTTACACTACTATTCTTGGGCATCCTACCGGGCGACTATTGCTGGCACGTCAGGGATATCCCATCAACCATAAAGCAATTATTGATGCCTGTGCTGAACACGGAGTCGTTATTGAGTTAAATGCTCATCCTTACCGACTCGATCTCGATTGGCGATGGATTCAATATGCCATCAGTAAAAATGTGATGATTTCGGTAAACCCCGATGCTCATTATATTGAAGGTTACCATGACATGTATTATGGAGTTTGTGCGGGCCGCAAAGGGATGCTGACTAAAACCATGACCTTTAATTCGAAATCGTTAAGTGAAATAGAAACGTTTTTTAATAGCAGAAGAGTTAATAACCAATAGGTTTTGGGTGAATTTTGATCGTTTTTCGTGCTTTTGACCATGCAGGAAATTAGATTTTAAAAGTGCCTCTGCATTTAAAATTTAAAACATCTTTGCATATGTTAACAAAATCCTGTATATTTGGTTTGATTGAAATTATATGCCACTAATTAACTCCATATTTTCCTGGATCATGAAGCAGCGCATTCACCAGATTGAGCTCTTCATCAAGTATCCTATTGAGGTTCAGGAGGAGTGGTTCCGGAAGCTGATTAATGCCGGGCGTTTTTCGGAATGGGGAAGGACTTATGACTATGCCTCTATTCGAACAATTAAAGATTTTCAACAACGTATTCCTATCCAGGATTATGATAGTATAAAGCCATATATCAACAGACTTCGCCAAGGTGAACAGCGATTATTATGGAGTAGCGAAGTAAAATGGTTTGCCAAATCATCGGGCACCACCAGCGATAAAAGCAAATTTATTCCGGTGACCAATGAAGCTCTTGAAGACTGCCATTTTAAAGGAGGAAAAGATTTACTTTCTATCTATTGCAATAACCATCCTGATACCGGTTTATTTAATGGAAAACTGTTGTCACTCGGCGGAAGTCACCAGATAAATTCCTTCAACAATGATTCATTTTACGGTGATTTATCAGCTATTTTAATTCAAAATCTTCCTTTCTGGATTCAATTATTCAGAACACCCGAAATTTCTATTGCATTGATGGATGAGTGGGAAGATAAAATTGAAATGATGGCGATGGCTACCAGTCAGGAAGATGTGACCAACATTTCTGGAGTTCCTTCATGGACACTGGTACTGATTAACCGGATACTTGAAATAACAGGAAAAAAATATATCACCGAAGTGTGGCCCAACCTTGAATTATTTATTCATGGTGCGGTGAACTTTCAGCCCTATAAGCAACAATTCCTGAAACTCATTCCTAAAGCAGGAATGAATTACTATGAAACGTATAATGCATCTGAAGGATTTTTCGGGATTCAGGATCGTAATAATTCTGAAGAAATGCTGCTGATGCTGGATTATGGAATATTTTATGAATTTATTCCTATTGATGAGATTCATTCCTCCAATCCAAAGGTGCTTACACTAAGTGAAGTAAATATTAATCAGAATTATGCAATTGTGATCTCCTCCAATGCAGGGTTGTGGAGATATAAAATTGGAGATACTGTTTGCTTTACTTCCGTGGATCCTTTCCGTATTAGAATTACCGGCAGGACTGCACATTTTATCAATGCATTTGGTGAAGAATTGATAGTTGAAAATGCAGAACGTGCGATTTCGGAAACGTGTAAAAAATCGGGTGCTGTCATTCGTGAATATACAGCTTCGCCGGTTTACTTTTCGGATGAATCCTGTGGTGCTCATGAGTGGCTTATTGAATTTGAAAAGCATCCTCATTGTATGGAACAGTTTTCTGAAATTTTGGATCAGGAATTAAAAAATGTGAATTCCGATTATGAGGCCAAACGTTACAAAAGCATGGCTTTAAGGCCACCAATCGTAAGAAGTTTACCTGAAAATACTTTTTTTCGTTGGCTGAAGTCAAAGGAAAAATTAGGTGGTCAAAACAAAGTTCCGCGTTTATCCAACGATCGGAAAATTGTTGATGATGTTTTAAATTTTGCTGCAAAAATATCGGTATGAGATATTTATTTGTACTTATCATTTTTTTGTTAGTCAATGTTGATTCCCGCTCACAGGAATATCAGTTGAAAGCAGAAATTCCTATCCCCGAAGGTCTTTTTACAACCGATCCTATGGGAAATGTGTTGGTGTACCATAAAGGCGACATCACAAAATTTAGTCCCCTGGGGATGGAGTTGGCCAGGTTCAGCACCCGCGAAATTGGTGATATTTCACATGTGGATGCCTCCAATCCGCAAAAGATTCTGGTGGTGTTTTCTGATTTCTCGAAAGCGGTTATCCTCGATGCCTTTCTTGGAAGAAGTGCATCTTTTGATTTAACCTTTGATGGCATTCAATTAGTAAAAGTTATTTGCAGTTCTCGCGAAAGCGGTTTCTGGTATTTTGATCCGGCAGAAAAAAAATTGAAAAAAATTGATGATCAACTCAATGTGACTATTGAAGGAACACCTCTCCGCCAAGTGACCGACGAACCCGTCGACCCTTCATTGCTCTACGATAGTGGTAACTGGCTGATCATGAATGCTCCTGATTACGGATTTCTTATCTATGATCGGTTTGGCACCTATTTCAAGTCACTCAAGCCTTCGGGACAGGGTGCTTTTCAAGCTATTAATGATGAAATTCTCTTTAAGGAAAATGATAAAATGTGTTCTTTAAATATTAAAACCGGTGTCCACAAGCATTTTATCTTGCCTGAGAATGAGGCAAATGATACTTGCAGAGTGGAGGGGCAGAGGATATTTTTGCTTCAAAAAAACATACTTAAAATATTCAGTTTCTGATTTTCCAAAGATAATTTGTAATTTGGTGCTCCCATAAGTTCCATTTTCAACCAACCAATTATTATGCATATCGCTGTTGCCGGCAACATAGGTTCCGGAAAAACTACTCTTACCACTTTACTTGCCAAGCATTTCAAGTGGGAACCTCATTATGAAGATGTGGATGATAATCCCTATTTGAATGATTTTTATGAGGACATGCAACGCTGGTCGTTCAATCTTCAAATTTACTTCCTCAATTCAAGATTCGGGCAAGTTGCCGGTATCATGAAATCGGGTAAAACCATCATTCAAGACAGAACCATTTATGAGGATGCAAATATTTTTGCCCCCAACCTGCACGCAATGGGATTGATGACTACCCGCGATTTTAAAAATTATCAGGAGCTCTTTAATCTCATGGCAGAGTTTATTAAACCTCCCGATCTTCTCATCTACCTACGTGGATCTGTTCCTTCTTTAGTGAAGCAAATTGAGAAGAGAGGTAGAGCTTATGAGAATTCAATCAGGATTGATTATTTGAGAAGATTGAATGAGCGCTACGAAGCCTGGATTTCTACCTATGAGCATGGAAAAATGCTGGTAATCGATATTGACGAAATTAATTTTGCGGAAAATCCTGAACACCTCGGGATGATTGTTAATAGAGTCAATGCCGAATTGCACGGTCTCTTTTAATAATTGCTCTTTTTAGGAGAAGAAAAAGTTGATGAATATACTTTATTCGAGTTTAATAAATTTCTGATAGTTTACCACATCAGCATAACTGATTCTGCAAAAGTAAACTCCTGTATTTAGTGTGCCTGTATTAATTTCTGTGATGCTGTTTTGTGGTGAGATGAGTACCCTTTTAGTGAGCATAACTTTTCCTTGCAGATCTGAAATTACTATTTGAATCCATTCTTCTTTTTTAAATATCATCTCAACATACAGATGAGAACTAACAGGGTTTGGAAATAATTTCATCACATTATTTTCACCAATCTCATCAACAGACAAAGGATCATCCTTACATAATTTTACCATCCAGTAATCACCAACGCCACGAGGAATATTTGTGATGTAACCTCCCGTGTCGGCCTGTGTAAAATTCACAACAATAAAACAATCTTCATCGTATGGAAGAGCAGTACCTGATTCATCATGACCATTCGTAAAAACAGTTTTATCCCATTCAAACAAACCTGCAGAATCAGTTTTCACTACCCAGGTTTGCTCTATTCCAAGATTGGGCTCGGTTTTATCACCGTCGGCAGGAGAGTATGATTCTCCGCTCACCATAAAACCTCCATCATTTGTTTGTACTACACGGCTGATAACATCAATTTGAGTTCCACCATATGTACGGTCCCATTGTTTGTTTCCTGCAGCATCTATTTTCACCATCCAGTAATCACTTCCTGCTGGTGTAGGATCATTATTGGGTTCTGATTTGTCGCCGGTAGCTTCCGAAAATGATTGCCCTCCTAATAAAAAACCGCCATCCTGAGTAACCGTCATGGTAAAGAGCCAATCGGTATAATTTCCTCCAAAAGTTTTATCCCAAACTTTATTCCCCTGGTCATTAATTTTCACTACCCAGTAATCCCAATTTCCCTGGCAAGGTTGTGTTTTATCGCCTCCGGGGTTCGACTTTGAATAGCCTCCTATAAGATAACCCCCATCGGCGGTGCGATCCATACAGGTAGCAAAATCATCTTCGAGTCCGCCAAATCTTTTATCCCAAATTTTCACTCCTAATGAATTGGTGCGAACTACCCAATAATCCCACGACCCCTGATTTGCTTGTGTTTTATCGCCGCTGATCCCAGAAAATGAAGAGCCGGAAATTATATATCCGCCATCTGTTGTCTGCCTTATCGACCCTAAAAGTTCAAAAGATGTTCCACCAAAACGTTTGTCCCATTGCTTAACACCTTGTGCATCAGTTTTTATGATCCAGTAATCGTTGGAATTTTGTGTGGGATCCCAGTTGGGTTGGGATTTATCGCCACTAATACCTGAAAAACTTTGACCACCTGACAGGTACCCACCATCAGCCGTTTGGATAGTCTCCAAATGAATTTCTGAATTGGTTCCTCCATAGCGCTTATCCCAGGTTTTTACTCCTGAAGAATCAGTTTTTACGACCCAGAAATCACCGGTTACCAAAGAGGTATCATAATTTGCTTCTGTTTTATCTCCTGAGATACCGGAATAGGAGGTACCGCCCATCACAAATCCACTATCACTGGTTATCAGGAAGTTGGAAATTATATCTTCCATTAACCCACCAAAACGTTGGTCCCATTTTGCATGAAACGTAGGGGCTTGTGACATCCCTGTAAAAGGTATAATAAGTAATATGAAGAGAGTAAAATATTTATTCATAGCCGGAATTATTGAAAGAACCCTTAAAGATAATAAAAAGTTAATTAAATGACAAGTTTATCTAAGCAGCTCTTTTATTAACAGCTACCTGATAACTTTTTCAATTAGTAACCTCATATGAGGAATAATTTTTATCTTGAGACCGTTAAAAAGTACAATTTTGGATTTACACTATTTATTTTGAAAATTTGATATGATTAGAATGGCAAAGAAACAAAAGTTTCAAAAAGAGTTCGAGATGCATTGTTCTCCCCGAATCCTCTTCAATTATCTGAGTACTCCCTCCGGTTTGTCTGAGTGGTTTGCTGATGATGTGAGAGTGACTGATGGGATATACACATTTAAATGGACGGGCACAGAGTCTACGGCCAAAATGGTTCATAAAAGAGATAACCAGATGGTTCGTTTTAAATGGATGGATGATACTGAAGAAGGTTTTTTTGAATTTGAAATTCTGACAGATGATCTCACATCTGATGTAGCGCTGTTGATTACCGACTTTAGTGTACCTGAAGATCAGGAAGAGATAGTGCGACTTTGGGAAACCCAAATTCATAGCCTGAAACAAATTATCGGCTCCTGATTATCTCAGAATAGTCAGAATATTTTTCAGAAACATCGGACCCTGCTCCTGTAATTCATGAATTGCAGTTAGTGGCATTTTGTGCAAAATTTTCAAAAATCCTCGTTCATTAATTAAATTCTCCAGGTTTCCATTTTTAGAGATGAAATCATGCAAGAGAATATAATTATTTGATTCGAAATGATGTTCAAACTGATTGGTATTTATACAGATGAAAAGGTTGGTTAAATTCTGCTTAGGGAGACCGGCAACCAATTTCATCTTAAATTTCTGCAGATATTCACCTGAAATATGAAAGGTGATACTGATTGGATTTCCCCACCAAATAAGAGTTCTGAAAGCGAATATGCCCTGTTTGCTGAAATAAGCAGGATGGTCGAGGATTAAATAGGGGAGGCCACGGTAATTTTCACCACGACTTATTTTGCCTCTTTTTTGAAGTGCTTCCTTCGGAACTACCAATGTATGGTCGCCGGCTATCTGCATATAGGTTGATTCAAGTTCACCCAACCACTGAACAATTAAATTCAGAACCATACGTTTTTGCTCAAAAAAGTGAGTATTTGCCAGAAGCGACATTTCTTCTGTGCCAAGAGAGAATTTCGTATCTTTATGGCCCATATTTTTCAGGTAATTTTATTAGCCTGTAAAAGTAGATCAGGCTGCCATCAATAGCAAGTCAGCCCGTACATTCTGATCGATATCAAGTGAAGAAACTGTCTAAACTAATTTTACTTTCATTTCTGGGGCCATTTGCTGCGACATTTTTCGTGGTGCTTTTTATCTTGCTCATGCAGTTTCTTTGGAAGTATATTGATGATCTGGTTGGAAAGGGGTTAGAATGGTATGTGATTTCTGAACTCATGTTTTATGCATCCGCCACTCTGGTGCCTTTGGCATTACCTCTGGCCATTTTGGTGTCTTCCATTATGACTCTTGGTGATCTGGCCGAAAATTATGAATTGGTTGCCGCCAAATCAGCCGGAATTTCACTTCAAAAAATTTTACGTCCCATGCTTTTTACTGCCGTTCTCACCAGCATTATGGCTTTTTATTTTTCTAATTATTTATTGCCTTACACCAATTTAAAGATGGGCTCTCTTTTGTATGATGTGAGGCAGCAAAAACCGGCATTGTATATCAGAGAGGGTGTTTTTTATAATGGTATTGATGGGTATTCTTTGAAAATAGGGAAAAAGGAATCCGATAATCAAACGCTTCGCAACGTGATGATTTACGATCATACCGCACAAAAAGGAAATACTAAAGTAATTATGGCTGAGAGTGGAAAAATGGCCATGTCCGATGATGAAAAGTATTTAATTGTTACTCTCTTCAGTGGAAATAGTTACGAAGAACAAGTCGATAATAAATCAACTTATAAAAGTAGCCACCCGTTGATTCGTTCCTCTTTTGCCAGTTATCAGATCCGGTTTGATCTTTCTACCTTCAAACTGAATCGTACCAACGAAGAACTTTTTAAAGATAATTACCAGATGCTGAACCTAAATCAATTGTCGGCATCGCTGGATAGTTTCAATCTTCAAATGACAAAAAGAAGAGCTGAGATTCAACAAACTATAGAATCCTATTACATGACCTTTCGTGATTCGGCTTTAGTAACAGTGGTTGATTCGTCAACTAACATTGCTGCTCTTGACACCATGAATGGAGCTAATGTTTATGATAACGCTCTTGGTCAGGCTCGAAATGTGAAGTCTTATCTCAATAGTGTTAAAGATGAAATGGATGGCCGCGAAAAAATGACCGCACGTTTTGCGATCGAATGGCATCGGAAATATACACTTTCAATTGCCTGTTTTATTTTGTTTTTGATTGGCGCTCCTCTTGGTGCCATCATCCGTAAAGGAGGTATTGGAACTCCGGTTGTAGTTTCAGTGGTATTCTTTCTCATTTATCATGTCACCTCCATAATGGGTGAGAAATTTGCTCGAGAAGGTGTGATAGAACCAATAGTTGGAATGTGGCTTTCATCTGCTATTCTATTGCCCATTGGTATTTTTCTGCTCTATAAAGCTACCCGCGATTCGGCATTATTTGATATAGAACTTTACGGAAGGTTTTTTGGTAAAATTTTCAAACGAAAAAAATCATGAAAATTCTTTTGGTTTGTCTCCGTTTTCCATTTCCTCCATCCGATGGTGGAACTATTGCAATGTTCAATATGGCTAATGCATTGATAAAAGCGGGTGCCGATGTGAAAATAGTTTCTTTCAATACCAAAAAGCATTTTGTTGATTTAAGTAAAGTGCCTGAGTATTTTATAAAAACTTTTAAACCTGAAGTAGTTTATCTCGATGCTACAGTGCAACCCTTGAACGCTTTGCTAAATCTTTTTCAAAATCAGTCTTATAATATTTCCAGATTTGATACACGTGAATTTCATATTGGGATCAAATCAATTTTAGAAAAAGAAAGGTTTGATATTATTCAACTGGAAAGTCTTTTTATGACACCATACATTGATGCCATCCGCAAGAATTCGGATGCTTTGGTGGTGCTTCGTGCTCACAATGTGGAGTATGTTATTTGGGAACGCCTGGCAGCAGCAGCTAATAATAAATTGCGTAAATGGTATTTGAATCTGCTGGCTACACGCTTGAAAACCTACGAATTAAAAGTTATCAAAAAGCTGGATGCTATAATTGCTCTTACCGGCGACGACATGAAAACGTTTAAGGATTCAGGATGTACATTGCCTATGCTGGTTTCACCTATAGGATTGGATATGGAAAAATATCCTGTGCATAAAATGGGAATGGAAATTCCTTTTGTTTTTCATCTGGGATCAATGGATTGGCTGCCTAATATTGAGGGAGTCAGCTGGTTTCTTGATCATGTTTATCCTTTGATACTTCAAAATAAAAATTCATTTAAAATTTTCCTTGCCGGGAAATCAATGCCTGAATATTTTATGAAGTTGGCGAACGATCAACTTATTGTTTCAGGTCGGATTGATGATTCAAAATCCTTTATGGCCGATAAGCCTATAATGATTGTTCCATTACTATCGGGTGGTGGAATGAGAGTGAAAATTATTGAAGGACTGGCAATGGGCAAAACTATAATCTCCACAACTATTGGTGCCGAAGGAATAAAATACACTAATAAAAAAAATATTTTAATCGCCGATTCACCGGAAGAGTTTTATTCTGCTATTGTAAAATGTACTTCAGATATTAAGTACTGTAAAGAGATTGGAAAAAATGCCAGGCGGCTTGCAGTAAATGTATATGAAAATGAAATCATTGGAAAGGAGTTGCTCCATTTTTACAATTCGATGAAAAAGAAAAAATCAGATACAATTCAATTGGCAGGCAGATCATGAAAATAGTATTTTTACTTTCGCGATTTCCTTATCCTCTTGAGAAAGGAGATAAATTGAGAGCTTATCAGCATCTCAGGAATCTTTATGCATCAGGAAACGAAGTACATCTCTTTGCTATTTCTGATCTTGATCCTTCTGCTGAATCGATTGCAAAAGTTCAACCATTTTGTAAAACAATTTCTATTTTTAGATTGAATGCATTGGATATTTTTCTCAATCTCACTTTTTCATTTTCGCGTAAATTGCCATTACAGGTTGGTTATTTTTATTCAAAGGCAATTCACAACGAAATCGAAAAAAAAATTCGTGAAATTCAGCCCGATCTTATTTACGGACAACTCATTCGGACGGCCTTGTATTTAAAAAACTTCAATAATTTCCCACGCATCATCGATTACCAGGATGCTTTTTCTAAAGGAACTTTTCAGCGCATGCAAAATGCTCCCGGTTTGTACAAATTAATTTATGGCAGGGAATTGAAGCTGGTAAAGGAATTCGAAAAGCAATCCTACGAATGGTTCGATGGACATATTATTATCTCCGATCAGGATCGATCTGCCTTGAATGTGGATGCCGGTAAAAAGGTTTTTGTTATACCTAATGGAATAGACACTACATTTTTTAAACCTGAAAAAGGAACTAATTTATTTGAAATCACTTTTGTAGGTAACATGAATTATCCTCCCAACATCGATAGTGCACTTTTTTTAGTCAACGAAATTATGCCTATTGTTTGGAAAAAAATTCCGGGTGCAAGGGTGCAAATAGGAGGTGCCAATCCCAGTACAGCTGTTAGGAATTTAGCTTCCACGAAAGTGACTGTAACAGGTTGGGTAGATGACATTCGTGAATGCTATAAAAATACCGTTGTTTTTATTGCTCCAATGCGTATTGGAACCGGATTGCAGAACAAATTGCTGGAAGCAATGGCTATGCAAATTCCTTGTATTACCACTCCACTAAGTTTTGAGCCGTTGAAAGCACAGGAAAATAAAGATATTTTGGTGGGAAGTACTGCTACCGAACTAGCCGGACATTTAATCAGTCTGCTTTCTGATGAAAATCTGCGTAAACGTGTAGCCCTTAGTGGTTATGAGTTTATCAGGAAAAATTATTCCATGGAGCATTCAAAAGAAATGTTGTCGGATGTGATACGAATGACCTTCGAAAAGCGAAAACATTGAGGATATCTCTCCAACCTTGCTTTCTATCTGTCTCACTCTTAATCCCTCTCCCAAGGAGATGGAGATTTCAGAACGGTAATAAAATGAGAATGCCGTGACCTTACGGGATCACGGCTTCTTCATTTCTACCCACGTTTCAGGTTCCGGGAAGCCTTACGGGGCTAACCTTATCTGATAATCAACCTAACTAACCAAAAACCAAATTTTATATTGTTACGCTTTTAGTTCTTTAAGGTTTCAGATGCCGGGTAGCCTTACGGGGCTACCCTTTACCTGACAATCAACCTAACTAACCAAAAACCAAATCTCAATTTTTGTGTTTTACCGGAATCGTTATCCCGGTTTTGCCGCTGATGATTTTATTCATCGTTTGACTACTGCTATTTTAACGCCGTTAACAGGGAAAGATATTGCAAATACCGACAGGTTGTTACAGATGTAATGTTTTGAGCAAACCAAATGACTTTTAACAGTTCAATTTGGGATTGAGCTTGGCTGTGAGGGTCTTTGTAATTGAAAAATATTTTTTATCTTGTAAAGCCAGTGTAAGAAAATTCATTTGATGGCGATAAATCGAATAAAAAGTGGTAACTTGAATCGTGCTAAAAATTGAGATGGAGGCTATGTGCCAAAATCTCCCTAAATTTGCACTGCTAAAGACTAATTCACCAACCGAATTACATGAAAATGGACCTAAGTTTAGATAAAGTTGAAGATGCTCTCGAAGCAATCCGCCAGGGTAAGGTGGTGATTGTTGTTGATGATGCCGACAGGGAAAATGAGGGAGACTTTATTACTTCGTCACGAAATGCTACTCCCGAAATAGTTAATTTCATGGCTACTCACGGCAGAGGACTAATATGCGTCTCCTTAACCGATGCGCGATGTAAGGAGTTGGAACTTGAAATGATGGTGACCAAAAACACGTCTTCCAATGAAACACCGTTCACCATTTCTGTCGATTTGCTCGGAAATGGTTGTACTACAGGCATTTCGGCCAGTGACCGTTCCAAAACTATTTTATCCTTGATAAATGCCGATACCAAACCCGAAGATTTGGGTCGCCCCGGGCATATTTTCCCGCTAAGGGCCAAAAATGGCGGGGTACTTAGAAGAACCGGCCACACCGAGGCGGCTGTGGACCTGTCTAAACTAGCCGGTTTTGAACCTTCGGGAGTGCTCGTTGAAATAATGAATGAAGATGGTACCATGGCTCGCCTTCCCGATTTGTTCAAGATTGCCGAAAGATTCGGATTAAAAATTATTTCTATTGAGGATCTAATTTCATACCGACTAAAAACTGAAAGTTTGATTGAAAAGGAAGTGGTGGTAAACCTCCCTACCGTTTACGGAAATTTTACCTTGGCAGCCTATAAGCAGTTAACAGCCGGTCAGGAACATTTAGCTTTGTATAAAGGCAAATGGGAAAAAGATGAACCCATTCTTGTTCGGGTTCATTCATCGTGTATAACCGGTGATATATTTGGCTCTTGCCGATGCGATTGCGGTCCGCAGCTGCAAAAATCAATGGAAATGATTGAAGAGGCAGGTAAAGGTGTTGTTGTTTATATGAATCAGGAAGGCAGAGGTATTGGACTTCTTAACAAATTGAAAGCCTATAAACTGCAGGAAATGGGTCGTGATACTGTTGAAGCTAACCTGGAACTAGGTTTCGATATGGATGAACGCGATTATGGGGTAGGCGCTCAAATTTTAAGGGATTTAGGTGTTACCAAAATGCGGTTGATGACCAATAACCCAACAAAAAGAGCCGGTCTTATTGGTTATGGACTCGAGATAGTAGAAAATGTGCCCATTGAAATTGAATCCAATGAGCACAATAAATTATATCTTAAAACTAAAAGGGATAAAATGGGGCATACGTTAAAACTCGGTGATTAACACCTGAATGTGTTGTTTACCTTTTCAAGCTTTTAGCTCTTCCACTTTATTGTACAACCTATAGCTTTTGTGAAATTTGTTGTAACTGGTTTTCCTGCAATCACCTCTTCCATAGCCGATTCAACATATTTTTGAGTTACTGCTTCCGGCTCGTCGGTGTTGTTATCTATAGCTCCAATGTATGCCACTTTGTAATCAATACCCGTTTTGGTTAACAAATATACATGAGGCGTTCTGGCAGCTCCAAAATTTCGTGCGGTAGTTTGAGATGGATCTTGCAAGTAAGAGAAGGGAAACTTCTTTTCTTTTGCTCTTATCACCATATTGTCAAATGAATCCTCCGGTACTTTTTTGTCGTCGTTTGGATTGATTGCTACTACCGGATATCCCTGAGCTGCATATTTGTTGTGTAAAGCAATTATTCTGTCTTCGTAAGCAACACTAAACGGACAATGATTACAGGTAAAAATTACAATGGCTCCTTTGTTGTTTTTCAATCCTGCGAGGGAAACATTTTTACCATCCACATTTTTTAGATTAAAATCTTTAACCGCATCACCAACATTGTAGCCGGTGCCGGAAGGTTTAAAGGAGATCATTACAAGTGCAACAGGTAACGAGACTATCAGAATTGCTTTAAACAGATTGTTTTTTTTCATATTTTTAATTTAAGTAAGGGTTGACGATTTTTATCAGTTCTTCATAGGTGAATTCACGTTCATAAAAATGTTTTTCTTTATTTTTAGTATCGATAATAAGCGTGGCCGGAATCGATCCGTTCCAAGAAGGATCTACTTTATCGATCCATTGATTGTGATCGGGCTCATCGAGTAAAAGAACTTCCGATTGAATTTTGTTTTCTGTGATAAATGGTACTAACTTGCTTTCAAACTGACGCTTAAAATCGAGGCTCACCAAAATCAATTTTATTTTCTTGTCTTTGTTTACGGAAGCCAATTTTTCAAAATGCGGCAATTCTTTAACACAAGGAGCACACCATGTGGCCCAAAAATTAAAAATGTAGGTAGTATCACTTTTCGTTTGCATCAACTGCTCCAGCTCACCCCATTTAATTATCCTCGGCTCCTGACCCACCACTTTTGTGCTCATTATTAACGAAATACCCATAAAAAATACCAACCCACTCAATTTACAATTCATAATGCAAAAGTAACAAATGAAAACGCAGTAGGTTTACATTTTCATGGGATGAATGTAAAAGTCATTAGGTCATTGGTCATTAGTCATTGGGCGATGCCCTGAGCCTGTCGAAGGGTCCTTGGGTCCTTGGGTCCTTGGGTCATTGGGTCATTGGGTTATTGGGTCATTGGGTCATTGGGTCATTAGGTCATTGGGTCATTGGGTCATT
>Ga0105046_10001738_pt1 | contig 33787 bp, 37 predicted proteins | sample MAT03_FD_78385 | JGI IMG/M metagenome (GOLD analysis project Ga0105046, IMG submission 78385) | Freshwater microbial communities from Lake Fryxell liftoff mats and glacier meltwater in Antarctica - MAT-03 (megahit assembly) | ecosystem: Environmental > Aquatic > Freshwater > Ice > Liftoff... | reverse complement strand
TCAAGTTTTATATAAAGCAAGGCTTTTTTCAATTTATTTCATAAAAGTGTCGTGTACTAAGATGCTTTAGATATATCTGTTAAGTTTTGTGTGACCAAAGATGAACTAGTATCAGATCTTTTTAAGGAAGAATCTGGTTCTTTTTCTTTCTCTTTTTCGCTTTCTATGTCTTTAGATTGATTTTTTTCATAGATTTCTGGATACAAAGTTTTTAAATTTTCATTAAAGCTTATAAGTGCAGAAGCTTGAACAAGCCCCGGATGCACATTTAGAATATCCTTCAAGGCCTGAATTGGAGCCAGTGGATTAGCATCTGATCTATAGAAGCCAAACTGAATTGGGCTTAAATTAGGATCTTTGACCATTCTGGGTAATGTTACTCCTTCTGCAGCGAAATCAGCAATATTTTCTTTGTTAAAGCAAAAAGATACAAGATGTCTTTGTGATTCTGGAACAACTTCTTTTACTCTAGAATATAATTTCATTAGATCAATTTTGTTTAATTCTGTTGCATCGAAAACAGTTATATGTCCTCTCCCCAGATCTACTTCCAGCTTTTCCATTAATTTGTCTAGTCGAAATGTTTTTTTTGCGATTTGGCCTTGAATGGTCTTAAATGGTGACTTAGGTGATTTAAAATCTATTTCGAGTCCGCATTTAGATGTAAAGTCAATCAATGGATTGTCTTGGCGGCTTAGTGGTGGAAAAAAGCCTTCTGCTTCTGCGGTGTATGCCAAGAGCGCCTCTCTGATTTTATTTGCATTTAAAACCCCAGCTTCTTCGGCCAAGATGCAAAAAGCTTTTGCGCTTGCTTGTTCAGGAATTGCTATGCCAGGAAGCTTTTGGAATTGTTTTAAGATCTCGGTTTCGCGTAATTTTTCGATTTTGCTTAATATTCTTGTTGTTCCCTGCGTCTCAGCCATTATTGTTTCCATTAATGCAGGGAAGTCATATTTAAGATTTTTCAGAGCAATGTTAATGAGTATTGGTATTCTGCAGGCTGACCTTAATATTTTGGAGGCAAGATACGCAAGAAAGGCATCCATTACAATCGCTCCAGCAACATGTCCTGTATCTTCTGGGGTAATATTAAGCGCTATTCGTTTAAGGCCTTCGCCTAAATCTGCCAATGCTTGTTTTAATGGCTCTCTTCTGACTGCTCTTTCTTCTTCATTAAAGAGGTATGTATATTTATTTCCTAAGATAGTAAGCTCGTATCCTTTTACATAGTCAGGAACCATTTCATTATCCATTCCGAGCTTGATTCCATCTAGAGCAGTTTGGGCAAGACCAGTAACTATTTTTAAGGGTGCCGTCCATTCCTTGCCTCTATCTATAATGCCTTTTATTGCTCCAATGGTAAAATTAGCCCCGGCTTTTAATAGTTGATATTCACCACTATACCTTAATTTTATGAGTCCTATCGCAGTATTAAGTAGATCCTGGGAAGTTTGCGTATCGGAATCAATGGCAGCGCACAAAGATTCATCAAGCATCCAAACAGCTGCAGTTTTTTGCAGATTAGGCATTTTTTTAAATGACTCTTTATTTTGATCTATAACCTTTATCATTTTGTCACAGAATAATATTTGTGCTAATGTCTGATCTGTAGATTTGAGTGCCTTGGCATTATTAACTAAAATTGACAACTGTTCATCCGGATTAAAATCTGATAAATCATCGGCTAATTCAGGGCTATTTTCTTTTCTTGCTGCGCGAGTAACAGGATATTCTCTTAAATTATTAGGATTTTCTTCCATAGAGAAAACTTGTGGTGAAAAGCATAAGCTTATAAAAAGATACAAATAAAATTTATTCATAAAAAACCGTCCATTGTTTTTAGTTATATATTTTCTATCATAAATTAAAAATACAGAATGTCTAACTTTGAATTATTTTAAAAATTTAAAATTGCAAAATATCTTTACAGTCTCTTCTCTTTGTTAGATAATTATTGATAGTTTGTAATTATCCAATAAAGGGGAATTTTATGTCTGCAGCTGTTTATTATAAAAAGAAATGCTTGATAGAATGCTCATCCACATTTTTATTAGACTTAAGTGAGAAGATGATAAAATTGGCAAAAGGAGAAGGATATGCTGATGATGAAAATCTTATTGTCTTTATAAGTGATCTTAATTATTCTTGGGTGTTTGGATTAGATGATGAATTATCTGATGAAGAAGTAAAGTCATATGCTAAGTATGCGATTCAGGCGATAGATCAAATGTTTTCAGAAGGATATTTTATTCTTTCTCCGGCGGGTATTCAATCTAGAATAGAAAAAAACATATCCTTGGATTTACCTTTGCGAGATCATCTCCCTGCACTTGAATATAAAGAAAATTTAAAAGAGCTTCTTAAAGAATTAGATAACTCATAAATTTTGTGAATTAGGTTTAGCCTTCCAAGCTCGTATGTTGTTTTCAAGAATATCGCTCTATAATCGACTCTTTATTGTCCTAAATTCTGCTAATCTATAACAAGACTTAGAGATTAGCAGAAAAAGAGAAAATTGATGACATTTTATCGTAGAGATTTAGAAGATACTTTAAAAAGATATAGTAAGTTTCCTGTTATAGCTTTATTAGGGCCAAGTCAATCTGGAAAGACAACATTGGCTAAACATGTTTTCAATAATCATGTTTTTCTAAATTTGGATGATCTAGAGCTTCTGCATTTAATTAAGACAGATCCAAAGGGGTATATTAAGAAAGTATGAAAATGAGCATGGTATAATTATTGATGAATTTCAAAATGCTCCTGAGATTTTGTCATACATTAAGGTTATTGTTGATGAAAAGGACAGGCCCGGCTACTTCGTTTTGACTAGCTCTCAAAATTTTTTGATGAACCAAGCCATTAGTCAAAGTTTAGCAGGTCGTGTTGGTATTTTAACATTGCTTCCGTTTTCATTGCATGAATTAACTAAGAATAATCTTATAAACAAAAGCCATCCAGAAGAGACTATGTTTCGCGGTGGCTATCCAAGAGTATATCTAGAGAATTTTACACCTGATGAAGTTTATCCATCTTACATTAGAACATACTTAGAGCGAGATGTGCGTTAATTAACAAATGTATCTAATTTGTATACCTTTCAAAAGTTTGTAAAACTTTGTGCTGCACGAATAGGGCAGCTTCTTAATTATACTGATCTTGCAACCAATTGTGGTATTAGTGTTCCAACTGTTCATCATTGGCTCGCAATTCTTGAATCTAGTTACATCATTTTTTTATTGCTCTTAATAAAAGCAAGCTCGCAGAAAGAACTCCTGAAAACAATTATGTAGTTTATGGAGGTAGTATGTCATTGTCTAGCCCTAATGGCAATCTAATTACCTGGGTAGAGGCCGGAAGTCTAATAAAAAAGATTAAGAGTTGAAACCGATCGTTTGTGTTTTATAATAAAAAGAAGAAAGCTCTATTATTTAAAATAGAGCCTTCTTCTTTTTGATCGTTGCAATCAAAATTAATTAAGAAACTTTAAGTAACTCAACATCAAAGATAAGTTTTGCATGAGGAGGAATAACTCTACCTGCTCCATGTGCTCCATATCCTAAATCGGAAGGAATGAATAGGCGACGTTTTTCGCCAACTTTCATATCCATAACACCTTCATCCCAGCCTCTAATTACTTGACCGATACCAATGGTGAAAGTAAATGGTTGGTTTCTGCTATAGCTGCTATCAAAAGATTGAGAGTCAGGTTCGCCATTTTTATCTAACCAGCCAGTATAATGTACGGTAACAGATTTTCCTTTTTGAGGAGTGTCGCCAGTTCCTTCGTGTTCTGTAATGTATTCTAAGCCAGATGCTGTTTTTGTACGTGTCATTTTAGCAGTTCCTTCAGGTTTTATTGTGTTGTTATTTGCATTGTTTGGATCGAATGCTGGTGGATTCGATTGAGCATTTTGTGCAGGTTGATCTTTTGGTTCTGAGTCCTTGTTATCGGACTTACCGCAATTAGCCAATATAAATGGGGCGGCTATTATTAACGTGTACGCAACTAATATTTTTTTCATCATTTTTTCCTTTAGAGATTTGGTTGACACTGCGGTTCTATTTTTTGGATTATTATCAGTGGCTGTTCACAAATCCATTTATGGGTAGCATATATTTGTATATAAAATAGCAAAAAAAAAATATGTTTAAAATGGGTATTACATAGAGAATCGTTATTGCATTTATTATAATTTTTTTGGTAACTTTTATGAACATTACAGAAGATGGGAAGAAGCTATGGTTAAAGATTTAATTGATACTCTATATACTGCAATTTTAATTGGGGTGATTCTTATAGCGGCTTCGTTCTTATATTACTTTAGGTTTCAATTGCCAGTGCTTGGTCCTGTGCTAATCAGAAGATACTATAATTATGGTGCTTATGAAAGAGAAGTTCAAAAAATCTGTGAGGACGCAAAAAATTATTTTGCAAAGATTCCTGTCGCTGAAAATTCTCTAATAATTTTTGATGTGGATGATACAGCTCTCTATAATCTAAGATTTCGGGCTACAACCGATCTAATTTCGCCTAAAACTACAGCTATTTTGCCTGTATTAGAACTATATAACTATTTAATGAGTAAAGGTTTTAATATCGTTTTTTTAACGTCCCGTGATAATTGTGAAAGAACGAAGGAAGAATTAATCAAATCTGGTTATAAAGGCTTTAAAGATGTTATTTGTATGCGAGAATTTGATGATAATTATACTGCTTATTGGAAAGGGAAGAAGCGCAAGCTATTAGCTCAAACCTATAGTATTGTTGGCTCAATTGCTGATCGTGAAAGAGATTTTGTGGGTGGTAATATGGGACATAGAGTAAAATTGCCTAACTATTTATATTCTTAATCTCTGTTTACTCAGTGATCCTATCTAAATGTGGCGACCTCAAATATATAGCAGGCATTGCTGATTTATTGGTTATATCGAGCATCCAATAAATTAATCTGTCATTTTTTCCATTACTGTCCCTTGATTTTTTTGTTCAAATCTTGTTACTTTTATATCAAGATTTGAACAGTTTGAATCTTGTTTTTCATATTTTAGGAGGTTTTATGAAGAAGTTATTATTAGTTATTGTAATGTTAAGCTCGTCCGTGGCATTCGGTGCAAATACCTATGACGCCATGGAACAGTTTGTTATGGGTAAAAAGAAGCATAAACAAGAATGTTTCGAGTTTAAAAAGTCTACAAATGCTGAAGAGTTTGATCTTATGAAAAGACAGCATAATGAATGTTCTGATTTAGAACTTCGTGGGCTTGAAAAACTTAGAACCCAAGGATTTAGTGAACAATTGTTAAGAGATTGTTTAGCTGAGCAAGTTGCTTTATGTGCAAGACACATGGAAGAGTGGAAAACATTATGTGATAACCAACATATGCGTGGCGAAGATTTATACAGAAATGGTAAACGTATGTTAGAGCAATTCAAGCAAACTTATACTTCTGGTACAGGTTATTCGTACAAGGCTGAGTCTCCTGTAGCAAAATCTGAGACTTTCTTAGAAAAAGCGTTAGATATGTTAAAGGGTAACATGCCAAATGTTTAATAGAGTTATTTATGACTTGTTAATAAAAAGAGGGCTTCGGCCCTCTTTTTATTGAGAGCCCAAAAGCATATTTATTAGTTTTTCGGAGTTGGGGTATTCGATTGGTTTAGTTTTTTATAGGCGTATCTTCCAAGGGCGACTGCCGCTATCGATGAATATGCCGCTGCGATATTATAGCCAGTAGGAATGGATATTGAGTCACCATGATTAAAGTAAGTCATTATTCCATAAATTAAAGCCATAGGAAGTACTGTAGCAACTGAAGGCATCTGATACCAAGCTGGATTGAAAGTAGTGCCACAGTCTTATGTAATAATATCGTATTTTTTTGCGCTGTGACTAAACAGTGTTGCCCAAGTACATAATGCACATCCAAATAAGGCTGCTCCAGCCTTTATTTTGTCACGACGGCTTAGTTGTTGTTTTGGGGTGGTTGATTTAGGTGTATTTGCTTGTTCGTCTATGGAAAATAAGTTTGAACATAAAGTTAAGAGTCCAAAAAGTATTAATGATTTTTTCATGTTTTTATAACCTTTGTTTTATGGATTTTAGGAAATGTAGTCTTTGGCTTGGCTAATTTTGCATATGCATATAAACCCAAACCGGCCGCTGCTATGGCAGAAGATACTTCTGTTATATTATAAGCAAGATTCGTGTTTATGCCGCGTCTGCTGGTAACTTTAGTGATTATCCTCTGGATTAAAGTTACTGGAAGTAATGCAAGGAGTGTTGGAAGATGAAGTAAAGTATAATCTTCATCACCCGGATAAAAGCTGTTTTTCAAGACATTTATTTTTTTTGTTTCACTATTAAATAAAGTTGCCCAGATACAAAATAAACATCCAAATAAGGCTGCACCAACCTTAATTTTGTTATTCCGATGAAGTTGCTGCTTTGAAGTAGTTGATTGAGGTTTTTGCTCAACTTCATCCATTGAAAATAAGTTTGTACTTAGCGTTACAAGACATAAAAGTAGTAATGATTTTTTCATGTTTTTATAACCTTTGTTTTATAGATTTTATGAAATTGTAGTCTTTGATTTAGTTAATTTTGTATATGCGTATAAACCTAATGCAGCCGCTGCCGTTAGTGAGCATGCTGCGGTGATATTATAGCAATAATCAAAACCTAGAGGTTTCTTTGAGAACTTACGAGTTATTTCATCAAGTAAGGCCATTGGCATGACAGTACACAAAGTGGGATAATGATGTAAGGGAGTCGGAAGGCATTCTTGTTTCGTAGCGCATTTTTCGAAGTTTATTTGATGTAGTTCTTTTGTGCTACGGTTAAAAAGAGTTGCGATTATTAAGAATGCAGAACCAGCTAATGCGCATCTTGCCTTGAGTCTATCTTTGCAAAGTTGCTGTTTCGCGTCGTTTGGGTTCAATTCTTGTGTTTCATTCATAGCGAATAAGCTTGAACTTAAAGTTAAAAGTCCCAAAAGTACTAGTGATTTTTTCATGCTTGTATAACCTTTGTAAATTTATATGAAAATATAACACTAGATTATTATAATTAAGTTACATAATCAAAAGGTTATCTATTGACTTATGAATCAAAATATTTGAAGCTATAGATTATGATCTATTTTAAAAACGCAGGCATACGCCCATGAAAACCAATTTTACTCAACTTATCGCTTAGCAATCTAATCGTTAAGTTTTCAAACAATTATTTTAACTAGAGCATAAGCTTTAAGTTAATTCTTTCTATTTAAATTATATATTTTTTTTGATTCTCAATGTGGAAAAAACATGTCTAAACCAATTTTAGAATGTCTAGGCATCACTAAGCAGTATGCTATTGACAATAAACCTTTTAAGGCCCTTGATGACGTTTCATTAACAATTCATAAGGGAGAAATAATTGGACTTTTGGGTCCAAATGGCGCAGGTAAAACAACTTTATCTTCAATCGTCGCAACCTTGCATCCACCAACATCAGGCGATGTTCTTTTTTATGGCGAATCGATTTACAAAAATCTAATAAGCTACCGAACAACTTTAGGATTTTGCCCTCAAAAGCCAAATTTTGAAAAGCTGTTAACTGTTGAAGAAAATCTAAGATTCGCAGGGAGATACTTTGGTCTACCAGAACAGGTGATTGATGAAAGAGTCGGGTATTTGCTTAAGACTTTTAACCTTGAAAAGTATGCCCGCTCTAAGCCGGATATTCTTTCTGGTGGTTACAAGCAACGGCTTTTAATTGCTCGAGCATTAGTTCATAATCCTAAATTGTTGCTTTTGGATGAGCCTACTGTAGGGATGGATCCGCATATACGCCGACAATTATGGGATACTATTTTACAGTTAAAGAGCCAGGATATTACTATCTTGATTACTACCCATTATCTAGATGAAGCTGAAGTGCTTTCGGATAGAGTTTGTATTTTAGATAGGGGCAAAATGAAGTATTTTGATACGCCTCAAAATTTAAAATCAATGTATAGCAAATCAAATTTGGAAGATGTCTTTCTCCATTTAATGGAAGATCAGACTGACTAATTATTTTTAAGGAAAAAAATGAATTTAATAGTATATAAAGCATTCTCATGGCTTTTGTGGAAAGATATTAGGGTGTTATATCAAGATTTAACCAACAATCTATTGGATGCGGTGATGTTGCCTATTGGGGTGACTTTTATCAATGGTTACGTTTTGCCATCGCTTGGCATGCCCCATGATTTTGGTATCTTCGCTTCAATTGGTCTTGTTGTGGGAATGCTGATGAATAGTTGTTCTACTTTCTCTAACGATCTGATGATGGATCTAGAGGGCGATAAAAGTATCTTTTATGAAATAAGTTTACCGTTGCCTTATTATTTGGTTTATATCAAATATGCACTTGCTTACTCGATTAAAGCTATGTTGGTTAACATCTTAATACTACCGATATCAGTACTCCTTATGTTTGGTAAAGTGGCATTTAGTGAAATCTCTTTAATAAAATTGTTTATAGCATACATAAGCAGTGGCCTCTTTTATGGATTCTTTTGCTTGATGGTTGCGATAAGCATAAAAAACATTGTAGATCTAGGGCGCTTTTGGATCAGATGGGGCTGGCAGCTTTATTATGTTGGCGGTTGTTTGTTTTCATGGATGATAATGTATAAAGCGGTTCCTCTATTTGCGCTTGTGAACCTATTGAATCCGATTGTTTATACTATCGAAGCTATGCGCGGAGCCTTTTTTGGACAAGCTGGATATTTGCCATTTTGGCTTTGTATAGGGATAATTTGGGCTTTTACCATTACCTTTATGTTTTTTGGGTTATCAACATTTAAAAAAAGATTGGATTGCATTTAACAAAGATAAATCTCAGCGGATTATAAAACTGGTATCACCTCGTTTTTCTGACGAGTATATTAAAGAGAAAATTATATGTGTACGCTCTCATCGAGAGCGTATATTTAGAGTAGGCAGCGAAAAACGTGACGACAAACTGTTATTTCATAATTATGGTCAGGGTGGTGCTGGTTGGACGTTTTTGTTTGGCTGTGTAAACGAATCTATCAGGCAATTTGACCAAGAATTAGCACAAAATTTCGAACTAAGAAACAATGCTATAGCGGTTATTGGCGCGGGTTGCTACGGCCTCTTAACTGCAATCATTTTGGCCCGTAAAGGTTATGCTGTTCGTATTGTTGCTGCAGATGTTGATAATATTCCCTCAAATAAAGCTGCCGGGTTCTTCTTTCCCCGTCATCGCAAATGCTCAAGCCCTGAAGAGATTGCTGTATTTAAAGCACGCGGCATGGAGTCATATGCTACTTATTTACAAATTATACAGAATAGCCATCCCTTTATTAAAAAAGGGCCCAAAATGTTATCTGGTTATTTTGGACTAGATATTGATCCAGGATTTGACCCGTATATTTCAGCTGGCCTTATGGACCAACCAGAATCAGTAATCATTAATTTTGGTGGTGACAAAAAATATAAAGCGATGGAATATAAAACAGTTTTTATAAATTCAGCCGAGATAATGCAAGAATTGTGGCGTAATACAATTGAACTAAATATCAAAATTATAAAAGCAGAGATAGATACCTTTGCTGAAATACCGGAGTCTGTTATTTTTAATTGCGCCGGCTTAGGGGCAAAAAAGCTGACTGATGATAAACGAATTATACCGGTACAAGGCCATCTTATTACTCTTAAAAATCAACCCGATATGGCTAGTTTACAATATATGATAAACTTTAAGGTGACCATGACCAATCCTTTAGGAATGCCACGCGATGAGCTCATCTACTTTGCACCAAAAGAATCTGGCATTTTAGGAATCACTTTTATTCGAGGCCAAGATTCATTAACTGCGAATCAACATGAGTTTGATAGGTTGTTGCAACGTTGTAAAGACTATTTTGGTTAAGTAAAATCGCTTTATTCATGTCAAAAATTGAAATCCTCAAATAATTTATATTTATTGCGCTTATGGCAATTATCTTTAAAATGGATAATTGAATATTAAAAATAGCAGAAGGGATTCCAATGATCACTAATAAGTTTAAAGCTTTTCTTTTTATGCTCGCTATCGGATTGTCCAATAATACACAAGCAACTTTACAAGATAAAAGTCTCATGGGTTCTATTCATGATGCTTGTTCAAGCATAAAACCGGTTTCTTGGGTGGAAAAGTATATTGCTAATCCAATGGGTCGTGCATTAATTTCTATTACGGGTCAAGGAGAGGCACTGGCTTCAGAAGAGTATCAAGCATTGGTCAAAGAAGCGCAAGACAGTTTGGAGATACCTCAAGATAAACGAACTCAAGTAAGAAAAATAGCTCCTACTAGTATGATGACTGAACAGGTGCCGGTTACTTGTTTAATAGATAATGCTATTTATTTTAACGAGAAAGTTTTAGCAGGTAAGCCATTCGGTGTTAAGCGCAGTGCTGCATTCATTGAAAGTATAAATTTGAAATACAACTATATGGGAGCACAAGCACTAGTGAGCATAGGAAATCTCGCAGCCATGGTTGGTTTGATTTGTAAAATTTCTAAGTTACAAACGCATCAAGCGGTTAAGTATCTTGGCGCTGTAGGGGTGGTATTAGGTATCTATTTAATTGATATTAAGCAAAGCTGCTATTGCACCCAGAGAACTGATATAGAAGGCCATTATGCAACTAAATGTTATCATTGTGTTGAGGAATCTGCGGCTTTTAGACAACAATTAATTGAGCAGACAAATTTTTACAATAAGCAGTATGTATTACATAAAGTTTCTTTAGATGAAATTGCTCAAGATTTGAAGAATCAAAATCTAGCATGTTCATATCATCAGGCAAAACAATAAATTATATTATTATTTTAATGGACTTTTAAATGAATTTTACCGCAAAAGCTTTAGGGCTGATATTTTTAATAGGTACATCTACTCTATTTTCAAATCAATCTTTATCAGAGAAAAATACCGTAGCAAAATGTTTGGGATATTTGGCATCAACAAAGGCGATGTACCTATTTGATAAATATATTCAGAATGCTATACAACAACAATTACATAAAATTACACCCTTTGGTAATGAGCTTGCCTCAGCTGAGCATCAATTATTAGGTAAAGAAGCACAAACGGCTGTAGGTGTTCCGGCAGAGTATCAAGTTGCTATTAAGAAATTATCGCGTCAACATCCATTAATTAAATATATTGGTGCGATAACAGAAACGGATGGAATTTATATAAATGAAGAGCAGTTTAATCAATTAACCTATGAAGCTATACGTGTTTTGCTTTTCCATGAAGCTGTACATAAGAAATACAATGATTTAAGCTCTTTCACTATTCTGCGGTCAGGGGCATTTTTTTCTTCAATTATTTGTATCTATTCATTATTGAAGCGAATTGATAAATTTTCTTCTCAGGCATGGTTGACCCAATGTGGTATCACCTATGGACTTTCCCTTATTCCAAGCTATTTTATGCTTTCTAAATTCCAGAAATTCATAGAGCGCCGTGCTGACATTGAGGGTGCTTACGCGTCTGGATGCCACGTTTGTGTTAAGCAGTTAGCATTGAGCAGAAAGTGGTTATTTGAAGAAGTATATAATCCGATAAAATACAATGGGTACTTGGGTTATGATGAACTTGAAAAAATTGTTCAAGAATTAGAGCAACAATCTAAACTATGCGATCATCATAAAAATAAAAATTGAGCGTCTTCTTGTTTTCTTATTCGAATTCTAAAATATAGATTTAGTTAATCATTAACTTTGGTACACTGAGACGAAAACTGAAAATAATAATCAATAGTATTTGGTGTTAATTTTAAAATATTTTACACAGATGTTATAAATATGAACAAGTCTATTAAAGTTATATTTTTGCATGGGAATGGCGGCTGTACCCCAAATGATAATTGGTTTCCCTATTGCAAAACAGAATTAGAAAAAGCTGGCCTTTTGGTTATTGCCCGGCAGTTTCCAGATGCTTATCTAGCGCGATCTTCTTATTGGTTGCCATTTCTTAAAAATGAACTTAAGGCTGATGAAAATACAATTTTGATAGGCCATTCATCCGGAGCGCTTGCAGCAATGCGCTATGCTGAAACCAATCGTGTATTAGGATCTGTTTTGGTAGCTGCGATGCATACTGATTTAGGTATAGAGACCGAAACGCTTAGTGGTTATTATGATGCGCCATGGCAATGGCAAGCAATCAAAGAGAATCAAGAATGGATTATCCAGTTTGCTTCAAAAGATGATCCTTGGATTCCGATTAAAGAGCCAAGATTTGTGCAAGAGCAACTTAATTCCGAATATTATGAGTTTACCGATCAAGGACATTTTGGAGGCAATTCTTATAAGCCCATTTTTCCAGAGTTAGTCGATGCTGTTAAGAAAAAGCTATGCAGATCTGCCTGATGCGTTGATTTTAACCATCAATGACTCAAAACAACCGTTAAATTTGATTATGTACTTCTTTGGATCTTAAAAAGTTGGGGGAAATCATAGAAACTTGTCGTATTTTGGGGTTTATATTTGGTAAACTATATCAAAATTAAGTAAGTAGTATTATGAAAAATGATTTGCCAATAAAAAATAGTATTGTGATTCCTGAGTATGAGCTTGAAATAACAGCTAGCCGAGCTGGCGGTCCTGGTGGTCAACATGTTAACAAAACAGATACTCGGATAACCGTGCGCTGGAATGTGATACATACAGTTGCATTAAATGAAGAGCAAAAAGGGCGAGTTCTGCTCAATTTACAGGCGCGCTTAACGGGTGACGGCGATCTGATTGTTCATAATAGCGAATCACGTAGTCAGCAGCAAAATAAAAAATTGGCTCTTGCGAATCTAGCTGATGAGATACGCAAAGCGCTTTATGTTCCTAAAAAGCGGAAGCCAACAAAAGTAACAAGATCAGCTACCGAGTCTAGATTGCAATCAAAACTGCAACGAAGTACTGTTAAGAAAACTCGAAGTAAAAAATATAGAGAAGATTAACAAATTTTGGTGTTTAAAATAATTGAGCAAATGTTTAACAATACGCTTAATTATTCGACCCCGATCTAAAATTAAGAATTTGTTCTACTGAATTAATAAAAGTATTCCAGTAAGATGAGTGATCTTGCTCTGGATCTGGTTGTTTCATGTAAAGTCGTATCTGAATGATCAAAGGAGATAATGATTGTGCCATAATACGAACAAGATCGTCTTCATTCATTAATTGCTGTTTTATGATTATTGTTTTTTGGTGAATTTTGCGGTTAAGTTTATCTAATTCATGGTTATGGCTAGTGCTTTTGGTATAAAGTGCTACATGATCATTCAAGAGTATTTTGAACTGATTTGCATCTAATTTTGTACTATGAAAATTAAGGATAAGAATTAATTGTTCTTGTGGTAAGAAATAAAACAGATCGAGATGTCTACTGATTAGTTCATATAAATCAGGGATCGCCTTTTTTATGATAGTCTTTATTTCCTCGCAATCTTGCTCACTATAAAGATCAAGGCTTTCATCTTCCGGTATATATTCTGCATATAGTTTTACGGTGCATCTAAAATGAATAATTGGCTCTGTCGGCGGATCTTCTTGGCTCATTTCCATAGAGTAACTAAAATTATAAGCACAAGTAATCAAAACCAAAATGTAAAAAACTTTATTCATACATTACCTAATTATAGAAGATGTTATTTTATGTATAAAATATCTAACGAATAAAAGTGAATAAAAAACGATTATATTATTTTGTATATCAAGATTTAAAAGGTGGACATCACAAGCGGATGTTGGTGCTTTTATAAGAATTTTTTGGGGGTTAACAGACTGCAGATTTATATCGAATTCGTGGTAACCAAAAATGGCTTGCTCGAAAAAGAGATCAGGCCATTTGTAACATGCCTATTATTGCAGCTTGCTGATGTTTAATTTGTTGAGCCATTCTTTATTGGTTGTTTTAGCCTCATATTTAAGCAGTTCTTTGCCTATTTCAATTTTATCATCTGCAGCAGCAGCTTCCATTGGTGTAATGCCAAACTCGCCGGTTTTATTTGGGTTGGCTTTTGCTTTGAGCAATGCTTTTACGGCCGCTAAATGTCCTTTATAAATGGCAGCAAGTAAGGGAGTGATTTTATTGCTTTGTTTATTAGGATCAGCACCATACTCAATTAATATTTCTATTATGGGGACATTTCCAATTCGCGCGGCGGCATGAAGTGGAGTGATATGGCATTCTGAATCAACAGCATTAGGATTAGCTTCTTGTTCTAATAATTCTTTTGTTTTTTCAAGGTTGGTTTGGGTTATTGCCCTCAGAAGTGATTGATCTAGCTGGGCTTGATTCATGCAAATGAGATTAGATCCGTTAGCGAATAATATAAGGGCTAATAAATAATATATTAATTTCATAAGGTGTGTCTCTTTAAAATGGCCGAAATATTTATGGTATAATATTTGCTGTTTTTATATTTACAAATCAATGATTAATTATACAATCTATGAATCAACCTTTTGTAGATTGTACAACTATAATCCAATTAATGGTAAAAAGAATTAAAGATAACATTGCTTATGAAAATATATAATAAGAATATATTGCAAGTCCCAGAAGATTTGCTGGCAGCTCAAAGATTTGCCTATGAACCTAGCGGTATATCATGTAAAAATGTGGTGCGAGAAGCAGAAAGCCAAGAGTACAGTGCTTGTACCTTTGAGATTAATTATAAAGTTATTAAATTTAGGGTTGGAAAAATTGCCCCGACAAAAATTGGGCAGTTTATTACTTTTTGGAAGCGAATTGGTTCAGGTCCTATTGTGCCTTATGATATGTCCGATGCAATTGATTTTTTTGTGGTAAGTGTACGTAAAGATGAAAAATGTGGTCAATTTGTTTTTCCGAAAGAAATTTTGTGGGAAAAGGGCTATATTTCAAAAGAGGGTGTAGGTGGGAAACGGGCAATCAGAGTTTATCCTCCGTGGGATACAACTGAAAGCGATCAGGCACAGAGAACACAAGCATGGCAATTGCTCTACTATTTTGAAATTCAACCAAATCCAGATATCTGCACTATTCTAAAATTATTCTGGGTTACTAGTCACCAGCGATAAGCATTATATAATGTTCCAAGATAATTACAGCAACTTAGCAACTGCTTAGTGGAGACGCATTCTGCGTCTTCTTCGAAAGCTTGAAAACGTAGCTGTATTTTGAGCGTAATAAAAGAATCGTGTTCTAAATTTGCTGGACAAAGAGTTTTTAGATTTTCTAACTTTATTTGAGTATTCCATACGATTTGTTTAAACCTGGTGATGAATGCTTTTGATTGAGCAATCGCAACCCCGGAATATTGATTATACTTTGATTGATTACGCCATTTAAGTCCATTGCAGTTCTCGTTTGTAGTTCCTTCGAAAGTCACTAGTAATGATGGCGATTCTTTTGATGCGAAAAAAATGAGATCGCTATACTTGCTTACAAGCTTATTTAATGACCTTGCGCTCACACAAGCAATAGCATTAATTTCTTTTTTTAATTGCTCGTCATTATATCCCGAAAAATTATGCTCTTGCTGAATAAGAACTGAACAAAATTCAGTTAGTTCATAATCATCTAGTTCCATAGCGTGTAGATAGCCGCATAAGTAAACAATTAAAGTTAAGATTATCGCTTTTAGCTTCATACACTCTCCAGGTTTTTTAATTATTCTATGTATAAAACAATTAACTAAAAAAGGAAATAGATGCTTTAATCTTTTAACTTTTGATGAAGCCGAGTGCAAGATTATCAGAGCAACTTCATTAATGTAATTTCTTTATAACATATAATGCGCAATCTGCAGCTGAAGCAGCCGAGGTTAGCGCAGTTAATAGAGCGAAAATAATACCAAGTTTTTTACAATTACTCTGTGTTAGCTGGACTAATTTAAGGATAATGAGCTTAAATGGTCTTCCGGTGATGATGCTTGGATAATCTAACAATGAAAGATTCTTTTTGGTGCTCAAAAGAAGTTTATGATCATAAGCCTTAATGTGCGCTATTACAAAAAAAACAAAACCTAAAGATGCGGCTGCGACTTGAGCTTTTTCAACCATATTTAATGGTTGTGCTGTTTTTGTTATTTCTTCTTGTTCTTCTTCCATAGCGAACAAGTTCATGTTTAGTGTTAAAAGCAATGAAAATACAAGTGATAATAATTTTTTCATAATTATTCTTCCTCTGGGTTGAGTTTGCTGATGAATTGCTGAATTTGACGAGCCCTATTAAGCTTTCCATTTGCGCTACTCATCTTCCAACCTTTAATGGCATTATAAAGACCGAATAACCATGTTACTCCGCCAATGCCGAGTGTTGCTATTAGGTACATTCCTAACATCTCATTAGATGCGAATTCGTTGAAAACTGCTGAGCTAGCTAAAGAAAACATTAAGATTAAGCAACCACTACCATTTACACCAAGTCCAAATAGTAATCGAAACAAATCGCGAGGGCTTCTAAATAAAGATCTTGAAGAATCTTGCCGTTCCTTGAGTATTCTTTTTGAGAGCTCAAGGATTTCTTTTTTTTGTTCCACATTAATTGAGGATTTGTTTAGTATAGATTTCGTCCATCCAACATTGTTAGAACAAATTGCTTCATCTATTCGGTGCATTGCTTGTGTATTTGATAAGAATAGCATGATTAATGCGGTTACTATTATTCTTGTTTTCATTTTAAATGATACCTTGTTATTGTGTTTTTACAGTTTATTACAAGAATAATATGTTTTTTTAAATTCACCAAAAGGCTTACGGTTTATATTCTTTCAAATTTCAGTTAGTGCGAAAGTTAAATGTTGGATTTGTCTAATTGCGCTGCTGTTGACTCATGAGGTTATTAACTTTATATTCAAAAATAATTGAGCGTAACTTTAATAAAAAAGAGGTGAGTTTTGCAGCACAGGGATTACCTATAATGATATTTATCTGTTTTTTAAATCGAGGATTATTATGAACAAGTTTTTATTAAGTCTTACATTATCAATAGTTTCGTTGAGTAATGCAATGATGGAACCTGCTGAAAATTATAATGAAATTAGTTCAGCGCTTAACCGACCACTTGTGCTTCAAGAAGCGGTTCAAGAGATTGTTAGACTTTCAGGGGCTCTCATTAATGAAAATGATATACGTGATGGCATTAGTGAGTTAAAAAAAGAACGATCTATTATTAATAAATTTAACAGTTATTTCGCTTTCCGTTTGGAGAATAGCGATTCGTTTTCGTTAACAAATAAATTTTTTAGTTTGCTGCAAGAATATAGAAAGAAAATAGAGATACAAACAAAAGACTCCTTGCCTCTTTATGGTTCAATCCACAATAAGCATAGTATAGCTAATGGGGTATTGAATGGAGATGCATATCTTTTAGCTCAAGATGAAGATGGGCTAGCACTTTTCCTAACCTTTTCTCCCGAAGAACCGAAAGTTACTTTTACCTTAATTCGTGCTGAATGGTCTTGGGGTTCATCATCATGGGGTGATTTTGAGGGGTTTAGTTATTTTTCACATGACTATAATGCGCAGACTAAGCAATTGAGTAAACGTTACACTTATGACAGTTTTTTTGATAAAAAAGACGTATGGTACTAAAGCTATAAATTGATATTCAAAAGCTCCTTTTTAAAGAAGGAGCTTTTTTTAAAAGGCTATTAGATTTATTCGTTCTAACTTTTTTTAACTTTTGCCTTTAGTGTTTGATAGAGTGATTAAATCGCTAGTTAAGGCTTCAAGTGTTGTTAACTGTTCCACGTGGTTAGTAGGTTTTGTGTTTTTTCTCATTAAGGCTACGATCGTATCGTTATGTGAGCTTTGTGCATAGTCTATAGGCGAGAACCCAAAATTATCTTTTATGTCCACTTTGGCACCTTTTTCAAGGAGAGCGTTAATAATATTTTCAGCTGTTTCTGTGCTTTTTGTAATACTCTTAGCTGCTGTGTTTAAAATCAATTGTTCAATATCTTGAGCAATAAGGCTTAAAGCAGTTTGCCCATTAACGTCTTGCGCATTAACATTGGCGCCTTTTTCAATTAATTTTTTTATTATGTCTAAATTTTTTTTTAAGACTGCAGCCATTAAAGGTGTTTGCTTCCATGATCCCCACAGATTAACGTCAACTTGTTTGTCTATTAAAAATTGAGCATGAGCAGGTGTGTCTTTTATAGCTAATATCAGTACGGTATCTTCATATACTATATTACGAGCATTTATATCGGCTCCTTGACTGAGGGCAGATGTTGCGTGCTGCTCGTAATTTGAAGTAGGACTCAAAATGGCCCTTGTTAGTAAATTATTTGCTACGGCTTTAATTTTTAGATTTCTTAGTAAAGGATTTTTAATATCTAAATTTTGTTTTTCAAGCTTATCCATTAGTGGTTCATTTTTTGTGTTATTAGTTATTACTAATGTTTGAATGATAATATCTTTGAGGGTAGCCAAAGTCAGTCCACTTGCCTGTACATCATCTATAAATTCTTTTAAAGAATCGTGAGTTATGCCCATAAATTTTTCATAGGCATCTGGCTCCTTTTCTTCAGTTTTTTCATAAAGCATTATAAGCTTTTTTGCAATCCAAGAATGCGCCGAAACTAATAATAAAGGGTTGTTGGAATTTAAGATAAGTCTTAAAAGTGAATTACCAGCTTGATTTTTAGCTAATAAATCTATTATTAATACTTCCTCTTGATTTTTATTATCTTTACTATTGAATTGTGATTCTTTGATCAAAAAATATGCTAGATCATACTCATTTTTCTCAATTGCACTACTAATAGGCTCGACAAATACTTTGTCGATTTCTTCTTGAACATTTACCAGGTTTTCTGATTTGCCGATCTGATCAATAAAATCTTTCTTAAAAGAAGTTATCTCCGATAGGTTTTTGGTTTCTACTAGTTCTGTGAGCTTTTTTGACAAGTCCATGCTAAAGGCATTTTGATTTCCTAATGATAAACTTAAAATACCAAGATATAATAAATAACTTTTTTTCATAGCAGGCTCTTTCTTTTTTTACATAACACAAATTTCCATTTAGTTAATTTTATCAATATTTAAATGAGAAAATCTATGGTTGTAGTAATTTTGAAATATTGTTTGCAATGCAACCCTGCAGAAAAAGATTAAGATATTAACAGCTTATGTTGGCCCTTTAACTTTTTTAAATCTTATTTTCCCAGGCATCTGCTTGTATTTTTTTCAGACGGTCCTCTGCGGATTTGGGATGAACATTTCGGAACATGCCAGTATTTGCAGGAATAATTTTGATCATTGCTTCGATCATATCTTGTGGATCAAGTTGATTATTCAAGCTCTGTTCACGAAGTTTTTGAAGATCAGCTTTTTTGGTGAAATTTTTTGTGTCATCCATCCAATGATAGGCAGCTTCAACCATTGTATCGTTAAATCCTGTTTGATATGCTGCAGGATTAATTGTCTGTACTTGTACATTATGAGATTTAAGCTCAATTTGAAGTGCTTCGGCAATACTTTCAAGAGCATGCTTGGTAGCACAATAGGGCGCCAAACCAGGAGCAGTAAATAGGCCAGCTATTGAGCTTATAAATACAATTTTCCCCGCACGCTTTTCATCGATGAATTTACGGATAAATTTTTGTGAGAGATTAAGGCTTGCAAAAACGTTTGTATCAAATAATTGACGGAAGACATCTAAAGGGATTTCAGAAACTGGGCCGCCGCAGCCAATGGCGGCATTATTTACAAGGATATCGATATCCCATTTCATTGCATTTTCAATATCGTATGGATCAAGAATATCGAGTTTTTCAACTCGCAGATTATGTAGTCCAAGAGACTTTGCTTCTTTACGCAGCCTGGTTGCTTGTGGCCATATATGTACGCCTGCAATAACATCATGTCCCTTTTTAGCGAGACCGATAGCGGTACCTTCGCCAAATCCTGAACCAGCACCGGTAATTAAGATTCTCTTTTTCATAGGGTCCTCGTTTTTATTTTTAACGATCCTGCAATAAGCATTGATTCGTCTACAATAAATATTATTTAGGCCTGAAATCAATAATAATGGGGAGATTTATAATAAATTTTTTTATACAGTAAAAGAAAAACGCTACAGTATTTATAGCGTTTTTCTTTTAACAAAATTTAATTGGATGATATATCTAGATAAAAATATTGCTCATTATTAGTTTTTACCTTCAAGCATATCAAGCCGAGCTACCAATGCTTTAATTGTTTGGTTTTGCTCTTTTTGTTCTTTGGTAAGCCTATTTACTTCGTTAAGTAGCATAACATTGAGTAAATGATATTTTACTGATTCTGGTTGATTGCTTTCTTTGTTATAAACAACCAAATGTGGATATAGTTCAGCTACTTCTTCTGCTATTAAGCCATAGTGTAATGCACCAGAATTTTCAATTTCTTGCTTATATCGGAAGGTAACAGGTCGTAAGTTAACTAAATTGGCGGTACGATCTCCCATATCAGCAACATCTTGTTTGAATCTAAGCGCGGAAGGTGGTAGAATCCCTAATTGTCCATTTACATCAACAAAAACAGCATCACCAGTTACACTTACACCCTCTATTCCAGCTATAAAGCAACGTTGTTGAGCTCCTTCATTGCCGATTCTTGTGGTGAAAGATTCTGTAGGGTCACCAAGAGAAGCTCCAACATTTATACCAACATAAATATTATTTACTCCTGACGTAAGTGCATTACCAGCGGAGGCACCAATAGCGGTATTATTAGACCCAGTGGTATTTTGCAATGCTCCGGATCCAACAGCAACATTAGCATTTCCACTAAGGCCTTGAAGTGTATTGTAACCTAATGCTGTATTAAATGATGCATTTGATTGTATAAGTGAAAGAGATCCGATGGCTGTGTTAAAACTACCAGTAGTGCTAAAATGCATTGATTCACGACCTATTGCAGTATTAGATGAACCATTCGATAAGGAACCGAGTGCTTGATAGCCTATTCCGGTGTTTCCGAATGAGGTAGGAGATGCTAAGCCTGAATTTACCCCTACAAAAGTACAGGTTGATAGCCCTAGATCATAGATAAAGCGTTGATTGCCTTTGGTTATTACGCCTGCAGAAAGATCATTTGGCGTCTCTACCATATTAAGATTGCCCGACATTGTAATATTATTAACAGCAGCAACATTATTGGAAGAATCGATTGTAACCGGCGCTGGCGATTGTTTTAAAATTCTGCCGGTAGCACCTGAGAAAAGTACTATAGCATTATCGGTAGAAGTGCCAGGAGTGGTTATTTGGCAACCAGATGGGCAGGTGGTTGTTATATCATTGCCGTTAACAAATAGTTGACCGTTAACATTTACGTTTCCGTTTACAACTTCAGTGCCGCTAATAGTGACGTTATGCAGAGAACTATTGCCACAGACGTTAAGTTGTCCAGCATCTAAGCATTCTTTTACTGATAGGGAGCAGTAAGTTTTTTTCTTATTGCCACGTGTTTGAATCGATTGGTTTTGTGATTGAGACCGGTTCCTTTTTTGTTGTGCTTGCGAATTTTTGGCGTAAATGTCGGTGTTTATTAGTAATGCAAAAGCCAACAGATATTTTATGTTCATCACTTCTCCTTTTATTAAATCGCGATGCGTAGAGCTTCATATTCTCGAAATTAAAAGTCAAGCTAAGTGAAAAGTAGGGCATGGAAAAATGGCGTTAAATCTTTAATCAATAAATTTAGTTAAGTAAAAGCGCAACATTAGCTGCCCTATGCGCGCTCAATAGTTATGATATTATGCAGAGATTTGGTTTTGGGGGATTTTGTTCATCAAAACCTGCTTGCGCTATTAAAGATATATCTGTTCTATCATCTGAAGATGTGCGTTGCGGTTCAACAAGATCAGAAGTAGATTGATCGACTTCAAAGCCATAATTTTTTAGTATTCGTACCATATTTTTATTCTTGCTTTCACTTGCTTGTTCGGCAGGATTTTTTCCGAAACTATTTTTGGCATGTGTTGAGGTTCCGTAAAAAATTAATAAAGGAATGAGTTCTGGCCATGTTTGTTTATCACGTGCACGTGCTATGTGAAATAGTATATTATTGAATCCCTCATCTGAAAAAATCATTGTTTTTAAGTTTGGATTGGCTCCTGAGATAAGTAGTTGAGCTATCTTACTTCGTTGCTTTATGTTGCTTTTGCGTACTTCTGTTCCTTCCATATAAAATCGTGCTGATTTTTCCTCGAGCAATATATTGAGTTGATTTTGACTTAGTTTGCTTTGATGTGGCGCAAAAAACTCTCGGGCATACTGATAAGCAAACAATATTAAGTCGTTTTTAAGGGGCCTGAAATGTTTTTTATTTATTCTGATTGCGATTTTGATAAATTCAAGAACATCTTTAAAGGGATCTAAGATATCGTTGTTTTCGATAATTGGCATTAAGCAAAGTTTTAAAATAGCTAACTTGAGTTCTGGTGCTAATTCGTTTAACGATAGGGGTTCCCCATCTATTTCTTGTGTAATCGGTTCTTCCTGATATTCGGATGTTTCCATGCAAACATTAGATTGAAAGAGAGTCAGCAAAAAGAAGAAAGTTAGGTTAAAAATTTGTTTTTCCATAGATTGGCCCAAGTATTTAGAATGATTTTTAACACAATTTTATCAGGTATGAGAAAAATCTTAAATGTTGGATTTGGACTTGGCTTGGATTTAAGAGCGGGCTTTAGGTATGCGTTTTAAGTTAGTTGTATTTATGAAAGTTTTTAAGGACAAAAGCATATACTTCATGACCATTTTTTTGTGCTTACAATAATGGTGAATTAGGCTTCCCCTCATTATGATCAACTCGCATAGCTGCCCATCGAATATCATTTTTATGTAATCTAATTAAAAGTCGCAAAGTTTTAAGATCGCCTATCTTTGCTGTATCATGAACTGCATGTTCACCATTCTCGTCTTCAACAAAAGGATCAGCATTAAGCGAGCATATTATTTTAATATGTTCATGTTTTTGCAAAGATATAGCATTTCGAAGTATGGTTTTTCCGTATTCATCACGCAGATTTATAAAATCAATAGCAATGTCTTTTGATTTTAAGAGATCTATATTTTCTTTGACGACTTTTGCAAATGCATGTGGTTCTAAATTTAGGCATTGTATCTGCCCTTGATGTTCAGTCATTTCCATTGCATTGATAGAAAAAACAAAAAAAAGCATGAATGAACTTAGTCTTGCTAACATAAAGAGTTCCTTAATTATCTGAAAATTTAAATTGTTAGATTTTATTGAGATTGCATTTCTAAGTGAAGCAATTGCTATAGTATATAGGAAAGTAGTATTAATTTTAATTTCTTTTGTGGCTAGAAGAGTAAGATGATATAGCGTAGCTCAATATGCTTCGCACATTAAGAGAGAAGCTTGCGTTGATTCAAACGAGGTATTAGCTCTTGAAGTTGTGGAGGCCAAAGCAGCTTTAGCTGTAGTTGTATTGTTGTTGGCATAATCACGAATCTTCTATATGTTTATATAAAAATGTATACAAGTGAAGAGATTATGAAAAAGACCCTTGTTTTAGCTATTATCTTATTTTTTAACACAGCCTTTGGTATGTATCATCGTGGAAGTAAGCTTAAATATGATGAAATTACGCTTATTAATAAATCGTCAGGCTCTTTAGAAATTGCCTGGAATGAAATTGGTGAGAGTCAATCGCAGACCATTACCAAAGAAATTCCAGCTGGTGAAACTATTGTTGTCAAAATCGGGGAAATTGGTGGCTACGATACACGAAATCCAGCAAGAATTATTGTCAGACCTCTTTCTTATGACAAATCTTTTACACAAGATCATTATATAGATCTTCCCAATTCCAAGGCTTTTGCTTTTACCGCAGTAACAATGGCTAAACTTCTCAAAAACATATTGGTTCCACTAGTATTTGCAGCTGATGATGCAGGACATTTTAATACATTTACTTTTATGGATCCAGGTTTGACTAGACTGAGTGTTTTTAGTTCAAACTTATTTACTAAGCATTCTTTGATTCCAAAAAAGCCTAGGCCAAATTAGTTCGACCTCTGTTTTATGAAACAACTAAATATAAAATTTTCAATATATGTTAATATGATTTTTTCTTAGCAGTTTCTTCCCGTAGATGGGCTATGTTGCTTTTTAAAATATCAACAATCTGATACCAGCAGCTGTAACAGTGGCTTTAGGAATATTTTTATGAGAGCTTGGCAATGGCTTACATTTCGTTGAGCTGATATAATCGAGCTTGATATTCTTGGCCGGGATACAAGTTCTGTTTAGATGTATCTTGAATGTATACTGCTATTTGAGAAGCTAAGAACTCTTCATCTATCAAACCTATTTCTAAGCTACGCATAATCGATGTTAAATCAATTTTTTTCAAATCAATATATTCGAAAAAGCTGTCTAATAAAACGCTTTTATCGTTTTTAACAATAGTCATAATTTCAATTGCTTTTTCATATTTTGAAACATTTCCTGGGCTTGATGTTAACATTGCTTCGTTTAATTGCTCAATTAACCCATCCAAGATATTTGGTAGTCTTTCTATAACATTATTGAAGACGGTTTTCATATTGATACCGAATTTCTTATAAACCCAAGGCTCGCCCGAAGAAATTTGGCGATAAAATAAAATATAAGGTGTCTTTTCCTGTAATTCTTCTGATTGATTAGCTAAAGCTTCGACATCCTCGGTTGCTATTTTACTTACGATACTATCATTGCATTCCCACCATTGATCCTCAATTTTAACATATGAAGTGTAATGGTATCCACCATGAAGCACTAGACCATACAGTTCATAAAGCGGACTGAGGCCATCTGGTGAATTTTTATCTAAATATTTTTTAATATCCAACCACATAGGAAATGGAACTGCATTTTCAATTTTTTTAGTCTCATCGATAGTTCCCTTAAATCTCTTTAAGTTAATAATCAAATATTTAGGCAAATCAAATATTCTTAGATCCTGTGTATCAAAATAATCATCTAAGCATGACTCAAGATTATCATTTGGAATCTCCACAAATTCATTATCAATTTCTATTTGGTTGACTATATCCACCGAAATTATTGGCTCATTTTTAACAGACGATAAACTGCCGTATGAATATTTTTTTAAGGTTGATCCAACCGCATTAACGATAGGATCATTTGCGAGTTTCTGTAAGGGGTAAGGTAATCTAGCTGTTATTTTATCAGGTTCAACATCACTTATTGTTGAATCTAATCCTAAATGGCCTAAAGTAATTGCCAAAAATTCGTTAGCATCAGCAGCTTGTTCTTTTGTAAAACGTATATTTCCTGCTTCTTCTAGGGTCCAAATTTTTTGGCACCAATCAATAGGGTTTATTTCAGTTGTTTCATTCAAAGCATTTTTATAGTTTTTAAGAAACTTAATATATTCAGCAGCTACAGAATCTGGTTTGAAATATGCTTCATTTTGAAGTAAAAAGGTTGTAATGTCACTTGAATGATAGAGACATTGCAATACTGCATTCATAAAGCAAACATTACCTACGTTGCCGATGCCTGTGGGTTGGTTATTTGATAACAATGAACCAACATAAAAAATTGATGTAAAAAATAGATTCTTAAATTTAAAATTCATTATAGACCTCACACTTATAAATTATATTTTACCTAACTTCAATCCCGAATTTCAATAAAAGCATATAATGCCTTATCTAAGTAGGTTTTTGATAATGTGCGTCTCATGGTTTTAGAGCGGGGAAATATTGACAATTACCATCAAGGTTTCTCATTCGCCTTCTGCGGACATTTAATAGGCTCAATACAATTCTGCAGGTTTCGCCACACTTTTTAAATTGGGATATGTTTGTGAAAAATTTTTATATATTTGGGATGCTAAGGCATTTTATAAGACTTACATAACCATCACTAAATGCAATCAAATTAAGGAGTGTTTTGCGTCTTGTTTGGGTTTAACATTTAAATTTGCTAGCGGACGGTTCACGCTTAAATTAGATTGTTTGCTAACTTATTAAGCATCTGCTCCATAAATCTGGTTCCTGCTTTTCAATAATTGATAGTATTTGTTCTATAGAACTTTCTGAAATTAATGCATTAATACTTTCTTGTATTGTCCAAATATAAACCAAATTATCATTTTCAGAACCAGTAACTATCATAGTACCATCGGTGCTTATAGTTATTGCTGATATATCGCTATCGTGATGTATTTTCCTGCGAGAGATACTTACGGGAGACAAAAATGCTTCTTTATCAACATATTGTATATACATATTATTGGGTCCTACTGCAGCTTTTAGTTGGTGTGGCAGAGATGAGAACTGGCGTTCACGGTCTTTTTTATATGTACCTCTTTTAGTTTCATGCCAAATAGCAATGCCACCGGGTCCAAAGGCAGTAAATTGGATTACTTTTAGATATTTGGGTGACTCAGGAGGATGTAATATAGCAAATTTTGTTATGCCGAATGGATGATGAAGTTTTCCTGTGCATTCATTAGAATCAAGATTCCATATGTAACAATTGCCATCACTGGATCCGGATATAAGGTTATTGCTATCTAAGAAATCTATGGCATTAACTCTATGAGTATGACCAGTGAATTTCTTGATTAATTTACCCGTTTTTATAGACCAAAAGTAAATGAAATTACCTGAGCAGCTGATTAGATGTTTATTGTTTGTAGTAATGACAATAGCATTGACTGAATCGGGATGGTTTAATATTTTCAGATAATTACCAGCATTATCCCAAATGCGAACTGTATGATCTATTGATGCTGTGGCAAAAAAATCATTGTTTGAGCTTATTGCTATAGAAGTTATAGCTCCAGAATGGCCAATGAGTGGAATGTTATTATTATTCTTCCACAGACATCCAAAATGATCAGATGCTCCAGTAACAATAAAACTATTATCGGAGCTAATTGCTATTGCATTAATTCGTCCTTTATGAAAAACAAGGGGCAATCTTATAATATTGGTTTCTGGATGCCAAAAATGACGGATATTAGAATATATGAGCTCTCGTTTTATCATTTGTTGTAGTTCCTGAGGAATCTTATGCGCATTTAGCAAAATAAGATCCTTTGCATTGGAATCTTGCAAAAGAGTGTTAAAAATTGTGCTACAAGCAATAGAAACTAATGTTTTAAAGTCCTTGTGTTGTGGTTCCGTTCCTTGTTCCATTGCCGCTAAAAAAGATAATGGGAGCGCGCAAGATAGTAGGAATACTAATTTCAATCGAATCATTAACCTATCTTTCGGTCTAAAAAGCTAAAATAGTAAACATTAAATCAGCTTGGTTTATGACGATTATATACATAGAAATATCGATTAGCATATGAAAAATATTTTCTTTTTTGCATTCGCGATCGAGTGTTTTTTTCAATAAGTCGTAAGAAAAAAATCAGTTATTTCGTTTGCATAATTCTTTGTGCTTTAGCCAATGGTTCTTTTGGCAATTTCTTGAGCAATAATAGACCGCTTTGCATGTTCCGCATCTATTTTTAGCATCTGGCTTGTGGCATGTTGCGCATATTCTACTTATCTTTTGAATAGTGGCTTTAGTTTCTGGGGTCTCTGTGTTTTCAAACGACGTATTAAGGAGACTTTCTAGTTTTGTTCTTTCAAATAGATAAGGATTTGCATCGTTAGTTTTAGTCTGGCGACCTTCCTTATAACAGATGTTGAAGCCACATTTTTCTAGGAATCTATGGATTTCAATAGCATGATCATGGCCAACTATAATAACTTGCTGATCATAATTTTCAAAAGAAGAAAGTAATCCTAAAATCATACCAGCTTCAGCTGCTCTATGACCAAATGAATAGATAGAGCTTGTGACATCAAAAACTTGTTCATTAGTTGTTAATATCATATAAGTAAAAAGATCAACAAATGGCATATCAAGCATTTCTTGTGTATATGTTGTTTGCATCGATTCTAGTTCATTTTTAAGGCTATTTATAAGCTGGCTGATGTAGTTATGAATGATTGATTTGTCCACCAATTCCACTATTCTTTGAGAATCTATGCATTGTAAATATTTTTCTAATTTATTGATCAGTTCTTGAGTTTCTTTTATTACTTCGTTTAAAGATGGATTACCACCAAGTGTTGTTAGAATTTCATTTCCATTACTTAGCCAATCTAATAGATCATCGTTGTGCTTATGCTGATCGGCAAAAATCCAAAAACTTACTAAACTTCTTGTTGCTCGTTCTCTACCATCTACAAAAGCAAAAGAAACATTTCCTTTCATGTAGTTGTTATCTTTGGCAAAATATGAAAGATCGTATAAAAGGCCTAAATAAATATTTTTCCGGTAGGGTTGCTTATGATTTAAATCCCATTCAAGGGCTTCAATGCTAATATGAGTTTTAATAGGGCAGTCGGAAAGTTTGTTTTCTATCCAGGAGTTTAAAATATGAAAGTCGCGTGTATCAATTTTAGTTAGTGTATTTTCAGGCGATGTCATATTGACATGATAATCTCCTGCTACAATAACCTTCATGGTTGCTTTTTGATAAAGACAGCAAGATTCGGTAAGAGCATGATTTGTAAAAATAGAAATAGTAGTAATCAGAAATGCCATAAGCAATTTGTGGATAAATTTCACAGGTAATCCCTTTAGATAAGCAAATAAAAATGTTTTATTTTTTAATATAAACACAAGGCCCCAGTTTGTCAATTTAGGGTGTTCGGTAGGGTCTACTTTAAGGTTTATGTAGAGATTTAAGCTGTTACCTCTTTGGTAGCATTTGTGAAATCTGTCTAGGTAATGATTACTGCAAATTCGCTTTATTATTCTTCAAAATATCAATGACTTCATCTTCAAATGGCCAACAGATAAAATGTTTCATATCTTTAATAATAAATAACTTAGAATTTTGTATGTTTTTTAACATATGATAAACATGTTTAAGAGAGAATGATTCATCTTTATCACCATGTAATATCAGTGTAGGAACAGTAATGTTTTTAGCTAAATTTGTCCGATCAACATTTTTTGACATAGCATATTTATGATTTAAGCTTGGCGCGAGATCGGAAGGATTTTGTTTTAATTGATTATAAAGATCTAAAAAATTATCAAAATAATTCTCCACTACTTTTTCACCAAAATAAAATTTTGAGTTTTCAAACCATTTAGCTTGTTTTTCTGTTTCCGTACTAATTGGTAACTTACCTATAGCAAATGCTCGATTGAAATAATCGACTGATGGTCCCGGTAGATATTTATCAGAAGGTTCTTTTCCTAAGAGCATTAACATAAAGTTAGTATCATCTAAAGAGGTACCTACTAAAGTAAGTGATTTGACTCGTGTTTTATGATTACTGGCTAAAACTTGTGCGACAAAACCGCCGATGGAAGATCCCATTATGTGTGCTTTATCAATATTGTAATGATCCAGAATCTGCAAAACATCTTCTACCATATCATTGAGAAAATAAGGATATTTTTCAAAATCTATTTTTGATGATTTACCAATGTCTCGAGCATCATATCTAATAATAAAAAAACCAGATTGAGCTAATTTTTTGCAAAAGCTATCTGTCCAAAATATTCTTGACCTACCTGCTCCTGCAATTAATAGTAATGGCTTATTTAAAACGTTACCTAAAGATTCGGAATAGATGGTAAGATGATTCGCTATTTTTATTGTATGTGGCTCAAATGCGAAACTATTATTTAACATTATATTGTTCATCCGCTTTGTCTTAGAAATTAAGCTGGGTAATTAAATCTATATCTATAATTATCAAAAATTCTAGTACATTGTCCTTAAAAGAGAAGATTGAATGTTTTTCATAATATACTCTTTCTATACTGGTTCTGTTTAGGTTGTAAAAAAAATATTGAGATATGATAGCACCGAAAAGAATGGCTAAACTTTAAAAAGTATTATCATGGCAAAAAGTATAGCAACGAATTTAGTTGGTGCAAATTATTGAAATTTTCAAATCTCAGAAAGCGTTGACGTGAAAAGAAGAAGAGTAGTGTAAAAAACATTGCATTACTCTTCTTCTTGTTTTTAAGGTTATTTAAAGTATTAACTATGCATTATAATTTTTCAAGGCGCTGTTGAAATGCTTTAGCTCTTTGATCACGTGATGGATGTGTTTTAAATAGTACACTGATATAGGATTCCGGTTTTTCTTTTGCAATATTTGAAAAAATATCCATTGCAGCCTTTAGAACTTCTTGGTCATTAGGCGTGCTATCATCAGCTTGTTGTTCACAATAACGCGCATAAGCGTAATATAATAATCTATTAATAAATCTTTTAAAGTATGCAGATGAAAGATAAAGGCCTATAGTAAAATATTTATTATTTACATGAATCTTATTAACCAAGTATCCTATACTACAATCAGTTGCTAAAGAAGTAATGAGTGCAAATAAAACTTCACGGGTTGAATCGTTATGAAGAATATGCTGCGCTTCATGATGGATTACAAATTTATAGAAATTTAATGCACGTTGTTGTTTGTCGTAATTATCAAATTCACTTTTTGGTGTTGAATTTAACCAATTATCAAGATCGCATATCTTATAATCGCTAGAATCAATGAGTAATGTTTTTGAATTAAATACCCCAACAACCATATTGCAGCTATCAAGCAAATTACATAACTTTATTCTAATAACTTCAGGATGTTCAATCCCAGCATTTTTTAGTTCTTTGTAGACAAAAGATTGTACTTGCTCTGATGCATCTGGAACATCTTGAAGTTTTTTAAATTTTTTATCGATTTTTTGAATGAATGTTTGATCAAATTCTGCTCTAAATTTATTAATTGCAAACTCAATACTCGGTGCTAGTACTATAGTATGGTGCAACGTAAAAAGCCCAATGTTTCCCAAAGAATCCATTGTGCTTTTGAACCGATCCATGCAAAATAGATTGAAGGTTGACAAACAAATGATAAATATGAATGATAAGCTTCTGCGAAAAATATGTAACATGATTATTTTATCCCCCTATATCCTAAATTAATAAAACAATAAAATTGTACTCATTTTTGAAAAAATTGTAATGACATCTACGTTAATGAATTTTGATGGTCTTGCAATCTTTTAACGGACATAATGAATTTGAACTTTTATTGATCTTCAAGAACGGTCAGGCAAGCTTCAATTACTACAAAGCTTTTAATCAACATGTATAATAATTGTTCAAACTCTATGGGCTTCATGTAATTTAAAGTGGGGCAAATTTTTTGCTATGGATTTGACGTGTAACGCTTGCTTATTATGAGCGAGAAAATTGATGGGGGTAATAAAGTTTGTGCCATCGCTGAGACTATGCTGCACATTAGGGTTGGAGAAAAAAGAAACCGTACAAAAGCTTTTGAGCCAACAAAAAATACTTCAAATAAAAAAGCAAATACCGCTAACAACAATGCAGATGATCTCGATCGTATTGACGATCTATGGGACTGTTAGATGTTTTCCAACCGATGGTTTTTCTGGGCACGATCCCTTTCCTGATAGCGTATATGAATCAAAAAAAGATGAAGCAAATAGACATAGCTAAAATATTAGAATGTAAGGAAGTGCTTAAACTGTTTAAAAAGAATAAGCGATGTTCTATTTGCTAAATTAATTTAGCTTTTAAACGAATGCTTGTGTTTAGTCTGCGTCGCCAGAGTATCAGACATCTTAATGCTTTAATGAAGTGCGGTATAACCCTTCCTCTTGTTCTTTGCGCTTTAGCGGAATAGAGAGCTTTATTGATACTTTGATTGTATAATCGCTGCGAGAGTAAGGCTTCCGGTAATTGCTAATGTTACCCATGGTAATTGTGGATCATAAAATGTGTCATATGTAGATTGCATCATTTTATCAAGTGTTGATAAGCTTCCTTCTGCGGTGGCATCTTGATTAAGTAGCTCAATAATTCGTAGATAATTCTGGGCGTTTATGTCACTGAAATCTTTGAGGGCTTTAACTTTATTTAAAACGAGTTTTATTGCAGTTGCTTCATTTTCATCTTCTGCATTAACATTACTCATTGGTATCAGATGTTCTACAATCTCGACATGTCCAAATAGGCAAGCATATATAAGCGCGGTCTTGCCTTTCTTATATCTACCTGTTTGTATGTTGGGGTCTGCATTTAGATCAAGAAGAAATTTAACCATAGCTAAATTGCCTACTTTAGCTACAAGCATAAGAGGAGTTAAGCCTTTTTTATTTTTAGCATTTATTGGGCAGCCGCTTTCAACTAACTTTGTAACAATCTTATAGTGACCATTAAAACTAGCCATATGCAATGCATTATTGCTGTTTTTGTCGGCAGCATTTATTTGTGCACCATTGTTTAGCAAGATATTAAGAGCTTCTTCTTGGCCATATTGTGCAGCTATTATCAGTGATGATGCTCGCAGATCATTCTCTCCTTTGCCATATGGCTTACCTTCAATGTCAGCTTTTTTATGTAACAAGAATTTAATTAATTCTATATTTCCAAATCTCGCAGCAATTATGAGCGGTGTCATACCAAATATGTTTCTTGCATTAACCTCTGCCCCGAGATTCAAAAGATATTCGCTTGCTTCTATATGGCCATATATTGCTGAATACATTAAAGGTGTAGATTCAGATTTGTTTTTTGCATTAACATCTGCGCCATTGGCAGTGAGTAGCTGAATGATTTCTGTATGTCCGGTATAGGCAGCTTCCATTAAGGCATTAGTATCCTCTGAATTGTAATCATTATTGAGGTTTATATCGATGCGATTATCAAAACAAATGTTTATTAATGATAAATCTTTGCCAGCTGCTTTAATAAATATGATCCGAGCCGCTTGTGGAAATAGTTTGATAATAGCTTTCATAAAAGCAGTTGTGTCATCGCCTATTTCATTAATTATTACGGGGTCAAAGTTTGAGTCAAGTGACGATTCTTTTGAAAATCTTGTTAGATCTGCTGTTGCTATTAGCCTTTTATCAAGATGAGCATTTAATAAAGCTTGAGTTAGAATAGTATTATCTTCTTCAAAGGCTTGAGCATAGAGATTAGCTGCTTTTTCTAGATTTTTATCTATTACTAATACAGCAACTCTTTTTAAAAAAAAGAGTTCTTTCGTTAAAGCGTAACATTCATGGTTAATTAATATGAGATTTTTTATCTCTTCTGGGATCCAAGAAAAAATTTTGACTTTTACTTCTGCTGGTATCATTTGCCAATGCGTTTTTTCTTCTAAGCTTACATTAATTGCATGAGCAAGTGATAACTGATCTAGGGATTCTCTATCAAATGCTTCTTCTTTGGTAAGAAATGCGTCTTCCATGCAGTGGAGGGATAAACAAGTTAACAATAAAATAAGTAATCTGCGCATAGTGTGCTTTCGAAATTAGCTTTAAACTTTCTTATAAAGTCTATCATTATACTTTATAAAATTTTTTGTTTATCAAATGTCTGGGTCGTTTGTCCTTTTATGAATCGAAGGCGACAATTCTACCGTTTTTATTAAGCCATCCAGTTTCAATTAATTTTTCTTTTGCCCAACCTAAATTAGAATTAATTAAATCTGAATTTAATTTTTGAACAATAAGGTCGTTTTGTCTTGTGGATATGCCAACTTCATCAAATTTGGAATTGATTTTTTTTAAATAAGATAAAACTATAAAAACCTGAATTCAAGTCACAAGTGCAACCTTTAGGTCGTTAAAAAAACTAGCTAATTGATGTATAATCAATGCTAGTTTTTTACGACAAAAACAAAGGTTAGCATGAGAAAATACAAGCAAT